>JGI12053J15887_10000715_pt1 | contig 14209 bp, 13 predicted proteins | sample MedBloCAOM1_O3_FD_15887 | JGI IMG/M metagenome (IMG submission 15887)
CTCATGATCATGGGATTCGTTCTCTATTACGTGATCGACTCGATCGAGCGGAAAAGTTTGCCGTGGAAGCAGTCGAACACCACGCATCAGGTTCAGGTTTAAGGTTCAATGTCGCACACACGGAGACGTCAGATGTCGTTGCCCACGAATTTCTTCCGCGCCGTCGCGCTTGTCTCGGTCCTGCTCGCGACGCCTGCGCTTGCCGAAAACAAGAAGGTGACACTGTCGCAAGCGTTCCAATCGATGCTGTATCTGCCGCTTTACGTGGCGATCAACGAGGGCTTCTTTACTCAGCAGGGCCTCGACCTGACCAAGGAAACCGCCGGCGCACCGACGGTCGCGCTCTCCGCCGTGATTTCCGGAAGCGCGCAATTTTCGATCCATGGACCCGAATGGACGGCGATCGCAGCTTCCAAGGGTGCCCCGGTCAACATCATCGCCAATGTGGTCAACGGCGCGGCCGTTTGGATCGCTACCGCTCCCGACTTCAAATTCGACAGCATCAAGGACATCAAGGGCCAGAAGGTCGTCACCGGGTTGATGCCGACCACCAGCACCTCTCTCTTCATAAAGCTGCTGAAGGAAAACGGCATGGATCCCAAGACCGACGTCGAGATGATCCAGGTCGCGATCGGCTCCGAACCCGGACCGTTCGTCGCCAAGCAGGCCGACGTCGCCGTGATGTATGAGCCCGGCCTCGATCAGGCCGTCGCCAAGGGCATGAAGGTCGTTCTTGGATTCCCGAAATCCTATGGCGCCTATGCCTTCTCGACAGTGACGGCACGGAACGATGTCGATCCCGACACCGCACAGCGCGTCGTCAACGGCATGGAGATGGCAATGCGGTTCATGGCCAGGAACGAGGCCAGGACGGTGGAGATTGCCAAGAAGGAATTTCCGACGCTCGACCCTGTCGTGGTGGAGGCCGCCGTGAAACGGATGCTCGCCGACGGCGTCTACCCGCCAAGCGTCGACATCACCGCCGACGCACTCAAGGTGTCGATGGACACCCAGATCGCGCTCGGCAATCTCGCAAGCCAGCCGGACTACAAGGCTTTCGTGGTGAAGAAATTCATCGAGCCTGCGGTGGCGATGAAATAGGCCCGCACCTCTGGTGCACGGGACCTTGTCTGATATTCTATTGTCTTGGACTCATCTGTCCGGGGACTGGCTGGCATGACCGATCCGACTGCACGCTCCGTATCCAGATCAGATGCGGGGGTGCTGGAACTTCTGCGTCTGTTTGGAAATAACCAGCCGACGGCGGATGAATATGCGGCCGGCCGCCTGCGGAAGACGAAGGCCCTCGAGCCCGAGCTGAAAGCGTTCGAATATCTGCCGGTAGATACCGCGCGGCGGCCGGGCCCGCTCTCCGGCATTCCGGTGGCGATCAAGGACATCATCGCTACCTCCGACATGCCGACGACGAACGGGTCGCCCGTCTACGCCGGTCAGGTTCCCGCCGCGAATGCCTGGGTGGTCGAACGCTTGCGCAATCTCGGGGCGACAATCTTCGGCAAGACGGTATCGACGGAATTCGCCTGGCGACATCCGGGGCCGACAGTCAATCCCTGGAATCGCGACCATACGCCGGGCGGATCTTCGTCAGGTTCGGCGGCGGCCGTTGCGGCGGGACTGGTCCCGCTGGCGCTCGGCACCCAAACGCTCGGCTCGATCATCAGGCCGGCCGCGTTCAACGGCATTGTCGGATTCAAGCCGAGTTTCGGCGCCATCCCTCGCATTGGCGTGCATCCGCTCAGTCCGTCACTTGACCACGTCGGCTTCTTTGCCCGGCGGCTCGATGATGTCGCGTTCGCGCTGTCGCTTCTGGCCGGCTCGAGCGATCGCGATCTTCATGGCCGGCCGCTTCCCGGCTTTGCCGTCGATATCGAGAAGGGCCTGCAGCCGCTGGACAAACCGCGTCTCGCCGTCGTGCGTTTCGCAAAATGGTCACGCGTTGAACCCGAACAGCAGAAGCTCTTCGAGGCAGCGATCTCTGAATTGCGCGGCGCGGGCGCTATTTTGGAGGAGCTTGAATTATCCGAACTCGACGACGCGAACTGGCCGGCAATCAANTGCATCCTGGCCAGCGAGGCCGCNCTGATATTCGCAGATCTCGTCGCGCGTTATCCGGAGCGCACCAGCGACCATCTGAAGTCGCTGGTCGAGAAAGGCAAAGCCCATTCGGCGACCGATTACCTGGCGGCCAAGGCGTTCCAGGACGCCTGGCGCAGCAAGTTGACTTCGGAAATGTCCGGCTACGACGCTTTGCTGACATTGCCGGCGTTTGGCGAAGCCCCGCGTGGCCTTCACTATACCGGCGACGCAGGATACTGCGCGCCCTGGACCTTGCTCGGCGTGCCCGCCGTAACCCTTCCGGCCGGCTTCGGCAAAAACGGTCTCCCGCTGGGCCTTCAAATCGTCGGCACCTACTTGAATGACCTTCGTATGCTTCGGGTGGCGAAATGGGTTGAAGCCGCTCTGAGCTTTGAGGTCGGCATTCCGACGAGCCTTGCGCCCGGGCCATCAGCGAAGTGATCGAATAATAACGCTGGTCGACTGGCCAAACGTCCGCTTTGCGCCACAAGCGATCATTCTATAATTGCTTCGTCCGCGCACTGAGCCTTCGGCAAGTTCCGAGCTGGCGAACGGGATCACACCCTGTCGAAATCCCGGCCCACCGAAATTTTTAATCTAAGTCATTAATTACATGACCTTTTCTGCAATCAGTCCTGTAAAGGATTGGACCGACTGAGCGTGCTTCCGGGTCGCAAACGAGTTTGCTGTCGCATCCCGAAATTGCCTGCAACAGCACGATGGGATCGATGCTCTCCGGCAAGCAAACCCGTCCGCCCCTGCGGCCCTGGCTATTGTACTTGGAATCCGGCGCTTCAAGAAGGCTCAATGCTCTCTCGTATTAAAACCTGGGCGCGAGGTCTTACCCGAGACGGTCACGCAATCTATCTCGCTTCCCGAGACCCGCGTGTGCCGTGGTATGCGCAGGTTCTCGCGATTGCTATTGCTGCGTACGCGCTTTCCCCGATCGATCTCATTCCAGACTTCATTCCGATCGTCGGCTATCTCGACGATCTGATCATCCTGCCTTTCGGCATTTGGCTGGTGGTTTCCCTGATACCCGAGGAGGTCATGGTGGAGTGTCGCGCCAAAGCGGACGCGGCCGGGCGACGCCCCGTGAGCAGAGCGGGATTGATCACAATTATCGTGTTGTGGATTCTTGCGACGATGACTCTCGGATGGGTAGGCTATGTCCATTGGAGCCTGCCATAACAGGCCGCTTTCGACCGCCATCCCGTCACGCCGTCAGTTTTAGAACGTCGCCTTCAGGCCGGCGTAGAAGGCACGCGGCCGCGCCGGACTGAGCGAACGCGGGTCGGTGAATGGAGCCCCGCCATTGGCAAAATTGGGGACAGCGCCGGTATCGAAAAAGGTGCCGTAGGTCGCGTAGCGGTTATCGAAGATATTGTCCGCGCGTGCGTAAATCTGAAACGTCTTGTTGATCTGATACGACGTATGCAGGTTGAAAACCGCATACGAGGGCAACCTTTGCGCCTGATTGGATTCGTCTCCAACGAAATACTGGCTGCCAACGAACAGCGCATCGCCTCCAACCTTGAACGCGTCGGTGATCGAATAATCGAAGCCCGCCTTGATGCGATTGCGAGGGATCGCCGGGATTCGATTGCCCGGCAGAATCTGGACGTTGCCGTCGGCATCGGCGAAGGGGCTGTTGGAACCGACCTGCAGCGCGTCAAGGAATCGCGCGTCGACGAGGGCATAACTGGCGTATAATTGTAACGTCTTCGACGTGAGATTGACCTGGGCTTCGATACCCTGGCGACGGGTCGAACCCACGTTCTGGAAATAGCCAAATCCCTGCAAGGCCGGACTCGGAATCGCGAGGATGTCATCCCTGTTGTCCGCCCGGAATACGCCAAGCTTCCATCCCAACGTACCGATATTCAGGTCCTTGCTGCCGCGCAGGCCGGCTTCCACGGTGCGGGAGACCACCTGTTTCAGCGGGGGGTCGGAGACCAGAAAGGCGGCGATGATGCAGGGATGGGCGGGATCGGCGCATCCCAGTTCCAGGGGTGTCGGCGCGCGGTTGGCTTCGGAATAGCCGGCATAGGCCGTCAAACCGGGCATGATCTTGTAGGTGCCGCCGATGATCGGATTGAAGCGGTTGAAGGTCTGGTTGCCGTTGAGGGCCGTACCGATCTGATCCTCAAGCACGATACGGGCCACATTGAACCGGCCGCCCGCCGTGATCGAGAAAGCATTCGTCACGTCGAACGTGTCGAGCGCATAGAGACCGGTATATTGGTTGGTGGTGCGAAGCGAAACCGGGCCGATCGAAACCGGATCGCCGGATTGGCCGAGAAATATCCCGCTGCCGCTGACGACGTAATTCGGACCGATGGTCCCCAATTCCGCACTGGCCGAGAAGCGGGTCACGCTGGAGTCGAAGCTGGCGCCAACCGCAAAATGATTGTTGTGTCCGAACAACTGGTCGGTGTTGGTCGCCTGCAGGGATACCCCCGTCGTCGTCGAGCGGGTTGTCGTCCGGTCGATCTCCCCCAGCACGGCGTTGGGATCGAAGGGGTTTGCGAGCTGGGCCCCGTTCAAGCCATTGGCCGGCGTGTTATCGTCGTTAAAGCAAAGCTGCGCCCGATCAGCGGCACATGGCTGCGTACCGGTCGGATTGCCATCCACCGCCTTGTGGTCATACAGGCGGACATGCGCGGAACCTTCAATNGTCCAGGTCGGCGTGGCCTCGACCTTCCCGGTCAAATTGACGTAGCCAACGCGGTTGGTCGAGGTTTGNGGCGTGGTATAGGTCGCACCATAATATTGCTGCAGCAACTCGGCCGGCACCGTCGCCGCCGCGCCGAAATTGTTGTCCGCGACACCCATGTTGANATGAAATTCGCTGCTGTCGTTCCTGTAACCGACATCACCGTAAAAGCGTCGAACANTGGACGCTGAAAAATTNCGAAATCCGCCGTCGTGCAATCCTTCAAGCGCGCCATAGACCGCAAAATTGTCGATCTGCTTGCCCCACTGCGCCGAACTCTGGATGCGTCCGAACGAGCCGCCCATCGTATCGATCGCGGCACCCTGATAGTTGAAACCATCCTTCATCTGCACGTTGACCGCCCCGCCCAGCGCATTGAGGCCGAAGGCGGGATTGTTGGTTACCACCGTGACGGATCTTATGGCGGCGGTCGGAATCAGATCCCAGTTGACCATGTCGCCGAATGCTTCGTTGATGCGGACGCCGTTCTGGTAGACCGCAAGTCCCTGGGGAGTGCCGGCGACGGGAGATGCGACGAAGCCGCGAAATTGCACGTCCGGTTGAAACGGATTGCCGGTAACTTCGCTGACAACGACGCCCGGCACCTGTTGTTGCAGGGCATCCGCGATGTTCAGCGAGCCAGTGCGCTGGATTTGCGCGGGCCCGACCACGTTGACGCTAGCCGGCACCTTGTCGACATCTATTCCCGAGCCCGGCGTGGGCGTAGGCGCGGTCGGGTAGACAAGGACCCTCCGCACGTCCCGAGCCGCCCGAGGCGCATTCCGATTGCGGGCGGGTTTAGCGCCGGTCGCCGCGGGAGTTACCTCGATGGCCGGCAAGGTCCGGGCGGCGTCGGGCGAGTCCTGGGCCTGAACGCCGTGACTCCCGGAAATCAGGCATATCGATATGGTCCCGATCAACGGGAAACGAGCGCCCAATCGAATTGTCCCATCCCATTCCATTCCGGCCATTGGCGTGCCGGTGAGATGCGGATGACCCTAATGCGTCGGCAAAGTTGCACACCATTCAAAACGTCCGGTTCCACGGACGTTTTCTTCCCGAAAAAACCGGGAAGAATTCCCGGATCAATAGCGCGCGTCTTTGGGAACCAGAGCTTCCACCGTTACGCCATCATTGCCGGAGGCAACCGTTAGTGTGCCGCCCAGCGCCAATATTCGCTCGCGCATTCCTGTCAAACCGAGGCCAAGCCTGTGATCCGGCCTCAAGCCGCTGCCATTATCACGTACCCGCACCAGAGCCCCGCCGCGGCCGGCACGCGTCGGCCCTGAAAGCAGTTCGGCGGGTTCAATGGTCACGTTGACGCATGTGGCGCTCGCGTGGCGAAAGACATTTGTCAGAGCCTCCTGAATGGTGCGGTAGATGGTCAAATCTGCCGTCTCTCCGGTCTCGCCGAGCGACTGCGAAATTGCCGTTTCGATAACGACGCCGGGGTGAGATTCACCCCACAGGCGCAGCAGAGCCCCGAGCGCTTCGCGAAGACCAAGCTCCGTCAGCCCCACAGGGCGCAGTTTTTCGAGAACCCGCCGATTGGATTGCTGCAAGGCGTTGACCTGTTCCAATATGGCGTTGCCGTGTTTTCGCGCGGCCTGCACGTTCGGTTCATCTGCATCTGCGATCCGCGTCAGCGCACTGGCATGCGCCCGCAATGCAAAAAGATAAGGCCCGAATTCGTCATGCAGTTCCCGCGCAATCTCCTTGCGTTCGACATCCTGCAGCGAGACGACGCGTTCGGCCAGACGCCTCTTGTCGTCCACGGCATCTCCCAGCACGGTCGCGAGATGATTCAATTTATCGCAAATAGCGGCGAGTTCAGGCGGGCCGTCCGGCCTCACGCGCGTGTCATAGTCACCGGATTCGATCTTCGTCATCGCCTCCGAAAGTTTCTGAATGGGTGAAAGGGCCCGGCTAACGACCGTGCTCGTAATGAGGAAGAGAACGATCGCAATCGCCGAACCGACCTGGAGCTGGGTGACGATTCCGTCCCAGATCTCGGCCATCTCATCGTTGGGATGGGAGGTGATCAGGAGTGAACCGGGCTTTCCTTTGGTCGAAATCGGGACGTTCACAGCGGTTTTTTCCGGATGAACGAGTGCAACAAACCACGCCGGCACAGAGTGCGGTTCGCGGTCATCGGTAGATCGGTCATTCGTCAAACGCCCGGCTTCGACCGCATCATTCTGCCACGTGACGCTGACGTGACGCAGCCGATTGAGATCCTGAACAATCTGACCAAGCCTGGCATCCGGGTCCGGCGTATCATTCAGACCAGCGACCAACGTAGCGATAAATTCCCGCGCCAGCCGTATGACGCTCTGATCTTCAGCCTGAACACGAGGTGCTGCGTCCAGCACAAGCCGTGCAATATTGACGGCCAAACCGAGCGTGAGAACGAGCGCGAGGAGCAAGTTGATCCGGGCGCGCAAGGATAGTTTCTGCCACATAGCGTTTGTCCACGAGCGCAGCGTCTGCGGTTCCTCATCGAGAGGAACGTTGACAGATAAATGAGGCGGCTATCTAATTGCAGCGTACAGCAATATCGCTCGGGTTGCATAACAGGTCGAAGTCAAGCGTTACGCCCGGCATCTGTGCCTCCGCACCATCTGATGCGGTGCAGCAAAGGGACTGACGCGGGTATTCGGGATCAGCGCCAATGCGTATTCTGATCGTTGATGACCATCGCATCGTTGCTTCGGGATGCCGTGCATTGTTCGCCGACGACGCCGAGATCGTCATCCTCGAAGCCTCCGACGCAGAGAGTGGTGAGCGCGCGTTTGACGAACAGCATCCGGATATCTGCGTTCTCGATATCAACCTGCCGACCGTGTCGGGATTTGAACTGGCGCGGCGCATCCTCGGGCGCGACGCGTCCGCACGCATCATCATATTCAGCATGAACGATGATCCGATATTCGCCGCTCGCGCCATCGAAATCGGCGCCAAGGGCTATGTCTCGAAAAGCGGCGATCCCCACGACCTTGTGGATGCCATCCATGAAGTTGGAAAGGGCGGAGTTTACTTGCCGCCCGCGATGGCGCGAAGCATTGCATTCGCGGGACCGGCGTTCGCTCAGAACCCGCTTTCGAAGCTGACCTCGCGCGAGATGGAGATATTGCGTCTGCTCAGTGCAGGAAAAAGTCTCTCCGAGATCGCCTGGCTGGTTCATTCTTCCTACAAGACGGTTGCCAATACATCCTCGATCATGCGGCAGAAGCTGGGCGTGCGCACTTCCGTCGAACTGGTGCGGTTTGCAATCGAAAGTGGCGTGGCTTGAGATGGCGCCGCACGGCACCGGAGTCGTAACACCTTGACAATACAAACCGTTTCTCTCAACCGATCGTTTGGCGGCGCGCAAGGTGTCTATGGGCACGCCAGTCGCGAAACCGGGACCGACATGACCTTTTCGGTCTATGTCCCCCCTCACCGCGAGGGCGCCAGGCTGCCGGTGGTCTGGTATCTGTCAGGTCTGACCTGCACCCACGCCAACGTGACGGAAAAGGGCGAATTCCGCAACGCATGCGCCGAGCTTGGCTTGATCTTCGTCGCACCAGATACCAGTCCGCGCGGTGAAGGCGTGCCCAGCGATCCCACGAACGCCTACGATTTCGGTCTTGGCGCCGGCTTCTATGTCGATGCCACGCAAGAGCCCTTTTCGCGCCATTACCGGATGTGGAGCTATGTTACGGAAGAACTGCCACAATTGGTCGGCGAGCATTTTCCCATCGATCCCGCGCGGCAGTCCATTCTCGGTCATTCCATGGGCGGGCATGGCGCGCTGACGATCGCGCTGCGTCACCCCAATCGTTACCGTGCCGCCAGCGCCTTTGCTCCGATCGTCGCGCCGTCGCAAGTGCCGTGGGGCATCAAGGCGTTGGGAGGCTATCTTGGTGGCAGCAAGGAAGCATGGCGCAAACATGATGCGGTTGCGCTGATCGAGGACGGCGCCAGATTTTCCGACCTGCTGGTGGATTACGGCGACGCCGACCCGTTTCTGGCTGAGCAACTCCGGCCGGAATTGCTGCAGAGTGCCTGCGAGAAAGCCAACATTCCCCTCGTCCAGCGCGCCCAGCCCGGTTACGACCACAGCTATTACTTCATCTCCACCTTCATGGGCGATCACCTGCGCTGGCACGCCGCGCGCCTGAAGGCCTGAACCTGTTCGCGCCTATTGTGGTTGGGGCGCGCCATAATTGGGCGCGAGCAGCCGGTTGCGAAGGAGGTAGCTCATCGCGCGCGACCAGGACTCGTCCGTATTGCCGCGCATGTCGGCGCTCGCCACCGTGACGAGACGTCCGCTATGGACGTCGCGCACGTAGATATTGATGTTGAGAATGAGGTTCGAAACCTTTTGCACCACGCCGGTGATCGCGAGATCGGCGCCGAGCCGTTGTGCATATTGCACGTCGCAGCCGCCGCAAGCCTGCAAATTGCTGCCGTGCGCCGCAACATTGACCGGGGAAATGTCGAGCAGATGGAACTTGCCGGACTCCGTTAACTCCTTGCGCAGTTGATCGCCGACGCGCATCAGCCGACCTTGCTCGTCGGTCCGCGGACCGTTCACCTCGCCCTGCAGGCTCGTATCGACCAGTTCGAAATCGAACACCGCGACCTTGGGCGGATCGGCATGAACCGGCGCAGAAATCATCAGCGTCAGTGCGGCGGCGGCGAACAACGCTCTCATGAGAGTGATCCGTAAGGCGGCGTGACGACAAAATGTGGGGTTGCAAGCTAAGACAATTCGGTCATGTTTCAAGTTAAGAAGCGTTCTTGCAAGCCAAGAGTCCTTGCAAGCCAAGAGTCCCTCCATCGTCGGTCCAGTCGAGGAGGAACGTCAGGGAGGAGTCATGATCCGATGGTTGGTCGGTGCGATCGGCTTGGGCGTCGTGGCGACCCACGCGCTCGCGGCCGATCCCGTCGAAATCGGCATCGGTTATCTCGGCCAGGCCGGCGTCAAATCGAGATTGTCCCTGGTGGAACAGCCGGCCGGAAACGACGGCATTGCCGGCGCCCGTCTTGCGATCGACGACAACAATACCACCGGCAAGTTCCTCAATCAGCATTTTAGCCTGGAAGAGCTTCGGATTGCGGATGGCGAGGATGTTGCCAAGGCGGCGACGGCGCTCGCCAGCCATAACGGTTTTGTCATTGCCGATCTTCCAGTCGAAGCGCTGTTGAAAGCAGCTGACGCCCTGCGCGATCGTGGAACCGTGCTGTTGAATGCCGGATCGATCGACGACCGGCTGCGCGAGGAGGATTGCCGTCCCAACGTCATCCATGTTGCCCCGACGCGCTCGATGCTTGCGGACGCGCTGGCCCAGTATCTGGTTTGGAAGCAGTGGAAGCGCTGGATCTTGGTGGTCGGCTCTCACGAAACAGACAAGCTTTACGCCGCGGCGTTGCGACGCGCAGCGGCGCGATTTGGCGCGAAGATTGTTCAGGAGCGGATATTCGAAGATACCGGCGGCGCCCGTCGCACCGACAGCGGTGTGACCTTGATCCAGCGTCAAATGCCCGTGTTCACCCAGCAGGCGCCGGCCTACGACGTTCTCGTCGCAGCGGACGAAAGCGAGGTGTTCGCTTCCTATTTGCCCTATCGGACCTGGGACCCTCGACCGGTCGCCGGCTCGGCCGGTCTGGTGCCAACCAGTTGGGACGCCGCGCATGATCAATGGGGCGCGATACAGATGCAGAACCGCTTTATCAAATTGAATTCGCGGCGCATGACGGCGCTGGACATGCAGGCCTGGACTGCCGTGCGCATGATCGGCGAAGCGACGTCGCGTACCAATTCCAGCCAGCCGAAGCCCGTGTTCGACTTCCTCAAGGGACCGGACTTTTCCATAGCCGCGTTCAAGGGCCAGCGGCTGACGCTGCGGGACTGGAACCTGCAGCTTCGCCAGCCCATTCTGCTGGTCGACGGACGCATGGTCGTCTCGGTTTCGCCGCAGGAGGGTTTCCTGCATCAAGTCTCGGAACTCGATACGCTGGGCGCCGATCGGCCCGAAACCAGATGCAAGCTGCAGTGAACACGGAGAGACCGCGGATGTGGCGTCGTTGTCTGCTTTCCGGATTAGCTGTGTGGCTTGCGGCCGCTCCCCCCGCCTCGGCGTTCATGGCCTATGTGTCGAACGAGAAGAGCAACACCGTGTCGGTCATCGATACCGACAACTGGACCGTCACCAAGACCATCAAGGTCGGCCAGCGGCCGCGCGGCATCGAGTTCACGCGAAATGGCAAGTTCGTTCTGGTCGCGGTCGGCGACGACGACACCATCCAGGTGATCGACGTTGCGACCCAGCGGGTGGTGGACTCGCTCCCCTCCGGTCCCGATCCGGAACTGTTCATCCAGGATGCCGCCGGCAAGATCCTGTATGTCGCCAACGAGAACGACAACACGGTAACGGTCATCGATCTCGAAAAGCGCGCGCGCGTTGGGGACATCCAGGTCGGCGTCGAGCCGGAAGGCATGGCCATCAGCCCGGATGGCAAGATCTTGATCAATACCTCAGAGACCACCAACATGGCGCATTTCATCGACACCGCGACGCGCCAGATCGTCGCGAATGTGCTGGTCGATGCGCGGCCACGCTTCGCCGAATTCAAGCGTGACGGCACTGAATTGTGGGTATCGTCGGAGATCGGAGGCACCGTGTCGGTCATCGATCCGGCCAAACGCGTGGTTACCGGCAAAATCACCTTCAGCATTCCCGGCCTGCGCCGCGAAGCAATCCAGCCGGTCGGCATTGGTATGACCAAGGACGGCAAGACCGCCTTCATCGCGCTCGGCCCTGCCAACCGCATCGCCGTGGTCGATGCCACGAGCCATGCGGTGACCAAGTATCTTCTGGTCGGACAGCGGGTCTGGCACATGGCATTCACCCCGGACGAAAAATATCTGCTGGTGACCAATGGCGTATCCAACGACGTCTCGGTGATCGATGTCGCCGCACAAAAGGTGATCAAGACCATCCAGGTCGGCGAGCTGCCTTGGGGCATCGCGATTGCGCAGCCATGACGGCAACCGACACACCGACCTCCGGCCAGATTGCACCGGACACCCCTCCCCGGCACGATCCTGCCGCAATGCCCGCCTTATCGGTCGGCGGGGTCAGCCATAGCTATGGACCAAGACGCGCCCTCATCGACATCACCTTCAGCGTTGCGCCGGCAAGCTTCACGGCATTGCTCGGCCTTAACGGCGCCGGCAAGAGCACCTTGTTCTCGCTGGTGACGCGACTATTCGGAATTCAGACCGGCCGCATCAGCATCTTCGGTCATGACATCGGTCTTGCGCCGGGCGAAGCGCTGCGGCTCTTGGGCGTCGTGTTCCAGCCGCGCACGCTCGACCTCGACCTGTCGGTGACGCAAAACCTGCTTTATCACGCCGCCCTGCACGGCATCGCCAGGCGCGAAGCACGGCTTCGCAGCGGCGAGGTGCTCGCGCGCATCGGCCTTGCCGACCGCGCCGGCAGCAAGGTGCGAGACCTCTCGGGCGGCCAGATGCGGCGGCTGGAAATCGCCCGCGCATTGCTGCACCACCCCCGCCTGCTGTTGCTCGATGAGGCAACCGTCGGACTAGACGTCAAGGCTCGCGCCGATATCCTCAGCCACGTCCGGCAACTCGTCACCGAACAGGGGATCGGCGTGCTGTGGGCCACTCACTTGTTCGACGAGATCAAGCCCAGCGATGACCTCGTGGTCCTGCACCAAGGCCGGGTGCTTGCGCACGGCGAGGTCGCCCGCGTCATCGCCGACGCCGGAGCCGATGACGTCAACTCTGCTTTCATGCGCTTGACCGGCGCCGCGGCAGACACCGGAAGCCCTGCACCATGAGCTCAACAACCGTCAGGCAAGACCAAAACGGCTTCTCGCTCGCGGAATATGTCACCTGCCTGAACGGCATCGTGTGGCGCGAGGCACTGCGCTTCCTGCATCAGCGCGAGCGCTTCGTCTCGGCGCTGGTCAGGCCGCTGGTGTGGCTGTTCATCTTCGCCGCCGGCTTCCGTCAGGTTCTCGGCATTTCCATCATCCCGCCATACGAAACCTACATCCTCTACGAGGTCTATATCGCGCCCGGATTGATGGCGATGATCCAGCTGTTCAACGGCATGCAGTCGTCGCTCTCGATGGTCTACGACCGCGAGATGGGCAACATGCGGACCTTGCTGGTGAGCCCGCTGCCGCGATGGTATCTTCTGTTTTGCAAGCTGCTGGCGGGAACCGCGGTGTCGTTGCTGCAGGTCTACGCCTTCCTGCTGATCGCATGGTTCTGGGATATCGCGCCGCCGCCGATCGGGTATCTCACGGTCCTGCCGGCGTTGATCCTGTCGGGCCTGATGCTTGGCGCACTCGGCATGCTGATTTCCTCCGGCATCAAGCAGCTCGAGAACTTCGCCGGCGTAATGAACTTTGTGATCTTTCCGATGTTCTTCGCCTCGTCCGCGCTTTATCCGCTATGGCGGGTGCAGGAGGGCAGCCCGATGCTGTATTATGTCTGCCTGTTCAATCCATTCACCCATGCCGTCGAGCTGATACGCTTCGCGCTTTATGGACAGACCAACTGGATTTCGCTGGCGGTCGTTGGCGGCTGCACGGCGGCGTTCATGATCGGCGCGATCTACGCCTACGATCCATCACGCGGCCTGATCCGCCGCGGGCCCGCCGGAGGCGAGACATGAGATGGCAAGTCACGATCGGAGCATTGCTTGCGGTCGCAGCGTCGACCGGATTCGGCCGCGCCGCCGATCCGCGCTATCCGGACTGGCCGTGTACCCAGGCCAAGGTGCCGGAAATATCGCTGGCCGCGGTGTGGGCCGGGCCGCCGCTCGATGACGTCGCGGACAAATGGAAAACCGACGCCAAGGTAACCGCGCTGGTGACGAAATTGGCCGCAAGGCGGTTTCCAGTTGAAGAGGCCCAGAAGGCGATCACGGAGTTTCTGGCAGCTTCCGCGGCGGAAAAGGCAGCGACAGGCAAGCTGCTGTTTGCCGGCCTGTTCGATACGCTCAATGCCCAGCGTTCGTCGGTCATGAACGGGCTCGAACGGGTGACCCGCAAGCAGCGCGAAGCTGCCGAGAAGATCCGATCCGATACGCTCGAACTGCAGGCGTTACAGGGAGCCTCGCCACCCGATCAGACCAAGATCGATGAACTGGGCAATCAGCTGGTCTGGGAGACCCGTATTTTTGAGGACCGGCGGCGTGTGATCAAATTCGTCTGCGAGGTACCCACCGCGATCGACCAACGGCTGTTCGCCCTCGGACGCACGATCCAGCAGGAGATGGAATAGCGAACGTTGCGGCTGCGGCGTGATTGATTGAAGAACGCCGGGCCGATCAACCTCTTCTCCCTCTCCCCGCCTGCGGGGCATGCGCTTTC
>JGI12053J15887_10000716_pt1 | contig 14199 bp, 13 predicted proteins | sample MedBloCAOM1_O3_FD_15887 | JGI IMG/M metagenome (IMG submission 15887)
CGGCAGCGGCAGCCGCCGAGGTGAAGGCTCCGAACTGGCCGAAGGATCCCGACGAAGCGCGCCGCAAGGCTGCGATCGCGGCCCGAAAGAAAGAGAACAAGGATCCGAGGGAAGCAGCCCGGTTGCTGACGCCGAGCGAGCTCAACCAGCGCGGCCCAAAATCCAGCGGCGGCGAATCAATTGATCAGCCCGGCGGCAATCCCGGCGCTAGTGCAGTCCTAAGCCCCTCGCAGCTCGGCTATAGCGGCGGCTTCAGCGGTCTCTTCGGCGGCAGCAAGACCGAAACCGCCCCGTTCAAGGGTGAGCCGACGCGGGAGTCGCTCACGCAGCCTCCGGGCGGCTATCAGACGCCGTCGCCTAATTTTGCCTACGGCACCGGACCGAAGGAATCGCTGAACAAGGAATACAACCCGGCTGCCGGCAAGTATGGCGAATAGCTGTTCCTTTAATCTCTTGTAATCTCTCAGCTTCGTGACGCGCGCCGGTTTTGTCCCGGTGTACGATGCCGCGACTTTATCCCGAACGCTTTTGTTCGGGCGGTAAGTTCCTCATTTGCGCGTATTCTTGTCGCAAAATCGGTACCCACTTTTGCGGAATACGCGCTAGACAGGTCATGATGTCCCCACACCGCTTCGCCGTTCCGCTGTTCGCAGCGCTGCTCTCGACGTTGGCCTTTTCCGCCGGCAGCCTTCACGCCCAGACCACCGTCACCTCCGAGCGTCCCGCGACGTTCACGCTCCCCAACGGCCTGCAGGTGGTGGTGATCCCGGATCACCGCACCCCGGTGGTCACCCAGATGATCTGGTACAAGGTCGGCTCCGCCGACGAGACGCCGGGTAAATCCGGCCTCGCGCATTTTCTCGAGCATCTGATGTTCAAGGGCACCGCCAAGCACCCGGTCGGCGAATTCTCCCAGACCGTGCTCAAGATCGGCGGCAACGAAAACGCCTTCACCTCCACCGACTACACCGGCTACTTCCAGCGCGTGCCGCGCGAGCAATTGGCCAAGATGATGGAGTTCGAGGCCGACCGCATGACCGGCCTGGTCCTCAAGGACGAAAACGTGCTGCCCGAGCGCGACGTCGTGCTCGAGGAATTCAACATGCGGGTCGCCAACAACCCGGACGCGCGGCTGACCGAACAGATCATGGCGGCGCTGTATCTCAATCACCCCTATGGCCGGCCCGTGATCGGCTGGCACCAGGAAATCGAGAAGCTCGATCGCGAAGACGCGCTGGCGTTCTACAAGCGGTTTTATGCGCCGAACAATGCCATCCTGGTGATCGCCGGCGACACCGACGCCAAGGAAGTCCGTCCCATGGTGGAGCGGTCCTTCGGCGAAGTCCCGGCGCAGCCGGCTATCTCGGCCCATCGCCTGCGCCCGCAGGAACCGACCCCGGCCGCGCCGCGCACCGTGACGCTGTCGGACCCGCGCGTGGAACAGCCCGGCCTGCGGCGCTATTATCTGGTTCCCTCCGCCAACACCGCCGCGGCCGGCGAAAGCGCTGCGCTCGATGTGCTGGCGCAGCTGATGGGCAGCGGCGCCAACTCCTATCTCTATCGCGCGCTGGTGATCGACCAGCCGCTCGCGGTCAGCGCCGGCGCCGGCTACCAGGGCACCTCGCTCGATTCGACCCAGTTCATGATCTCGGTTTCGCCGAAACCCGGCGTCGAGTTTGCGCAAATCGAGCAGGCGATCGACCGCGTGATCGCGGATGTCGGACAGAACCCGGTTCGGTCAGAGGATCTGGAGCGCGTCAAGACCCAGCTGATCGCCGAGGCGATCTACGCCCAGGACAACCAGGCGACGCTGGCGCGCTGGTACGGCGGCGCGCTCACCACTGGCCTCAGCATCGACGACATCAGAAGCTGGCCGGATCGCATTCGCGCCGTGACCGCCGAACAGGTTCGCGAGGCCGCGCAAAAATGGCTCGATAAAAAGCGATCGGTGACCGGATATCTCATCAAGGATGCCACGCCGAAACGCGAGGAGAAGCGCTCGTGATCAATTTTCCGACCTGCGCGCGGCGCATCGCATTCATTGTCGCAACCTGCTTCGCATTGACGGCGCTGGCGCCAGCGCCATCGCAGGCCGCAGCAAAAATCCAGCATCTGATTTCGCCCGGCGGCATCGAGGCCTGGTTCGTGCAGGACGCCACCGTGCCGCTGGTGGCGATGGAGTATTCCTTCGGCGGCGGCGCGACGCAGGATCCGGCCGACAAGTCGGGCGTCGGCAATATGGTCGCCAATCTGCTCGATGAAGGCTCGGAAGACCTCGATTCCAAGACGTTCCATGAGCGGCTCGACCGCCGCGCCATCGAACTCAGCTTCACCTCGACGCGGGATTATTTCCGCGGTTCGCTGCGCATGCTCAAGGATAACACCGACGAGGCTTACGACCTGCTGCGGATGTCGCTGACCTCGCCGCATTTCGAGAGCGCCGATGTCGAGCGCGTTCGCGCCCAGATCCTTTCGGGGCTGCGTCGCGACACTTCCAATCCGTCAGCGCTGGCCAGCCGCAAGTTCCTGGAAGTCGCCTTTGGCGACCATCCCTATGGCCGGCAGGCCAACGGCACCCTGGAAAGCGTGCCGAAGATCGATGTCGCCGACATGAAGGACTATGTCCGCAGGGTGCTGGCCAAGGATACGCTGCGGATCGCGGTGGTCGGCGATATCGACCCGGCCACGCTCGGCAAACTGCTCGACCGCACGTTCGGCACATTGCCGGCCAAGGCCAGCCTCACCCCGGTGCCCGATGTCGAGGCGGCCAAACCGCCGCAGCGCGCCTTCATTCCGCTCGACGTGCCGCAGACCGTGGTGACGTTCGGCGGCCCCGGCATCAAGCGCCACGACCCGAATTTCATGGCCGGCTATGTCGTCAACCACATTCTCGGCGGCGGCACGCTGTCGTCGCGGCTCTACCACGAAGTCCGCGAGAAGCGCGGCCTCGCCTACTCGGTCTACCAGTCGCTGCTGTGGATGGACCACTCCGCGATCTTCATCGGCAATACCGGCACCCGCGCCGACCGCGCCGGCGAAACCGTCGACGCCATCAACAAGGAAATTCGCCGCATGGCCGAGGACGGCCCGACCCAGCAGGAGCTGGACGAGGCCAAATCCTACCTCAAGGGCTCCCAGATGCTGGCGCTGGACACCTCGTCGAAGCTGGCCTCGGCGCTGCTGCAATACCAGCTCGACAAGCTGCCGATCGACTACATCGAGAAGCGCAACGCCATCGTCGACGCAGTGACGCTGGACGACGCCAAAAACGCCGCCAAACGGCTGTGGGGCCAAGGCCTGCTCACCGTGATCGTCGGCCGCGCCCCGCAAGCCGCCGCCCAGCCGGCGACGGCGGTGCCACCGACGGCGAAGAACTGAGGCTGTTCAGCCCCGGTAAAGGTATTACTATCGACGAATGATCGGCATTATCGTCCTCGGGCTTTTGTGCCTCGCCGCAGCTTCTGTGTTGCTGCGGGCGGCGTTGTTCATATCGGACAGCAGCGACAACAAGCCGCTCGCCAGGATCGCCTCGATTGCCGGTGCGGTTGGCTTTCTGCCGTTGATTGCATACGAGTGGGCCTATTATCTGGCTACGGCCTGCGTGCTAATCGCCTTGGTCGTTTACTGCTTCAGCTAATGGCATCGGGTGTCGCGGTGTCGTCCGGGTCAGGCTCGCCCCCGCAAGCGGCCGCTCGCGGGAGCAAACTCCCCGCAAAACCGCTATTCTGCAACTGTCCGATTCCCGTCAGGAATCATTCGGCCTCCGGTGATGCATGCTGCGGATTTCCCGCGACCTCACGATCGACGAGAATGACATCGAGATCAGCTTCGTGCGCGCCTCCGGCCCGGGCGGGCAGAATGTCAACAAGCTCTCGACCGCCGCGCAACTGCGCTTCGATACGCGCCGGATCACACTGCCGGCGGATGCCGCGGCGCGGCTCAACCGGCTCGCCGGCCAGCGCATGACCAAGGACGGCGTGATCGTGATCCATGCCCAGCGCTTCCGCACCCAGGAGCGCAACCGCGCCGACGCCACCGACCGCCTGCTCGACCTGCTGCGCGAGGCCATGACGCGGCCGATCCCGCGCCGCGCCACCAAGCCGACCCTGGGATCGAAAACCCGCCGCCTCGAAGGCAAGAAGCGCCGCAGCGATATCAAGGCGAAGCGGGGTTCGGCCCGGTTCGACGATTGACGCCGCTTCTCGCTTGCGCGGAACGTCCGTAACCGCACCGTCTTTTGTTCCACCTAAAACAGCCCGCTACTACCACCGCTTGTTCGCGACCAACTAAGTTCGGTTCGCGCCAACGGTGACATCCATGAGAAAACGACGTGCGTTACTCGTCATGGGGCTGGGATTTTGCAGCGCGATATCGACTGTCGACGTCGCCTCGGCGCAAATGCTGCTGCCATCGGCAAGGTCATCCGATGGCGCCGCATTGTTCAAACAACAATGCGGCACATGCCACGCCACTAGCCTCTCGGACGCTCCCCGGCAGGGGCCGCCGCTGATCCGGATCATCGGCCAGCACGCCGGCAAGGTCGACGGCTTCCACTATTCGCCAAGCCTCGCCCAGGCAGGATTCACTTGGGACGAGAATACGCTCGATGCGTGGCTGACCAATCCGCAGGCCGTCATTCCCGGCGCCATCATGGCGTACCGCCAAAGCAAGCCTGACGCCCGCGCCGCCATCATCACCTATCTCAAGGGATTGAACTGAATGGCCAAGCCGGTTCACTCGATGATCCGCGTCCTCGATGAAGCGAGGTCACTCGATTTCTACGCCCGGGCGTTTGACCTGAAGATTGCCGATCGCCTCGTATTTCCGGATTTCGCGCTGATTTACCTGCACCACGAATCGTCGCCGTTCGAACTCGAACTAACGGTGAATTTCGGACGAACGGAGCCTTACATTCCGGGCGACGGCTATGGCCATCTCGCCGTCGTCGTCGATGATCTCGATGCCGAGCATGCGCGCTTCGAGCGGGAAAAATTGTCGCCCGGGCCGCTGCGCGATTTCAAGCATGACAGCGCGACGCTCGCACGCTTCTTCTTCGTCTCCGATCCCGACGGCTACAAGATCGAGGTGATCCAGAAAGGTGGTCGCTTCGGTTAATGCAATCAAAATCACGTTCAATGGAGGATACCCATGAGAGAAGTCGATCGTCGAGGCAAATACAGCCGCCGAATCTTTCTGCAGGGTGCCGCGAGCGCAGTTCCGGTTGTCGCGGTTGCGGCGAGCGCCGGGATCAGCATCGAGGACGCGTGGGCCGCCGATGCAACCACGCTGGCGCCAACGACCTTGAAGACCCTCGTGAAAGTTGCGCGCGACATCTATCCGCACGACTTCCTGGTCGACAGCTATTACATCACGGCGATCAAGCCGTGGGACGGAAAGGCGGCGAAGGACCCAGCCGTCAAAGCGCTGCTCGAAGATGGCGTTCGACGTCTCAATCAAGACGCGCTGGATCGGCACAAGCTCGCCTACGTTCAAGTGCCCTGGGAAGCCGACCGGATCGTCTTGTTGCAGGGTATCGAGCAGACGGATTTCTTCCAGAAGGTTCGCTCTGATCTTGTCGTCTCGCTCTACAACCAGGAGGAGCTGTGGCCAAAATTCGGCTACGAGGGCTCATCCGCCGAGCACGGCGGCTACATCAATCGCGGCTTCAACGACATCGATTGGCTGCCGAAAGTCTGAAGACTTCGGGCAAAACGAAATCGGTTGGGAGGACATCATGGCGAAATTCGATCTGAACGACGATGGCGTGGTCGTGGTTATCGGTTCCGGCGCCGGAGGCGGCACGCTGGGCAACGAACTGGCTCAGAAGGGTGTCAAGGTGGTGATCCTTGAAGCCGGGCCGCGCACCGAGTTGCACGACTTCATCAACAACGAATGGGAAAGTTTCACTCAGCTGGCGTGGACGGACATGCGAACGACATCCGGCAACTGGCGCGTTGCGAAGGATTTCGCCAACCTGCCGGCGTGGATCGTGAAATCGGTCGGCGGATCGACAGTGCATTGGGCGGGCGCGTCGTTGCGGTTCGACGAACATGAATTCAGGATTCGGAGCGCTTACGGCAACGTGCCGGGCGCCAATCTGCTCGACTGGCCGATCACGCTTGCCGAAATGGAGCCGTGGTACGCCAAGGCCGAAAACAAGATGGGCGTGACCCGCACCAACAACATTCCTGGATTGCCGGGCAACAACAACTTCAAGGTGATGGAGGCCGGCGCGAAGAAACTCGGGTACCAGGAGGTCCACACCGGGCGAATGGCGATCAACAGCGAGCCGCGCGACGGCCGCGGGGCATGCCAGCAGATTGGATTTTGTTTCCAGGGCTGCAAATCCGGCGCGAAGTGGTCGACGCTCTATTCCGAAATCCCGCAAGGCGAGTCGACTGGAAACCTTGAAGTTCGTCCCCGCAGCATGGCGCTCAAGATCGAACACGATGCGTCGGGCAAGATCACAGGCGTCGTCTATGCCGACGAAGCCGGAAAGACGCAGCGCCAAAAAGCGCGCATTGTTGCGGTCGCCGGCAACTCGATCGAGAGCCCGCGGCTCTTGCTCAACAGCGCGTCCAACATGTTCCCCGACGGCCTCGCCAACAGCTCCGGTCAGGTCGGCCGCAACTACATGCGTCACATGACCGGCAGCGTCTATGCCGTTTTCGACAAGTCGGTTCACATGTACCGCGGCACCACCATGGCCGGTATCATCCGAGATGAGGCACGCAACGATCCATCGCGAGGCTTCATGGGCGGCTATGAGATGGAAACGCTGTCGCTTGGCTTACCCTTCATGGCGGCGTTCCTCAATCCGGGCGCATGGGGACGCCCGTTCACCACAGCGATGGAAGGGTATCCGCGCATGGCGGGGATGTGGCTGGTCGGCGAGGATATGCCGCAGGAAACCAATCGCGTGACACTCGACGCGAAAGCAAAGGACAAATTCGGCCTGCCCGTGGCCAGCGTCCATTACGACGACCACCCCAACGACACCGCGATGCGCGATCACGCCTACAAACAGGGCGCCGCGGTTTACGAGGCTGTCGGTGCGACCGTGACCTATCCGACCACGCCCTATCCCAGCACCCATAACATGGGCACCAACCGGATGAGCGCCAAGGCACGGGACGGTGTCGTGAACAAATTCGGCCAGGCCCACGATATCAAGAATTTGTTCATCTCGGATGGCAGCCAGTTCACCAGCGGTGCGGCCTGCAATCCGACGCTTACCATCGTGGCGCTCGCGGTCCGGCAGGCAGATCATATTGCCGGCGCCATGCAGCGAAAGGAAATCTAGGGCTGCTTCGGTTTGAGCTGTGCCCATCCGGCATGCGCGACATGGCGTGTCCTGGATGGGCAACGGTTGAACCAGCTGAACCAGTGAATGGTGTTGCTATTCGGCCGCGACCAGCCTGGGTGCGGTGCCGTCAAGAAAATCGGGGATGACCGGCACGGCCCTGGATCGATAAATCAGGCACGAACAGCGCAGCAGCGAAGCAAAATTATGCACGTCGCCGCAATGATCGAGAACCTCGCTGTGAAGACGCGTGAGGAATTTCGCGAGGCTCATGTCCTGCTTGCTCGCGATTTCTTCAAGCGTATCCCAGAACGCCAGCTCCAGGCGGATGGACGTGCTATGTCCATCGATGCGAAGCGATCTGGTCTGTGATTCATAGTCGCGTTGAGGCTGGTGAGCGAACAACTGGCACATTGAGGTATCCTCCGGATCTTTTTATAGCTTTTCTAAACGATATACCCGGTCGGCACGGCTCACAATGTTCTCGTCATCGGCCCGCTGCGCGCCAAGTCAGGACAATGGGGTGGCCCATCCCTTTGCGCGATAACGGCAAAGCCACGCGGGGATGGCGGCGGCGGACGGATAGCCGTATCAACGAAAAAACTCCGGCCGCCACGCGACCGGAGTTCCTGGTCTTCAATAGTGGGAATCCGTCGAAAGGATCCGCGTCTTAGTTGCGTCTACCCCCGGCCGCTGGATCGCCTGGCGGCAGGGTGTTGCCCTTGTGCGCTCCGCTAGCGGCCCCCACAGTGCCTTTCGCGCCGGCCTTCGCGTTGACGCCGGACTTTTCTCCGGGGGCGGCCGCCCGCACATCCATCTCCTCGTCGCTGCTGCCCGACGCCCCGCCCTGCATATTGGTCCTGCCCTGAGCGCCGCCGCGGATCTGGGTGTCGGACGAGGTGCCTTGCGCCAGCACGGGGCCGGCCAGCATGGCCGACATGGCAAACGCGATCGCTGAGGCTTTCACTAACTTCATTCAGTTCTCCTGGGGTTGATTCGCGATGGGGGTTCCGCGGTTGCATGCGCCGTCTGTACGGATCTGCCCATCGCACGGACCAAACGTGTCACGGACGGCGCAGTCACCATGCAAGCCGCGCCGTGTGGTCATCGTTTAGGGATTTCAGGGCAATTTCGCGAAACCTTGGCCACGGACTGTCCTCATATGCGGCAGCCCAAAGACCAGGAAGCGACGCCACTTTGCGAAAAGTCCGCAAAAAGACCTTTTGATGCATGCATTTGGTTCGGCGGCCGCTTAAAATTGGGGATCGGCCTCGAATCGAACTGAGAATTCATGCCCGTCCGCCAGCTCCCCGAACAGGTCGTCAACCGCATCGCCGCCGGCGAAGTGGTCGAACGTCCGGCGAGCGTGGTCAAGGAACTGGTGGAAAACGCCATCGACGCCGGCGCCAGCCGGATCGACATTTTCACCGATGGCGGCGGAAGGCGACGGATCGGCATCATCGACGATGGCAGCGGCATGACCCACGCCGATCTGGCGCTGGCGGTGGATCGCCATGCCACCTCCAAGCTCGACGACGAGGACCTGTTGCAGATCCGCACGCTGGGGTTCCGCGGCGAGGCCCTGCCCTCGATCGGCGCGGTGGCAAAACTCGGCATCACCACGCGCCACCTGAGCGAGCCGCATGCTTGGTCGCTGGCGGTCGAAGGCGGCGACAAATCCGGCATCATGCCGGCGGCGCTGAGCCAGGGCACCCGCGTCGAGGTCAGCGATCTCTTCTATGCGACGCCGGCGCGCCTGAAGTTTCTCAAGACCGACCGCACCGAGGCCGAGGCGATCCGCGAGGTGGTGCGCCGTCTCGCGATGGCGCGGCCCGACATCGCCTTCACGCTGGCCGGCGAGGAACGCGCGCCGGTGACCTGGGCCGCTGCTTTGCCCGGCGCCGCCGGAAGGCTGACGCGGCTGGGCGACATTCTGGGCGCGGATTTTCGCGGCAGCGCCATCGAGGTGCGCAGCGAACGTGAAGGTGTCGTGGTCGAGGGCTTTGCCGCCGCCCCCTCGCTGACCCGCGCCAATGCGCTCGGGCAATATCTGTTCGTCAATGGCCGGCCGGTGCGCGACAAGCTCATCCTCGGCGCGGTCCGCGCGGCCTATTCCGACTATCTGCCGCGCGACCGCCATCCCGTGGTGGCGCTGTTCGTGACAACGGATCCGCAGGAAGTGGACGCCAATGTGCATCCGGCCAAGACCGAGGTCCGGTTCCGCAATGCGGGCCTGGTGCGCGCGCTGATCGTGCACGCGCTGAAAGACGGCCTCGCCCGCGAGGGCAAGCGCACCGCGGCCAACAGCGATGGTACGGCGATCGCCTCGTTCCGCCCATCATTCGCGCCGCGCGCCAACTGGGACTGGCGGCGCTCGCCGGCCTATCCGACCGGACCGATGCCGGCCTTCGACGGTTCGGCGGCAACCGCCTTCGCCGAGCCGGGACAGGCCGCGTTCGACGTCGGCACGCCGACGGCCGACGTGCGTTTCCAGGAAGCACCGTCCGCCGATCTGCTCGACCGCCCGCTGGGAGCGGCGCGGACGCAGATTCACGAGACCTATATCGTGTCGCAGACCCGCGACGGCCTTGTCGTGGTGGACCAGCACGCCGCCCATGAGCGCATCGTCTATGAAAAGCTCAAGGCCTCGCTGGCGCGCAATGGCGTGCAGCGACAGATTCTTCTCATTCCGGAAATCGTCGAACTTGACGAGGCGACCGTCGAGCGGCTGATCGCGCGCAGCGAAGAGCTGGCGTCGTTTGGCCTTTCGATCGAATCTTTCGGCCCCGGTGCGGTCGCGGTGCGCGAGACGCCGTCGCTGCTCGGCAAGACCAATGCCGCATCCTTGCTGCGCGATCTCGCCGAGCACATGGCGGAATGGGACGAGGCGCTGCCGCTGGAACGCCGCCTGATGCATGTCGCCGCCACCATGGCCTGCCACGGCTCGGTCCGCGCCGGCCGCATCCTCAAGCCGGAAGAGATGAACGCGCTGTTGCGCGAGATGGAAGACACGCCGAATTCCGGCCAGTGCAACCACGGCCGGCCGACCTATGTGGAACTGAAGCTGTCGGATATCGAGAGGCTGTTCGGGCGGAGGTGAGGCACAGCGCCTCCACATCCTCCGCCGTCATCGCCCGGCTTGACCGGGCGACCCAGTATTCCAGAGACGCCAGCGATGGAGCCGAGAAGCCGCGGCGTACTGGATCCCCCGCCTTCGCGGGGGATGACGAGTTATAGTTGGGCAACCACCGCGCCAAATCGCAAAAACGTGAACTCCGTATCGTCATACGCCCGCCGCTCCAACTCCTCAAAACCTTCCGGCGCGGCAAATTCCGCCGCCTTGGCCTCTTCCACCACCAGCAGCGCGGCCGGCGTCAGCCAGCCACCGTCGCGCAGCGAGGCCAGCGCTTTTTCGGCGAGCTTCATGCGATAGGGCGGATCGAGAAACACCAGCGCGAACGGCTCCACCGGATGCGCCGGGCCAAGATTGCCGGCGTCGCGGCGGTAGACTTTTGTGACGCCGCCCAAGCCCAGCGATTCGACATTGTTGCGCAACAGCGCCCGGGCCTCGGCGCCGTTGTCGACGAACAGCGCAAATTTGGCGCCGCGCGACACCGCCTCGATGCCGAGCGCGCCGGTGCCGGCGAACAGGTCGAGCACGCGGGCATCCGTGATCGGATCGTCATAGGCGTGCATCAGGATGTTGAACAGCGACTCGCGCAACCGGTCCGCGGTGGGGCGGATGTCGTGCGAGGACGGTGACGCGAGATTGCGGCCCTTCAATCGTCCGCCGACGACGCGCATTCTCTACGCCCCTCGCCGTTGTAGCGAAGACATTGCAACAAGGCCGGTGCGCCCCCTCTCCCCCCAACTCGGGTTTACCCGAGTTGGGTCTCCAAAATTGTCGAAGTCGGATATATCCGACTCCGACCGGGAGAGGGTTGGGGTGAGGGGGTACGGTCTATCGATGGGGCCTAACCCCTCACCCGAATTGCTTCGGACAGCGCTGGCGCGCTGCCGAGGCAATTCGACCTCTCCCGATGGGAGAGGTGTGACCGACCTCGTGGCAGGCTCCGATCGCAAACTCACTGAGTAGACCCTACTCGTCCCGCGGCTTGATATCGCGCTTGCCGTGATAGCCGCGCTGCGGACGGCGCGGCGGGCCGTAGCCTGAGGCCTCGGCCTCGTTGCGGGCGCGGGCTTCGTCGCTGCCAGTGCGCTGCACCAGCACGCGGCGGCCCTTGCGGTCGGCGATCAGGCCGCTCTTGCCGGCCGGCTTGAACGGTTTTTTGCCGCGCGGCGCGGCAGCTTCACCATCATCGGATTCCGCAGGCCCGCCCGGCATCGGGCGGTTGAAATCGGCGCCGGCGAGTTCGGCGATCTTCTCGCCGAGCTGTTCGCGCAGCACGCGGGTCTTGACCTCCTCGACTTGCCCTTCGGGAAGTTCGCCCAGCTGGAACGGACCGTAGGACACCCGGATCAGCCGGTTCACTTCGAGGCCGAGATGCGCCATCACNTTGCGCACCTCGCGGTTCTTGCCTTCGCGGATCGCAAACACCAGCCANACATTGGCGCCCTGGTCGCGCTCCAGCGTCGCGTCGATCGAGCCGTATTTGACNCCGTCGACCTCGACGCCTTTTTTCAGCTCATCGAGTTGGCCCTGCGTCACCTCGCCATGGGCGCGGACGCGGTAGCGCCGCAGCCAGCCGGTATCCGGCAATTCCAGCGCGCGCGCGAGGCCGCCGTCGTTGGTCAAGAGCAACAACCCTTCGGTGTTGAAATCGAGCCGGCCGATTGAGATCAGCCGCGGCAGGCCTTCCGGCAGATTGTCGAACACCGTCGGCCGCCCCTCGGGATCGGCATGGGTGGTCATCAAGCCGCGCGGCTTGTGAAACATGAACAGGCGGGTGCGCTCGCGCGGCGGCAACGGCTTGCCGTCGATGGTGATGACGTCGTTGCCGGTGACATCGAGCGCCGGCGAATTGATGACGCGGCCGTTGACGGTGACGCGGCCCTGCACGATCCATTCCTCGGCGTCGCGGCGCGAGGCAAGACCGGCGCGCGACAGCACCTTGGCAATGCGCTCGCCGGATTTCTTTTCACGCGGCGGACGGGCAGCGCGTTTCTCGAAATCAGGCTTGCGCTCGCGGTACTCGCCGCGGCCGCCGAACGCCGGACGTTTGGCAAACACCTTGCTGTCGTCCTCGTTGTCGCGGCGCGGCCGTTCGGAACGCGCGTCGCTGCGCGGATGTTCCTGCCAGGAGCTGCCGCCTTCACCAGGGTCGCCCTGGCGATCCCGGCGCGGCCGGTCGAATTTCGGACGGTCCTCGCGGGGGCGATCCTGGCGCGGACGGTCGAAACGGGGACGGTCGCCCTGTGGTCGGTCAGCGCGCGGACGTTCGTCGCGGCCTTCCCGGGGACGGTCGAATTTCGGCCGTTCGCGAAACGGGCGGTCACCCTGTGGACGATCGCCGCGCGGCTTGTCAAAATTGCGCGCGCCGTCACGGGGCGGACGGGAATTGCGTCCGGCATGATCGGGCGAACTGGCGTCGCGCTTCTGCCACGGCTTTGACTCGCCGCGATCTGAACCCCGATCGCCCGGGTCGCTCTTGCGATCCCGGCTGCCAAAATCCTTGCGCGGCCCCCTGTCACCAGGGCCGCTGTTGCGGTCCCGGGGCGCGCCACGGGAAAACTTCTTGTCGCCGCCGAATTTTCTCTCCGGGCGATCACCGCGGGGGCGGTCGCCATCCCTCGACGGTCGCGTGCTGGTGGGACGATCGCCCTGCGGTCGGTCGCCGCGCGGCGTATAGGGCCGCTTCTCACCGCCACCCTTGCGCGGCGTATACGGCCGCTTGTCGCCGAATTTCTTGTCCTGGAAACGCCCGGCCGGACGGGCGTCGCTGCGATCGCTAGGGTCGCTGTTGCGATCCCGGCCGCGCGGCGTGTAGGGGCGCTTTTCGCCGCCGCTGGAACGGTCGTCGCGGTTAAAGCGCGCCGGACGTGGCGCGTCACCGTAATCGCGGCGCGGAGCATCTCCGTCGCGTTTGCCTGCGTATGGCTTGCCGGCCCCCGCATATGGCTTCTTGGCGTAGGACCTGGCGCCGTCGGACTTGCCTGCGTAGGGCTTCCGCTCGCCATCGCGCTTGTCGCCGTCGCTTTTGCCGGCAAAGCCGCGCTTGGCGAATTTCTTCTCGGGTCCCCGGGCGGCGCCGGAGCGGCCCTTGCCGCCGGAGGGCCGATCGCGCCGGCCGCGGGAATCGTTGTTTTTATCGTTATCGCGGGGCATGAATGGTCTCACTGCGGACGTCGATGAAATTTTCGATCAGGCTATGCGGATGGATTGTCACAGCGGTAACGCGCGCGCTCTTCGCTCGAGGCGCATTCTCACGCAAAACCGGTATCCACTTTTGCTGAATGTCAGTCTAGTAGCAGACTTTTCACGGTGAGACGAGGCATGACCGCACCATCTTTCATGGATTTGGCGCTGAAAACGGCTGAAAACGCCGGAAAAGCGGGCGAGGTCCCGATCGGATGCGTGATTGTCAGGGATTACAAGGTCATCGCCACGACCAGCAACCGGACCCTGACCGACCGCGATCCGACCGCCCATGCCGAAATCCTGGCGCTCCGGCAAGCCGCCGAGACCATCGGCACCGAGCGGCTGGTCGATTGCGACCTCTACGTCACGCTGGAACCGTGCACGATGTGCGCCGCCGCGATCTCGTTCGCGCGGATCCGGCGGCTGTATTACGGCGCCGCCGATCCCAAGGGCGGCGCAGTGGAATCCGGCGTGCGGTTCTTTGCCTCGCCGACCTGCCATCATGTGCCGGAGGTCTATTCCGCGGTCGGCGAGACCGAGGCCGCGACGCTGTTGCGGGAGTTTTTCAAGGTGCGGC
>JGI12053J15887_10000717_pt1 | contig 14187 bp, 11 predicted proteins | sample MedBloCAOM1_O3_FD_15887 | JGI IMG/M metagenome (IMG submission 15887)
AATCGGATATTCTCTGTTATTAAAAATGTAATTTTAGATTAAAAAATAAAAAAAAACAATTAAATGAATTTTATCTTAGAAATTAGTACTCCTTTAGATCAATTTGAAATAAGAGATTATATTATGATAGATGCACCAATTTTAAATAATTTACATATTTCTTTAACTAATATTGGGTTATATATTATTATGGCTTTTGTTATTATAGTTTCATTATTAGGTACTATGAATAAATTACCTAAAGTAATTATTAGAAGCTGAGTTTTAATTAAAGAATGCTTTTATGATACAATATGTAATGTAATAGTTAATCAAATAAATAAATACAAAGGGCAAATCTATTTTCCTTTTATATTTACATTATTCGTGTTTATACTAGTAAATAATCTTATAGGTTTAATACCTTACAGTTTTTCTGCAACTAGTCACTTTATTTTAGCATTTTCTTGAAGTTTTACTATTGTAATAGGTACTGTAATATTAGGTACAAGTATACATAAATTAAAATTTTTAGGATTATTTGTTCCACAAGGTTGTCCTTTATTCTTATTACCTTTATTAGTTATAATTGAAACTATATCTTTTATAGCTAGAAATATATCATTAGGACTTAGATTGGCTGCTAATGTTTTAGCAGGTCATATGTTATTATTTATATTAAGTGGATTTACTTTTGATATTTTCAAAGCTGGTATTATAGGTATATTAGGTTTCTTACCTTTATTATTTATAATAGCTTTTTCATTCCTTGAATTTGGTATTGCTTTTATTCAAGCTCAAGTTTTCGTAGTGTTAGCTTCAGGTTATATAAAAGATAGTATAGATTTACATTAATAAATTTATTATATAAATTTATATTTATATACTGATAGAATATTTAAATAGAGTATGTATATAGGATTTACTCTTTTTTTAATAGGTATACTTGGATTTGTTTTAAATAGAAAAAATATTATATTAATGCTTATTTCTATAGAAATAATGTTATTAGCAGTTACATTTATTATTTTATTAAATTCTTTATTATTTGAAGATATAGTAGGTCAAGTTTTTGCTATATACATTATTGTTATAGCTGCTGCTGAATCTGCTATAGGATTAGGTATACTAGTAGCTTTCTATAGATTAAGAGGTAATATTTCTTTAACATTTAAAAATATTTAATATATAAATAAAAATTTATTAAATATCTTTATTAATATATATATAAGGTTATGTTTTTTATTATTAATATGCTATATTTATACTTAAATAATAGCATTTTTTCTTCTTTTAGTCTAACAATACTAGAAATATTTATTATATTATTTGCTATATTTGTTATTATAAGTAGAAATCCTGTAATATCTGTATTATATTTAATAGGTCTATTTTTATTTATTGCTATATATTTAATTATAATAGGATTAACTTTTATAGGTATATCTTATTTATTAGTATATATAGGTGCAGTATCTATATTATTCTTATTTATATTAATGTTAATAGATGTAAGAGTTTCTGAATTACAAACTGAAACTAATAACAGTGTATTTTTAGGTATTTTAATAGGAATTCTTTATTATAATATTATTAGTAATAATATCTATTATAATAAAATATTATTAAGTACTAATAATATAGAAGAGTATACTTCTATTAAACAATCTTTATTTAATACATGAGATGGTTCATTAATAGAAAATTTCGATATAATAAGTATAGGTAATATACTTTATACAAATTTATCTTTGTGATTAATAATTTCTTTATTAATATTATTATTAGCTATGATAGGATCTATTAAAATTAATATTAAATAATATTAATTTATTAAAGTTTGATAACATATATGTAAGTATTAATACTTATTAAATATTTCCAGTGATTTTTAATTTTCCTTATTAATATTATTATTCAATATACATAAATAGAAATATATTTATAGGTTATGAATTAAACTTAAATAAGATGTTATATAAATGTGATGCACCTAAACCTTGAGGTTTATATTTTCAAGATAGTGCCAGTCCTCAAATGGAAGCTATAATAGAATTACATAATTATGTAATGTATTTTTTAATAATAACACTAGTTGCAGTATTATGAGTAATGTTAGTTATTATTATTAAATTTACTAATAATAAATTTAGTAATATATATTTAACTCATGGTACATTAATAGAATTAATTTGAACAATAAGTCCAGCATTAATTTTAATATTAATAGCTTTTCCTTCTTTTAAATTATTATATATTACAGATGACGTTACAGATCCTGAAATGACTTTAAAAGTTGAAGCTCATCAATGATATTGAAGCTATGAATATGCTGATTTTTTAGATGATGATGATGATTTCATAATGTATGATTCTTATATGATAAACGAGTCAGAATTAGAAAAAGGTAAATTAAGAATGTTAGAAGTAGATAATAGAATAATTTTACCTGAGTTAACTCATGCTAGATTTAATATATCATCTACTGATGTTATACACTCTTTAGCTTCTCCTAGTTTAGGATTAAAATGTGATGCTTATCCTTATAAATCAAATCAAATATCAGTATACTCTAATAGAGAGGGTACTTATTATGGTCAATGTTCAGAAATTTGTGGTATATGACATAGTTCTATGCCTATAGTTATAGAATCAGTTTCTTTAGAAAAATTCTTAGTATTTTTAAAAAGTCAATAATGTTAATTTATTCAATAATCTCATTAATTATGTCTAATGCCGTTAATAATAGACGAGATAGTTCAATTTTATATTCTAGAGTATCTATATTAATATTAATAAGTTCTTCATTAATATTATATAACAGTTTTTTTAATAATTATATATTCAATGGTATAATCTTATTTAATGGTTTATTATGTATAGAAAATTATACTATAGTATTTGCTTTATTTATATTTATATTATCTATTTTGATTATTTCTATAAATTCAGTTTTTCCTATAAAAAAAATAAAATATATAGATTTTAATAATGTATTACATTTTTTTAAAAGTTTAAATAAAAAATCAATTTATAATATTTTTGATTCTTCAAGTAATTATAAATATGATTTTAATAACTCTATAATAAGAAATAATATGTCAGAACAATATAGAATTATCGAATATCCCATGATTATTTTATTTTGTATTACAGGGGCTATATTTCTTATATCTAGTTTTGATATTATATCTATATTTTTGGCTATTGAATTACAAAGTTATGCTTTATATTTAATATGTTCTATATATAGAAACTCAGAATCTTCAATAAGTGCAGGTTTAACTTATTTCTTATTAGGAGGATTATCATCTTGTATAATATTATTAGGTATTAGTTTATTATATATAAATTCAGGAACTACTAGTTTAGAAAATATTTATATAATAAACAATATATCAGATATATTTACCTATAGTCTTTTATATGACAATTCTTTATCAGAATATGTTATAAATAATAATTATATTTTTGTTATGGATATATTTTCGTCTATATTTTCACAATATTTGTATTTACAAATATCATTAGTAATATTATCAGTAGGTTTCTTATTTAAAATATCATCAGCTCCTTTTCATTTTTGAAGTCCTGATGTTTATGATGCCGTACCTACTATAGTAACTACTTTTATAGCTATTATACCTAAAATATCAATATTAATATTTTTATATAAACTAATTTATTATACTTCTTCAGATATAATATCCTTATCTTGAGTTAATAATATTATTATATCTTCTATACTATCATTAATAATAGGTTCAATTTTAGGTTTAACTCAATATAGAATAAAAAGATTATTTGCTTATAGTACTATATCTCATTTAGGATTTATATTATTAGGTTTAAGTATTAATAATACAGAATCAAGTAAAGCTATGTTTTTTTATATAATACAATATTCAGTTTCAAATTTAAATGCTTTTATTATATTAATAGCTATAGCGTATACTTTACGTGAATTGGTATTAAATAATAATAATATAAATATAAAAGATACTAATTATTCACCTATACAATTAATATCTCAATTAAAAGGATATTTTAATATTAATCCTATAATAAGTATTAGTTTAGCGATTACATTATTTTCTTTTGCAGGAGTACCACCTTTAATGGGGTTTTTTGGAAAACAAATGATTTTAAGTGCTGCAATTAATAATGGTTTCATTTTTACTACATTTATAGCTATATTAACTAGTGTTATTAGTGCTGTTTATTATTTAATAATTATAAAAATAATGTTTTTTGAAAAATCGGACTATATATTAAATAATAATTATTTGATTAATAGTAAATTTAAAGATAATCACGTAATATCTAGTTATTTTTCCTTTATAATATCAACTCTTACTTTATTAATATCATTATTTATGTTTTTTGATGAAGAAATACTAAGATTAATAAGCATAATATAATATATATAAATTTACTATTATTATTATATAAATTTATATATATATATATATATAACAAATACCACTAAAATTTTAAATGTAGCTATATAAGTACATATATGTAACTAAAGTATTTTATACTCATTATTATTTATACCTTTAATAGGTATTTTTATCATATTAGGTTTATCATCTAATAACAATAACATTAGATATATAAGTTTATTTGTATCAATATTAAATTTAATATTATCATTAATAATATTTTTATTATTTGATTTTTCAAATATAGATTATCAATTCATTCAAGAAGTGAAAGAATTTAATGGATTAAATATATATATAGGTATAGATGGTATTTCTATATATTTTATATTATTAACAACATTAATAACTCCTATAGTATTATTATCAAATTGACACTCAATATCAGATAACATAAAATCATACGTAATAATAATATTATTATTAGAAACTTTATTATTAGCTGTATTTTTAGTATTAAATATATTTTTATTTTATATATTTTTTGAAAGTACATTAATTCCTTTATTTATATTGATAGGAATATATGGTTCTAATAACAAAGTAAGAGCAAGTTTTTACTTATTTTTATATACTTTAGGTGGATCATTATTTTTATTGATATCAATATTATATATGTTAACATTAGTAGGTGCTACTGATTTTGATATTTTATATAAAACAAATTTTAATTATAATACGCAAATAATATTATTTATTGGTATATTTATAGCATTAGCAGTTAAAACTCCAGTGATATTTTTAAATAATTGATTATTAAAAGCACATGTAGAATCACCTTTGGGTGGAAGTATATTATTAGCTGCTATAGTATTAAAACTAAGTTTATATGGAGTATTAAGATTAATATTACCAATAATACCTAAATCTTCTATTAATTTAACATATATAGTATATGTAATAGGTGTAATAACTATTATATATGCAAGTATAAGTACATTAAGAACTATAGATATTAAAGAATTAATAGCTTATAGTTCTGTATCACATGCAGCTGTATATTTATTAGCATCATTTAGTAATACTATACAAGGATTAGAAGGAAGTATATTATTAGGTTTAGGTCATGGATTTGTATCTTCTGGTTTATTTATATGTGCAGGAGGTATATTATATGACAGATCACATACTAGATTAATATCAGTGTACAAAGGATTAGCACAAGTAATGCCTATTTTTTCTATATTATTCTTTATATTATGTTTAGGAAATGCAGGAACACCATTATCTTTAAATTTCATAGGAGAATTCCTTAGTTTATACGGTATTTTTGAAAGATTACCTGTTTTAGGTATATTTGCTAGTACATCTATAGTATTTTCTGCAGCTTATACTATATACATGTTTAACAGAACTGTATTTGGAGGAACTTATTCTAAATTATTTATAATTAATATAATGGATGTAAATAAAAGAGAATTTATTATACTAATAATATTAGTTTTATTTACTGTTATACTAGGTATATATCCTTCACCAATTATCGACGGGTTAAATTATAATTTATCTAATTTAATATATAATTCATAAAAGAAAATTAGAATAAATTTGTTTATAGATTTAATAAATAAATTTATAAACATAAAAATTCAATATAAATTAAATTTAAATTTATATAACAATAAGAATGTTGTTTAGATTAATAACAAACATTAGATTTGAGTTTGGTGATGGCTCTGATTGAGTGCTATTCAAATGCTTGACACATGCTAATTATTTTCTAATAAAATAAAATTAGAAAATAGTGAAAAGGTGAGTATTATAATTAGCTGCCTTAAATAAAATAAATTTTATTTAAGATGTTATATTATAACGGATATATTTATTAAGGTAATGGCTTAAAGATTGAACTCTTAAATCCGTAGTTGAAACTGAGAGGTTAATCAACCACATTGGGTCTGAAAAAACCCCAATACATAATTGTACAGCAGTGGGGAATATTGGTCAATGATCTAAAGATTGAACCAGCAACTTGGAAGATAATAATCTGGTAAAATAATGAATAATGACAAATTTAAACCAAAAGTCTTGACTAAATCTTGTGCCAGCAGTCGCGGTAATACAAGGAAGACAAGTATTTTTCATCTTTATTAGGTTTAAAGGGTAAGTAGATAGATAAAATAGAGGTAATCCTCTATCTAGAGTTAAAAATAAGAGTTTATAGTAATAATAGCGTAGAGATAGAATTTTTTAATACTATTAAGACTGGTAATTGTGAAGACAATACTCTAAAATAACTGACATTAAGTTACGAAGGCTTGGATAACGAATAGGATTAGATACCCTAATAGCCCAAGCAGAAAATGATGAGTGCCATAATTTAATATATAATATTATAATTATAAATGAAAGTGTAAGCATTCCACCTCATGAGTAATTCGGCAATGTAGAAATTGAAATCACTAGACCGTATATAAAATCAGTAGTGAAGTATGTTATTTAATTCGATAACCCGCGAAAAACCTTACCACAACATGAATATTAATTATATGTAATTAATACAAGCGTTGCACGGCTGTCTTTAGTTTATATCGTGAGAGAAGAATTTTTTTCTGACAATAGACGTAAACCTTACTATTAATTGTATTTAATTTAATTTAGGATTAAGACAAGTCATCATGACCTTAACTTAGTTGTGGGCTATAGACGTGCTGCATATACTTAGACAAAAGGATGTAAAATTTTAAGATTTAACTAATCCTAAAAATAAGAGATAAAAAAAGATTATAATCTGAAACTCGATTATATGAAACAGGAATTACTAGTAATCGTAAATCATAACGTTACGGTGAATTTATTCTTATATAGGTACTAACCACTCGTCAGGCGCTGAAAGAGGTATATGCAATAAGTTTGATTATAATATTATCTCTATTAATTAGTAATTTTAATATATAATATTTTTAATTTTCGTATGTGTAATCTTAATTGGTGTTAAGTCGAAATAAGGTTCGTGTAATGGAAGCTGCACGGGATTAATTATTTAAGACTTTTTATATAAGTAATAAGCCTTTATAGCTCAATGGTAGAGCAAAATACTGTTAATATTTGTGTTGAATGTTCGATTCATTCTAAGGGCTACACGGATTAGAGCCAGGTTGGTTAGGCGCCTCTTTTGGGTAGAGGTATAGTTATGTTCAAATCGTAATAATCCGAAGATTTTTTAGCTTAATAGGTAAAGCGCGCTTTTGATAAGAGTGTTATTCATGTTCAAGTCTTGAAAAAATCATAAAGAAATTAGCTTAATTGGTAGAGCAATCGTTTTACACGCGATAGGTTAAGTGTTCGACCCACTTATTTCTTAAAAGACTATATATTTAATTAAATATTTATTTAGTTAATTTATTTGTTTTTTTTTATTCTGTCCTTGATTTTAAGATAGACTAAATGCTTACTTATCTAAATTAAAAAAAATATGAGAATATTAAAAAATAATGGTATATTAAAATTATTAAATTCTTATGTAATAGATGCATCACAACCTTCAAATTTAAGTTATTTATGAAATTTTGGATCTTTATTATTAGTTTGTTTAATAATACAAATAGCTACAGGTGTAACACTAGCTATGCATTATAATGGAAATGTTTTAGAAGCATTTAATTCTATTGAACATATAATGAGAGATGTAAATAATGGATGATTAATAAGATATCTTCATGCTAATACTGCATCAGCTTTTTTCTTTTTAGTATATTTACATATAGGTAGAGGTCTATATTACGGTTCTTATAAAAGTCCTAGAAGTTTAGTATGATTATTTGGTACTATAATTTTAATAGTAATGATGGCTACAGGATTTTTAGGTTATGTATTACCTTATGGTCAAATGTCTTTATGAGGAGCAACTGTTATTACTAATTTAATGAGTGCAATACCATGATTAGGTCAAGAGATAGTTCAATTTATATGAGGAGGATTTAGTGTAAATAATGCTACATTAAATAGATTTTTTTCTTTACATTATTTATTACCTTTTATATTAGCAGTGCTAGTTTTATTACATTTAATTTCATTACATGATAAAGCAGGATCAGGTAACCCTTTAGGAATAGGTAATTATTTAGACAGAGTAACTTTTTCTCCTTATTTTGTATTTAAAGATTTTATAACTATATTTATATTCATATTTGTATTAAGTGCATTCGTATTTTTTGCTCCTAATGTTTTAGGAGATAGTGATAATTACGTTATGGCTAACCCTATGCAAACACCACCTGCTATAGTACCTGAATGATATTTATTACCTTTCTATGCTATATTAAGATCTATACCTAATAAATTAGTAGGTGTAATAGCTATGTTTTCTGCTATATTAATAATATTATCTATGATATTTTTAGACATAAATAAAGTTAGAGGATTCCAATTTAGACCTTTAAGTAAAATATTTTTTTATTATTTCGTTGCTATATTTATAGGATTAATGATATTAGGAGCAAAACATGTAGAAAGTCCTTATATAGAATATGGACAAACATTTACTCTTGCTTATTTCTTATATTTTTTATGTGTAATACCTTTATTATCTTATATAGAAAATAATTTTATTATCAATACTATATCAGTACCTTCTTTAACTAAAGAATAAAAAATTTTTATTATAAAAATTTTTATATTAAATAATATTAAAAATATATTATTTTTATCTAGTTTATAACTTTTTTCTTAATTTAATATTGCAGTAATTATATATATATTTTATTTTATGTTATTTTATTTTAATCTTATTTCTATACTAGAAATATTAATAGTTATATTACCTATACTTTTAACAGTTGCTTTTATAACTATAGCAGAAAGAAAAACAATGGCAAGTATGCAAAGAAGATTAGGACCTAATATTGTAGGTTATTATGGTTTATTACAACCTTTTGCAGATGCTTTAAAATTATTAATTAAAGAATATATTGCTCCAACTCAAGCTAATATTATTCTTTTTTTTTTAGGACCTTTTATTACTTTAATATTTGCATTATATGGTTATGCTATGGTACCTTTTGGTCCAGGTATAGCTATTAATGATTTTAATTTAGGTTTATTATATATGTTAGCAGTATCTTCTTTAGCAACATATGGTATATTATTAGCAGGTTGATCTGCTAATTCTAAATATGCTTTTTTAGGTTCATTAAGAAGTACTGCTCAATTAATAAGTTATGAATTAATTCTAAGTTCTGCTTTATTATTAATAGTATTAGCTACTGGATCTTTAAATTTAAGTGTAATTATAGAAATGCAAAAAACTGTTTGATTTATAATACCTTTTTTACCTTTATTTGCTATTTTTTTTATAGCTTCAGTGGCCGAAACTAATAGAGCTCCTTTTGATTTAGCTGAAGCTGAGTCAGAATTAGTAAGTGGATTTATGACAGAACATGCTGCGGGTATTTTCGTATTTTTTTTCTTAGCTGAATATGCAAGTATAATATTAATGTGTATATTAATATCTATAGTATTATTAGGAGGTTATGATATATTTTCATTAATTAGTATTTTCGTTAATTTTATATATAATAGTATATTATTAATATTTTCAATATATATGTCTATAGTATTACTATTCATAAATTATTTAAATATTAATATGTTATATATTAATATAGACTTGATACATAATTTTAATGATTCATATATATATGAAAATATTTTAAATGATGTAGCATACCTAACAAACAATAAATATGTATTATCGTTTAATATATTAACTTATAGTATTATATATATATTTGTTTTAGGGTTGAAAACTTGTATACTAATATTTACATTTATATGAGTAAGAGCTAGTTATCCTAGAATACGTTTTGATCAATTAATGTCATATTGCTGAACAGTTTTATTACCAATTATAATAGGTATAATAATATTTATACCTTGTATATTATATAGTAAAGATGTATTACCTTATATAATATCATTATTATAAATAGAATATTTTTTATTTATAATAACAAAAAAAAAGACTTAAGCTAGTATATATTTAAATATGAGTACGTTTTCAATATATGTGTTAATTATATTAATAGTAGCTATGTTATTATTATCTATAAATTTTCTGTTTGCACCACATAACCCTTATATGGAAAAAAAAACTGCATTCGAATGTGGATTTCATTCTTTTTTAGGACAAAACAGAACACAATTTACAATTTCATTCTTTATTTTTGCTTTATTGTTTTTATTATTTGATTTAGAAATACTATTAATTTATCCATATACTATTAGTGCATATTATAATAACGGGTATGGATTAATAGTTATGTTAATATTTTTTGTATTATTAACAGCAGGTTTAGTTTTTGAATTAGGTAAAAAAGCTTTAACTATATATTCAAAACAGAGTTTTTATAAAAATAAAGTATAAATATTTTATACTTTATTTTATTGTAATTTAAATTATCTAAAGCATGAAATATAAAGAAAAATAAATGTCATTATTAAACAACAAGGAAACTAATATAAGTACTATTAATTATCAAGCGCATCCTTATCATATGGTATCTCCTTCACCTTGACCTGTGCTTACTAGTGCTAATTTATGAACTTTAACTGCTTCAGCTGCATTAACTATGCATATGTTTGAACATTTAAGTAATGTTTTTTTTATATCATTATTTATAGTAATGTATTCTTTTGCATTGTGATTTAGAGATGTTATAACAGAAGCTACTTATGCGGGTCATCATACATTAGCAGTTCAAAAAGGTATAAACATAGGTGTAGCTTTATTTATAGTATCAGAAGTTTTCTTCTTTTTAGCTATATTTTGAGCATTTTTTCATAGTGGTATAAGTCCTGATGTAGAAATAGGGTCACAATGACCTCCATTAGGTATACAAGCTATTAATCCTTTTGAATTACCTTTATTAAATACAATATTATTATTATCTTCAGGTGTAACAGTTACATATGCACATCATTCACTAATTGAAGGTAATAGAGCTGGAACATTATATGGTTTATTATATACTGTTTTATTGGCTACTATATTTACTTTTTTTCAAGGTGTAGAATATACAGTTTCTTCATTTACTATTAGTGACGGTGTATTTGGGTCTTGTTTTTATTTTGCAACAGGATTTCACGGTTTACATGTAATAATAGGAACAATATTTATATTAGTAGGTTTATGAAGAGTATTAGCTTATCATTTAACAGATAATCATCACTTAGGTCTAGAAGCTGGAATATTGTACTGACATTTTGTAGATGTAGTATGATTATTTTTATACATATTTATATATTATTGAGGTTCTTAAATTTAATAATAAATAGATTAAAAAAAAAAGGATATGTTATCAGATTGGTTCTGAGTTTTAACTGCAAATTAAAATTATGAGGTTCGAATCCTACTTATCCTTTAAATTAATAAAAAATGATTAATTTAAATTATAATTTAAATGTAGCAGCTTTAAGTAATAATTATATATATATATGTAAATGTATTTAACAATATTAATTTTACCATTAATGGGTTCTATTATTTCAGGATTTTTTGGTAGAAAGATTGGTGTAAAAGGTGCACAAATAATTACAAGTTTATGTATTATAATAACAACAATATTATCAATAATTATATTTATAGAAGTAGGTTTAAATCATATACCTGTTTATATAAAATTATTTAGATGATTAGATTCAGAATCTTTATTTATATTATGAAGTTTTAATTTTGATAGTTTAACTACATCAATGTTAATTCCAGTATTAATAGTATCTTCATTAGTTCATATTTATTCAATAAGTTATATGAGTCATGATCCTCATAATCAAAGATTTTTTAGTTATTTAAGTTTATTTACATTTATGATGGTTATTTTAGTAACATCAAATAATTATTTAGTAATGTTTGTAGGTTGAGAAGGAGTAGGAGTATGTTCTTATTTATTAGTTAGTTTTTGATTTACTAGAATAGCTGCTAATCAAAGTTCTATCTCAGCATTTTTAACAAATAGAGTGGGTGATTGTTTATTTACAATAGGAATGTTTATAATAATATGATCAACAGGTAATTTAGATTACTCAACTGTATTTTCATTATCACCATATTTAAACGAGAACATTATATTATTAATAGGAATATGTTTATTAATAGGAGCTATGGCTAAAAGTTCTCAAATAGGTTTACACGTTTGATTACCTATGGCTATGGAAGGACCTACACCAGTATCTGCTTTAATACATGCAGCTACAATGGTTACAGCTGGTGTATATTTATTAATAAGAACTTCTCCTTTAATTGAATATAGTAATACAGTATTAATAATATGTTTATGATTAGGTGCTATAACTACAATGTCTAGTTCATTGATAGGGTTTTTTCAACAAGATATAAAAAAAATAATAGCTTATTCAACTATGAGTCAATTAGGTATGATGGTTATAGCTGTAGGTTTATCATCTTATAATGTAGCATTATTTCATTTAATAAACCATGCTTTTTATAAAGCATTACTTTTCTTAGGTGCAGGTTCTATAATACATGCAGTATCTGATAACCAAGATCTTAGAAAATATGGAGGTTTAAAATTATATTTACCTTTAAGCTATACTGTAATATTTATAGCTTCATTAAGTTTAATAGCGTTACCATTTATGTCAGGATTTTATTCTAAAGATTTTATTATAGAATCTGCATTTGGTCAATTCTTTTTTTCATCTATAGTAGTTTACTTTATTGCTATAATAGGTGCATCATTCACAACTTTATATTCAATAAAGATTTTATATTTAGCTTTTATTAGTAATCCTAATGGTTTATTAATAGACTATAAAAATACACATGAAGGAGATATATTTATGAGTTCTCCTTTAATTATATTAGCAGTATTTTCAATCTTTTTTGGATATATAACTAAGGATCTGTTTATAGGTATGGGTACAGATTTGTTTTTAGACAATTCTATCTTTATACATCCTATACATGAAATCGTTATAGAAACAGAATTTGCTACACCTACAATATTTAAAATATTACCCTTATTAATAACTTTATCATTATTTATAATATATATTACATATAGTGAAAACAATAATAAGGTAAAAATAAAAAGTATTAAAAAACTTACATTTATAAGTAAAACTATATATAATATAAAATATATTTGATATACAAATGTATATTCTTATTTTAATCAAAGATTATTTATAGAACTTTTTTATAATAAATTTGTTTCAGGTTTAATACTAAACTTAGGTAGTCAAACAACAAAAATATTAGATAAAGGTTCTATAGAATATATAGGTCCTTATGGATTAGAAATGGGTTTATTATACATTAGTAATAAATTATCTAAATTAGATTCAGGTATAATAACATCATATGCATTATATATATTATCAGGTTTAATAATATATTTATTTATTTGAAATAATATACTAATAAATGAACTATTAGTAATAGTATTAATAAATTCTTATTTTATATTAACAAAAAAAGTATAAATAAAACATTAAACTATATAAATTTATAAAAGTTTATATTAAATTTTGAATATTAAAAATAAAAGACAAGTAATATATAAATATTATTTGTGTTAGATTTAAAAGAATCTATGTGGACTGAACGGTGATCATGATCATCTAATGCTAAAGATATAGGTGTACTATATTTAATATTTGCAGGATTTTCTGGATTAATAGGTACAGCTTTATCAGTTTTAATGAGAATAGAATTAGCAGCACCAGGTATACAATATATATCTAATAACCAATTATATAATGGAATTATTACAGCTCATGCTATAGTGATGATTTTCTTTAT
>JGI12053J15887_10000718_pt1 | contig 14180 bp, 10 predicted proteins | sample MedBloCAOM1_O3_FD_15887 | JGI IMG/M metagenome (IMG submission 15887)
GGGAGAGCACGAAGGAAACCGTTAAAACCATTGCGTGCGGGAATGCCGGGTTTTTCCGGTGGACCTGTGGTGACTACGCTCGTGTGCTTTTTATTTCGCACACGAGGCTGCGGGTGCATTGGGCATCCGGCATTCCCCACGCCCTCTGTTGGGCGAAAGGTTCATGCACAACCCGGGCGCATCGCGCCGCGGGAATGCGGAGTCGTGTCGGCAAACTATGTCGTCATCACCCGCGAAAAGCGGGTGATCCAGTATTCCAGAGGCGGTAGCGATGAATCGAAAAGCCGCGGCGTACTGGATACTCCGCTTGCGCGGGGTATGAAGGCTTCTGGTGGAGGAGCGAAGCGACGAAACAATCCAGAACCCGTCATTCCCGGCGATGCCAACGGGTCCGCGCAAAGCGCGGCCCGATGACAGGCTCCGCATCGAACCCGGAATCTCGAGATTCCCCGACGCGCAATTGCGGATCTGAGGTCTGGTGCTAACGCACTATCCCGGAATGACGATAGCCGGATTCTTCGCTCGCAATGACGGTCTCCAAGTATTTTGGCTGTTTGAGAATTGAATCGGGACTTTACACGGGCTGCTCTAGCTGCCGCTCTCGACGAGATCGCGAAACACCCGGCGCACTTCGCCTTCAGTCTCCTTGACCCGCGCCTCCAGCGACGAGAAATCCGGCGCGTCGCCGGCGCGCGCCATCACGCGCAACAGATCGTCTCCTGCGGTTTCCGGCTTGAATCTTTCGGTGACGCAGAGCCGCAGGATTTGCGTGAGGTCATGATAGAGACGCGCCGCGGGACGCAGCACTTCGGCGGCAGATTGCGGCAGCACGCCGAGCCGCGTGGCGTTGTCGAGCACGTGCAGCGTCGAGACGTCGAGAATATCAGGCTTGTCGGCGGCGTGAACAAGCTGGAGATATTGCGCGATGAAATCGATATCNAGCATGCCGCCCGCGACATATTTCAGGTCCCAGACGTCGTCCTCNCCCTTCTCCAGCGCNATGGCGCGGCGCATCTCCGCCACGTCGTTGGCGACGGCGGCCGCGTCGCGCCGGCGCGTCAGTATGCCGCGAATGACTTCTTCGATCCTGGCGCGAAATTCAGGCGAGGCTGAAATCACCCGCGCGCGGGTCAGCGCCATGTGTTCCCAGGTCCAGGCTTCGCGCTCCTGGTATTCGGCGAACGATGTGAGGTGCGAGGCCACCGGGCCTGCCCGCCCCGAGGGGCGCAGCCGCATATCCACCTCGTAGAGCACGCCATAGTTCGTCCGCGTCGTGAACGCGCTGATCAGCCGCTGGGTGAAGCGCGCGAAATAATGCGCGCCCTGCAGGGACCGCAGGCCGTCGGAGTCCGGATGTTCGGGATCGAAATCGTAGAGCAGGATCAGATCGAGATCGGACGAGGCGGTCATCTCGCGGCTGCCGAGTCGGCCCATCGCGAGGATCGCGGTCTCCTGCCCCTTGATGCGGCCGTGCTGGGCCGCGAACCGATCGGTCACCAGGCCATGCACGGTATGGACGATGCCCTCGGCAACGTCGGCGAATGCGACACTCGCCTGCTGGGCCGAAACCGTGCCGGACAGGATGCGCGTGCCGATCAGGAACAGGCTTTCCTGGCCGAACAGCCTGAGGCGGTCGAGAAATTCCTCATAGGAATCCGCATCCGCCAGCGTCGCCGCGAGGCGCGCGGACAATTCGCGCCGGTCCGGCATTGCGCCGAAGAAGCGCGGATCGATCAGGCCATCCATGATCTGCGGCTGCCGCGCCAGCATGTCGCCGAGACGTGGCGCTGCGCCGAGAACCAGCGCGACCAGAGCGACGAACTCGCGGTTCTGGCTGAGCAGGGAAATCAGCCGCCCGCCGCGCTGCAGCGCCTGCAGAAAGCGGTCGAAGGCCGCCACCGCGCTGTCGGGCTCTTCGGCGTGCGCGAGGCCGTCGATCAGCGCGGGCACGAATTCGACGAAGGCGTTCCGCGTCGATTCCCCCCTGAACACGCGGTAGTCGCCGACCATCCATTGCTGCACGGTCTGCGCCACCATGATTGGCTTCTTGAAGCCGAGGCTGGCCAAATGTTCGAGCAGCCGGGGATCGTCCGGACCGGCGCCGTAATCCGCCGCCGGCAGTTTCGCGGTGCCGGTCGGATCGCCTTCGAACAGCTTGCCGTAATGCCCCTGCACGACGTTGAGATGGCCCAGCAGATCCTTTGCAAACGCCGCGCGGCTGTCGTAGCCGAAGAAACAGGAAAACCGCTCCACCGCCTCGATATCGTCAGGCAGGGTATGGGTCTGCTCGTCCGCGACCATCTGCAACCGGTGTTCGACCCGCCGCAGAAACAGGTAGGCCGCGGTGAGTTCGTCGCGTGCCTCGAAGGTGATCCAGTTGCTCGACGCCAGCACGTCAAGCGCTTCCAGCGTCGGCCGCACCCGCAATTGGGGATGCCGGCCGCCGGCGATCAATTGCTGGGTCTGCGCGAAAAACTCGATTTCGCGGATGCCGCCGCGCCCGACCTTGACATTGTGGCCCTCGACCGCGATCTCGCTCTGCCCGCGAAAGGTCTGCATCTGCCGCTTCATGTCGTGCACATCGGCGAGGGCTGCGAAATCCAGATGCTTGCGCCAGACGAAGGGTGCGATGTCCGCGATCAGCGCCTCGCCAGCCTTGCAATCGCCGGCGCAGGGCCGCGCCTTGATCATGGCCGCGCGTTCCCAGGTCCGCCCTTCCCGCTCGTAATAATGCAGCGCCGCTTCGGTCGAGATCGCCACCTGCGTCGAGGCCGGATCCGGCCTCAAGCGCAAATCGACGCGAAACACGTAACCGTCGCCGGTGCGCTGCTGCAGCAATCGCGCAAGCGCCTGGGTGACGCGCACGAAGAACGGCTGCGGTTCGATATCAGGTCCAAGCGTCGGCGCCCTGGAATCGAAAAACACGATCAGGTCGATGTCGCTGGAGTAATTCAGCTCGCCGGCGCCCATTTTGCCCATGGCGAGCACGACCAGACCGCTATCGTCCTCGGGGGCATCGAGGTTCGGCGGCGACAGCCGCCCTCGCGCGGCTTCCTGTCGCAACACATAACGCAGCGCCGCTTGCACCGAGGCTACCGCGATATCTGTCAGCGCCGCCGTCACCTGCATCACCGGCCAGACCCCGCCGATGTCGCACAGCGCAATCAGTAGCGCCGCCTCCGATTTCATGCGGCGGAGCAACGCCATCACATCGGCTTCGCTTGATGCAGCCGACACGTCGCGGCAGGTCTTTTCGATCAACTGCGCCAGACAGGGTTCCGGTTCGCATTCGAGCAACCGGATCGCGCGCGCGGCGTCGGCGCGCACGAGATCGAACAGATAGGGAGAGGCTTCCGCGATACCCAAAAGAATGGTTCTGGCGCGGGGAAATCGGGCGATAAGACCGTCGATCGCAGCCGCCTGCTCCGATGCGAGATCGGTCAGCCAGTCTGCCAGTCGCTGCTCGGCTTTGTCGGGAGCGGACACATGCGGTCCGTCCACAAACCGCGCGGCCAGACGATGTTGGTCCGCGTCGCCCTTCGCGGATGAGATCATGCCACCTTCTGTGGCACATCCGGTGTTTGAGCCGCAAGCCTGTCACTGGCGCCCGCCAGCGCCGGGATTGCCAGTGTCGCTGATAATCCCGGGTGGGCATCGCCGAGCCTGAGTTCACCGCCATGCAGCGTCGCCACCGCCGATGCCAGACTAAGTCCAAGACCGGAACCGGACTGGGTGCGGCTGGCCTCCAGCCGCACAAATCGTTCCACCGCGTGCTTGCGATCGGCTTCAGGAATTCCCGGCCCGTGATCGGTGACGCTGAGCAACACCTGATCGCCGTCGCGACGGGCCTCGATCAAACCTCTCGGCCATCAATGCCGGCGACCGCGCCGGCACTCAGCGGCTGCGCAGCAGGGACAGGCTTGCCGTATTTGATCGCATTCTCGACCAGATTGGCCAGCGCCTGGCTGATCAATTCGCGGTTGCCGTAAAGGGGTGCCGGCTCGGCTTTGACGCGCAAGGTCATGCCGTCGTCTTCGGCAAGCGGTTCGTAGAGTTCGTGAATGCCCTTGGCGACGTCGGCGGCGTCGAAATCGGCCATATTGCCCCGCGCCTGCCCGGACTCGGCGCGCGCGATCATCAACAGCGCATTGAAGGTCCGGATCAAGCCGTCGGATTCCTCGATGGTCCGTTCCAGCGCGGTGCGGTATTCGGCATCGCTGCCGGATCTCGCCAGCGCCTCTTCGGCGCGATTGCGCAACCGCGTCAGCGGCGTCTTCAGATCGTGGGCGATGTTGTCGGAAACTTCCTTCAAGCCCATCATCAGGGCTTCGATCCGCTCCAGCATGGCATTGAGGTTTTCCGCTAAGCGGTCAAGTTCGTCGCCGCTGCGCCCGACCGGAAGCCGCCCGCTCAGATCGCCGGCCATGATGCGCTGCGTGGTGCCGGTCATCGCATCGATACGCCGCAGCACGCGCCGCGCAACAAAGACACCGCCGCCGAGGCCAAGCACCACGACGACCAATAGCGACCACTGTGCCGCCTTCGCCACAATGCCGAACAGCCGCCGCCGTTCCTCCAGATCGCGCCCGATCAGGAGCCGGAAGCCGCTAGACAGTTCGGTGACGCGCACCAGCGCGCGATGGTCCGCGGTGTCCTGCTCGTCGAGCCGCCGATAGGCCGTCTCGGACCAGCCCGTGCTCGCCATCACGCCCGGCGCCAGCGAGCCGACATTACCGGCGAGCGCCTGTCCCGTCGGGGCGGTCACGAGGTAGAGATTGGCGCCGGGTCGCAGCGCCCGGTTCTCGATCGTAAAAACCAGGCCGCGCAACCCGCGCCGCCCGAAGATCTCACCGATCTCGCCGGTTTCCGCGTTCACGGTAGAGGTAATTTGTTCGGTGATCAGCCGTCGCGTGTTCCAGGCGAAATAGCCCAATAGCGATGCCGCAAACAGCGCAAACAAAAACAGATAGGCCAGCGTCAGCCGGAAGGCCGTGGTTCGGATCAGCTTACCGAATGCCGTCACGGATCATATACCCCGCGCCGCGAATCGTGTGAAGCAACGGCCGCTCGAAGCCCTTGTCGATCTTGGAGCGCAGCCGCGAAATATGCACGTCGATGACGTTGGTCTGCGGATCGAAATGATAATCCCAGACGTTCTCCAAGAGCATCGTTCGCGTCACCACCTGTCCCGCATGCTTCATCAGATATTCCAGCAGCCGGAACTCGCGCGGTTGCAGCGTCAATTCGTCCTTGCCGCGCGCCACCCGATGCGAAAGACGATCGAGCTCGAGATCGCCCACCCGATAGGTTGTTTCCTCGGTGGGGCCGCCGCGGCGGCGCGACAGCACTTCGACCCGCGCCAGCAGTTCGGCGAATGAATAGGGTTTTGGCAGATAATCGTCGCCACCGGCGCGCAAACCCTTGATGCGATCGTCGACCTGTCCGAGCGCGGAGAGAATCAGCACCGGCGTGCGATCGCCGTTCTCGCGCAAGGCCCCGATCAGCGACAGGCCGTCGCGTTTCGGCAGCATCCGGTCGACCACCAGCACGTCGTAGTCGCCACTTTCGGCAAGCGCCAACCCTTCCTCGCCATCGCTGGCGAGATCGGCGATGTATCCGACTTCGCGAAACGCCTTCACCAGATAGTCGGCAGACTCGCGGTCGTCTTCGATGATCAAGAGGCGCATTTGGGGGTCGGTTGGGGTCAAGGGGGCGAGCTTTCTATCACCATGGCGCGGTCGGCATCCTCATGCAAGGCGACCCGATACCTGCCGATCAAGCGAAAAAAGCGGGCGGTGAAGCTGGGGGGACCTCACCGCCCTTTATACCTCCCGACGGAGGGGGGCGTAATTCCACCGGAAGGCAACTAAAGGGAGCGGGCTTTTGACCCGCCCCCCGGAAAGAGCCGTCGGCGGGGGCGACTAATGCCGGCGACACCCTCCATCTCGTAGAACGTTCCGAGGCGATCAGCCCTTCGCCAGGGGCACCGCGACGAATCGCGACGACCCACCGCTCTTGACGCGCATCAGAACGCTATTCTTGTTGTCGGTGCGCGCAGAGTTGATCGCGTCGCGCACGTCTGTGGCATTGGCGACACTCTTTCCGGCGACTTCGAGAATCACATCGCCTTCCTTGAAGCCGCGCTCTGCCGCCGCACTCTTCGGATCGACCTCGGTGACGACGACGCCATCCTTGCCGGCGCCGGCAACGCTGTTGGCGGGCGCAAGCGTCAGACCGAGCTTCGGCACGTCGGTACCTTTGGTTGCACCGCCCTTGTCGCTGTTGTCGGTGTCAGCCTTGGCTTCCACCGAATTCGGCAACTGGCCAAGGGTCAGGGTGATGACCTTGTCCTGGCCCTTGTGGAGCACGTTGAGCTTCACCGCATTGCCGGGCGCGAGGCCGCCAATGGTGCGGGCGAGTTCGCGGGCATCCTTGACCGTCTCGCCATTGACCGCGGTGATCACGTCGCCCGATTCGATGCCGGCCTTGGCCGCCGGACCATTGGCCTGCGGTTCCGCAACCAGCGCGCCTTCCGCCTTCTTCAGGCCGAGGCTGTCGGCGATGTCAGCCGTGACCGGCTGAATCTGGACACCGATCCAGCCGCGGCTGACCGTGCCCTTGTCCTTGAGCTGGGCAATCACATTCTTCACGGTCGATGCCGGGATCGAGAACGCGATGCCGACGCTGCCGCCGGACGGCGAATAGATCGCGGTGTTGACGCCCATCACCTCGCCTTCAGTGTTGAAGGCCGGGCCACCCGAGTTGCCCTTGTTCACGGGCGCGTCGATCTGGATGAAATCATCGTACGGACCGTTGCCGATGTCGCGGCCGCTGGCCGAGACGATGCCGGCCGTGACCGTGCCGCCGAGGCCAAAGGGATTGCCGACCGCCAGCACCCAGTCGCCGATCCGGGGCTTGCCGTCGGAAAGCTTGGCGAACGGGAAGTTCGAACCGCCCTCGACCTTGATCAGGGCGACGTCGGTGCGCGCGTCGGTGCCGATCACCTTCGCGATATAGGTCTTGCCTTCGTCGGTCGTGACCTCGACCTTGTCGGCGCCGTCGACCACGTGGTTGTTGGTGACGGCATAGCCATCAGCAGAAATGAAGAAGCCGGAGCCTTGACCGGTCACCACGCCGCGCCCGCCGCGGGGTCCGCCGCGCAGGCCCGGGGGCAAGCCATCAGGTCCGCCGAAGCGGCGGAAGAAGCGCTCCATCGGCGAGCCCGGCTGGAACGGTGAGTCATCGTTGCTGGAGCTATCGTCCTTGGCGACCTTCTCGTTGATGTTGACCTTCACCGAAATCACCGATGGCTTCACGCGCTCGACAATGTCGGCGAAGCCGACGGGCTTCTCTACTTTACGGACTTCGTTGTTGACCTGCGCGTGCGCGGGGCTGCTGAAAATATCAACGGAACTAGGCGACGGGCCGAAGCCGTAAACGGCGGCGCCGAGGCCGGCAACGACGGAAGCCATCAGCGCAAATTTGCGCGCGGAAAACAGCGAGCGGGGAGCTTGATAAGACGGAAGAGACGAAAGATCGGTGGGACGGTCAGTCATACAGCCTTCTCCAGAGCATGAATCGATGGTGCCTGGGGCAAGCACCTTATGGGTCAGAACATGGGGATTTCCGCCTTACGGCGCGCTGGCGGGGGAATTAAACTTTGGTAATAAAGCAGTGAACCAATGCGGCAGTTTATCGCAGGGCAAAAACGATTTATTGCAGGCGCGAAAACGGTTTATCGCGGGGCTAGAGCGGCTTGTCCGGCGACGGTTCCGCAGCGATCAGTTGTTCCAGCCGCGCTTCTTCGTCCGCAGTCAATTTGAGCAGGGTTTGATCTTCTGCGGTCGCGGATTTCGCGCGCCGCCGGCTGTGTATCCAAAGCGTCAGCCCGCCTCCGGCCAGCGCCAGCGGCGGCAACAGCCATAGTAACAACGTGTGAGGCTGCAGACGCGGCTTCAGCAACACGAACTCGCCATAGCGCGCCACCAGAAAATCGATCACCTGCGCGTCGCTGTCGCCGGCCGCGATCCGCTCGCGCACCAAAAGCCGCAAATCGCGCGCCAAGGGCGCTTCGGAATCGTCGATCGACTGGTTTTGACACACCATGCAGCGCAGTTCGCGCGATAGATCGCGCGCCCGCGATTCCTTGACGGGGTCGGACATGATCTCGTCAGGCTGCACGGCGAAAGCGGACGATTCGGAGAGAACCGCCATCAACAAGACGAATGAAATCGCGATCAACTTCGGCACTTCGCCTCTTTCCCTCATCCTGAGGAGCATCCGAACGATGCGTCTCGAAGGATGGCGTGACCAAGAATCCTCATCCTTCGAAACGCCGCTGCACGGCTCCTCAGGATCAGGAAAGAACCTATTCCGCCGCCTGCAATCCGCGCAGAGCCTTCGCGGGCTTCGGCGCACCGACCCGCAGCCGGCGATCCGACAGCGACAGCATGCCGCCGAACGCCATCAGCACGGGCCCGAACCAGATCAGCAGCACCAGCGGCTTGTGATAGATGCGCACCGCGATCGCACCATCGGCGGCGGTATCGCCGAGCGAGATATAGAGCTGGCTTGCGCCGCGCGTCAGGAGCGCCGCCTCTGTCGTCGACGACCCCCGTGTGGTGAAATGGCGCTTCGAGGGCGTCATGGCGCTGAGCCGCTGGCCATCGAGAGTGACCGTGAACTGCGCCACCATTTCGCGAAAATTCGACCCCTGCCGCTGCGTGACGCCGTCGAGCCTCAACTCGTAGCCGGCAATCTTTGCCACGTCGTCGGGCCTCATCGATCCGATGTATTCGCTGTTCCAGGTGGTCTCGCAGACGATCCCGATCAGGGCGACGCCGACGCCGGCATGAGCGAACACACTGCCCCAGGTGGAACGCGGTAATCCGCGCGCGCGCCGCATCGCGGTTGCGAACGGCACGCGAAACAGGCCGGTGCGCTCGGCGAGGTCGCTCAACGCGCCCCCGATGACAAATACGGCAAGTCCAATGGCGAGCGGCGCGAAGGCGCTGCCGCTGCGCGTCCACGCCCACAGCACTGCGATTGCGATCAGCGCCGCGATGCCGGCGGCGGTCAGGCGCTGCGCGGCGCCGAGAAGATCGCCGCGCTTCCACGCCAGCAATGGGCCGAACGGCACCGCGATCATCAAGGGAACGAACAGCGGCGCAAAGGTGAGATTGAAAAACGGCGCGCCCACCGAAATCTTGTCGCCGGTCAGGACCTCCAGCGCCAGCGGGTACAGCGTTCCGATGAACACCGTCGCGCAGGCCGTGGTAAGGAATAGATTGTTGAGCACCAGTGCGCCTTCACGCGAGATCGGCGCAAACAGGCCGCCCTGCTTCAGCGCGGAGGCGCGCCAGGCGTACAGCGTCAGGCTGCCGCCGATGAAGATACACAGGATCAGCAGGATGAAAACGCCGCGCGTCGGATCGTTCGCGAATGCGTGCACCGACGTCAGCACGCCCGAGCGCACCAGAAATGTGCCGAGCAGCGACAGCGAGAAAGTCAGGATCGAAAGCAGGATGGTCCAGACCTTGAGCGCATTGCGCTTTTCCATCACGACCGCGGAATGCAACAGCGCAGTGCCCGCCAGCCACGGCATCAGGGAAGCGTTCTCGACCGGATCCCAGAACCACCAGCCGCCCCAGCCGAGTTCGTAATAGGCCCAGTATGAGCCCATCGCGATGCCGAGGGTGAGGAATATCCACGCCACCAGCGTCCAGGGCCGTACCCAGCGCGCCCAAGCCGCGTCGATCCGGCCTTCGAGCAAGGCCGCGACGGCGAAGGAAAACGAAATCGAGAATCCGACATAGCCGAGGTAGAGCATCGGCGGATGCACCGCGAGGCCAATGTCCTGCAGTACCGGATTGAGGTCGCGGCCCTCGATCGGCGGATCGGCGATGCGCAGGAACGGGTTCGAGGTAATCAGGATGAACAGATAGAACGCGCTGGCGATCCAGGCCTGCACCGCCAGCACGTGGGCGCGCAGCGACAGCGGCAGATTATTGCCGAAAGCTGCGACCATGCCGCCGAACAGCGCCAGGATCGACACCCACAGCAGCATCGAGCCCTCATGATTGCCCCAGACGCCGGTGATCTTGTAGATCAACGGTTTCAGCGAATGCGAATTCTCGAACACGTTGATGACGGAAAAATCCGAGGTGACATGCAACGTAACGAGGGCCGCGAACGACGCCGCCACGAACAATAGTTGCGCGAGCGCCGTCGAGCGCGCGACATTCATCAAAGCGGGATCGCGCCAACGCGCGCCAAGGATCGGCAAGGTTGATTGGATCAGCGCAAGACCAAGTGCGAGCACCAGCGCGTAATGTCCGGCTTCCGCGATCACTGGGACATACCTTGCTTCGCCTGCTTTGCGTTATATTCGGGCTTTGCGCCGTAATCGTCTTTCCAGTGCCCCTGCTTCTTCAGCGCATCCGCGACCTCCTTGGGCATATAGGTCTCGTCGTGCTTGGCGAGCACGGTGTCGGCCTTGAACACACCGGATGGGTCGAGCGCGCCTTCGGCGATTACGCCCTGCCCCTCGCGAAATAGATCGGGGAGAATTCCCTTGTAGGAAACGGGCAAGGCGGCGCTGCCGTCGGCGACCTTGAATGTGACCGCAAGGTTATCGCCGCGCACCAGTGACCCCGGCTCCACGAGGCCGCCCAGCCGGAACCGTTTGCCCGCCGCAATATGCTTTTCCGCCACCATCGCAGGCGTCGAGAAGAACACGATCGAATCACGCATCGCGTTCAGTACCAGGGCCGCCGCAACCNCGAGCACCGCGAGCGAGCCACCGATTATCGTCAAACGCCGCTGCTTGCGCGTCATGCGGGCCCTTTATCCGAAAACCGCTTCACACTTTTCGGCATCATGCTTATCCGTCGAGCCCGAAATTTTTCAGGCCTTCATTCAGTTGCCGCAACCGCTCGGCATCGTTGGCAACGGCCTGCCGGGCATCGGTGAGCGCGCTCTTCGCCTTGTCGCGATCGCCCATTACCATATAGGCACGTACCAGCCGCAGCCATCCCTCGACGTCGTCACCGTTTTGCTTCAATCGGCTGGCGAGGCGCTCGACCATGCCACGGATCATCGCGCCGCGGTCGGTCTCATTCATATCCTTTGCCGCGGCCACCGCATCGTCTGACAGCGCCGGAGCGGTGGAACCGCCGACCCGCGCCAATGCGGCCTGAACCAGTGGACGCCACGGCGCATCGGTCGGCGCNCTTGCGAGCATCGCATGCCAGATCGACGCGGCCTCCGAGCTGCGGCCGTCCTGCTCGGCGGCCAGCCCAAGGAAGTAGCGCGCCTTGAACTCGTCTGCATTCAACGCAACGGCGCGCTCGAACTCGGCCTTGGCCTCTGACGTGACGACGCCGCCCGCCGCGGCGGCAAGGGCTTCGCCCAGATCGGCCCGGCGCTGGGCGCTGTCGCCATTATAGGTGATCGAATTACGATAGGCCCGAACCGCATCATCATAGCGGCCGAGCTTCGCCAGCACCGGCGCAAGCACGTTCCAGCCACGGCCATCGGCTGGATTTTTCTCCAGATGGGCTTCGACCTGCTCCACCAGATTGTCGAGCGGTTGCGTGACGCCCGGCGCGCGAGTGCGCTGGGCCAACGGAAAATCGCCGAGCCACGGCGAGCCAAGCGGGAGGTAAAGCGCAGCCGCCACGCTCGGCAGTCCAACCAAGGCTATGACCGCCGCCGAACGGCGCAACCTGATATTCGATGCGATCGGCAGATCGCGCTGACTATCAACTGCCACCAGCAGACGCCGGCCAATTTCGACGCGCGCGGCCTCCGCCTCGGTGGAACCAATCAGCCCCGCGGCAACATCGCGATCGATCTCNGCGAGTTGATCCTTGTAGACCGCAGCNTCGGTGGCGTCGTTTTGCGGCCGGCCAGNGCGGCCCAGCGGCCAGAGCACGGCGAAAATCGCCGCGGCCGTCATCAGCGCGAACACAAACCACAGCGTCATCAANCAAGTTCCANTGAAAATGGCGCCAATACAGAAAGCGCCAATGCGCCGCTTTACACCACGGGCATCAAGCCCGGCAATTGACAATTATGTGGCAGAAAATCCCGAAAAACTGAGAGAAAATGGGATGTTAGCCAACGTAAAACTCGACGCTTTGCGCCGCATAATCGCCATGTGCGTTTAGCGCCTTTAAATAGTAGGCCCCCGGTTTGATGGAGGCGGGTAGCCTGATCCTCAGCGAGCCGTTGGGCGCCGGAGACGTAATCCTGGTGACCGGATCGGGCAATTGTTCCCCGCTGGTCTTGTTGATGAGCACCACCGTTGCCCTGACCATGAGGTTTCGATATGTCGCCGAGATTACGCGGTTTTCAAGTTCAACGAAATTGATGACTGGGTTCATGCTAAAATGGTATGTCTCTCGCCGGATTCGGTCAACCGCAAATTGTACCTGAAACCTTTCACAATCTTTTTATCCGGCGCGCGATGATTTGCGTTCCCCGGTCAGCGCGTTCTCAGCCGCTCGGCTCATCAATGACGCATAGTCATGGCCGAACAATACGTCACAGAAGCGGATTGCGGCCGTGACCTGCATCTGCCGGTAGGAGCGTATCCTGGCGTCGCCGGCGCGCAGCGATTGCACCAGCGCCTCGGTGGAATGCTCGACATAATGCTGCAGGTCCGAGTAAGTCCGCAGCGTGACCTCGTTGATCGCGAGTTCGCTGGCATAGGTGCGGCACACCGCGACGAAATCGATCAATGCGGCGGTTTCGTCGACCTCGCTGGGATCAAGTCTGGCGCCGGCGGGAATATCCTTGTCGGGGCGCTGACGCAGCAGACGCCGGACACGGCCGGGCACGCTGTCGATTTCCGACTGCAGGGCGTTGGAAATGTCCGCCCGGATCGACGCCAGTTGCCTGCCCCAGATGGAATCGTTGCGGAGATCGAGCTCGGTTCGCAAGCCGCGTACGCCATCGTGAAGTGCTTTGAGATGCTCGGCGACGTTGTCGAAATGGCCGCGCTTGATATCGGTCCGCAGGCTGGCGGCCAGGAAGGACAGATCATGCAGCGCTATGGTAACGGCGACGCCGTAGGGCGTCGCGGCCACACGGATCTCATCGTCGGACCCGGCCATCTTGATGGCGAGACGGATGATTTGCCACGGCGCGCTCAGCCGCTGCATGACCAGCGACAGTGCGAACGGCAGCAGTTGCGGCGTCTGCAGGACGGGCACACTCAGCGAGGTACTTACCGAGCCGATCTGCGATTCCCCGAACATCCGCAGGAAGCTGGGAAGCCGTCCGCTGAGAGTGTCGAGAGCTTCGCGGGCCTGCAAGACCGAGCCGATCGGCAGCAGATCCTCGATCACATTGGGTGGACCGACCCGGGCCAGCGCGCGCTGCTTCTCCCCGCGGGGCCCGGGCGTAGCGATCTTGAGGATTGCGTCAGCCGCGGCGAACTGCAGTTTATGAATTGCTACTTCGAAATCGGAGGCCGTGCCGGTTTCCTGCAGCTGGGCAAGCGCCGCTTCTAATTCGCGTGCCTGTTCGGGCGCACCGTCGCGAATCAGCCATTGCCACACCGGCAGCAGCGAGGCGCGGCGGACCTGACCTGGCCGTACCGGAAAATTGCTTTCGACGAGGAACGGCTCGAGCGGGCGGAATAGCAGCCGCGCCGGATCATTGGTGCGCGGCCCCGTCTCTTCGTCGGTTCCACGCACAATCTTGCGCAATTGTTCAAGCACGAAGTTGGCGACCGTGGCGTCTTCGCCGCGTTCGATGGCGCGCTCGAACTCCCGCATCAGCAGCGCCTGCGACTGCGGCGGAAGCTGCACGAGATAATCCCTCAGCCGCTCGATCGATGTCTGGCTCATGCGCCCGGTATGCACGCTTGTGTCGCGCGGACGGCAAAACACGCGTCCACTGGTCATCATAAAAGCGCTGGCGTTAAGAAGTCGTTTAGGAATGGTGAATGGCGGGCGCTTACGCCCCCGGCAGAACCAGTTCTGCCCGCAAGCCCCCGATCGGTGCGTTGCCGAGCGAAAGGCTGCCGCCGTAGAGGGCCGCGAGATCGACCACGATCGACAGTCCGAGCCCGGAACCCGGTTTCGATTCATCCAGCCGCTGGCCGCGGCGCGAGACTTGCGCGCGCTCGGCCGCCGATAGCCCGCGCCCGTCGTCGTCGACGATGATCCGCA
>JGI12053J15887_10000719_pt1 | contig 14177 bp, 12 predicted proteins | sample MedBloCAOM1_O3_FD_15887 | JGI IMG/M metagenome (IMG submission 15887)
GGCGGGTCTTGTTTTCCAAAAGACATCGCTGCCTTCATCTCGATCAGCGAACAGATCGGCGAACCATTCCCCCTGCTAAAAGAGGTCCAGCGTATCAACCAGCATCAGCGCGATCGCTTCGTCAAAAGGTTACGCGACACCCTGTGGGTATTGAAAGAAAAACGGATCGCTGTGTGGGGGCTTACCTTCAAGCCCGATACCGATGACGTGCGCAGTTCGGTCGCTGTGGATATCGTCAACGATCTCATCCGGGAAGGCGCTCATGTGACCGCGTACGATCCCAAGGGAAACGAGAGGGTAAAGGAACTCAATTTGTGTCCGGGCGTTCATTTGGCCGCCTCCGCTCTGGAGGCAGTCCGAGATGCAGAGACTTTGGTCTTAGCAACCGAGTGGCCCGATTTTGCTGCTATTGACTTGGCCGAGGTACATCGTCGGATGCAGACCCCGATCGTGTTTGACGGAAGGAATCTGTTCGACCCGGATATGATGAGGGATCTGGGTTTTCAATATTACCCGGTTGGTCGGCCACCGACCAAAGCAAATATAGTGGCCGGCTTTCAAACAAGCTCCTTAGCATCGAAGTTGGAGGCGGTCCAAGGTAGGCCTGGAGGCAACACCACAACGGGGTCAGCCAAAGAAGTCGCCAAAATCTGAGGCCATCGGTTTGGTTGCGTAGGCGACAAGGGGATTGCTTCGCTCATAGGGGACAAGTCGCCTGCGCAGCCGCATCCTGCGGCAGCAATCTTCGGATCGATCGTCACTAAGCACAATTGACTGTCGCGGTCGAATGCGACGATGAAGTCGCAGTTGGGATCGATCCGGTCGAATGCGCCGGTGCTTGGACCCCACGGACGCCCGGGCAGAAGCACAAGCCCATCATGGCGAAGGCGGCGACGTTGATCTCGGTATAGCCGTGGGGTGTCGGCGTAATGCGCAATGGATTGCCGGCAACCTTTCAGAGAACCGGTTGGACCGTCTCGATCCCTAACTTTTCTTTAAAATACAAGATCGTCTCGCGAATTCCGGATTCAAAATCGACCTTTGGTTCCCACCCGAGCAGTTTTCTTGCCCGAGTAATATCGGGCTTGCGAACTCTCGGATCATCCACTGGCAGCGGTTTCGTGATTATTTGCGATTTAGCTTCGGTAATCTCCAGGATCTTATTAGCAAAATCGAGGATAGTCATTTCCCGAGGGTTACCGATGTTTACCGGTTCATGATAGTCGTTCAACGCGAGCCGGAAAATGCCATCGATCAGATCGGAAACGTAGCAAAAACTACGGGTCTGGCTGCCATCGCCAAATACGGTTAACGGTTCCTGGTTGAGCGCCTCGCTAATAAATTCAGGCACGACGCGGCCATCTTTTAGACGCATGCGTGGCCCGTAGGTATTAAAGATTCGGACGATTTTGGTATCCACCCCGTGATACCGATGGTAGGCCATGGTCATCGCTTCGGCGAAACGTTTGGCTTCATCGTATACCCCGCGCGGGCCGATTGGATTGACGTTGCCCCAATAGTCCTCCTTCTGCGGATGAACGAGCGGATCACCATAGCATTCCGAAGTCGAAGCAAGTACGAACGTAGCCATTTTTTCCCTGGCTAACCCCAAGGCGTTGTGGGTTCCCAGCGCACCCACTTTTAAGGTTGGGATTGGCAGCTCGAGGTAATCGATTGGGCTGGCCGGCGAAGCGAAGTGAAATACGTAATCGACCTTACCTGGAACGAAGATAAATTCGCTGACGTTGTGCCGAAGGAATTTGAAGTCCTGATTTTCGGCTAGGTGCGCGATATTATCGGTCGAACCAGTGATGAGGTTGTCCATCGCAATGACGCGAAAGCCCTCGGCGATTAGGCGATCACTCAAGTGAGACCCAAGAAACCCCGCCCCACCTGTCACGACCGCGATCTTTTTGGAAGAAGTAGTCTCGAACATTTGCGTCCCCTTAAATAGACCAGCATCTTGAAGAGCGGTTCTTCTTTGCCTCAATTGCCGTAGTTGTTGTCTCGATTGTCGCCTGACCGCACGAAATCGAGTCGAGATCTGCCTGCCGTATGAAGTGAGCTACGGACGGCCGGGCGCAAGCGCTGAACCACGTTTCCGATGGCTAATCAATGTTTCGGCGGTCGCGGAGCGACAGGCCCTGACTCGCCACAGGAACCACCGGATCGCCAACTAAGACCAATTTGGTTGCGGCCGTGCCGCGCCGTGTCCGTCGGTTTAACAACTCTGTTCGCTTCCGCGGTCGCAGTTAGCTCGACGGGGCAACGGCGCCGATTCCATAGGCCGGGTCGCCACGGAAGAAATGCCAGATCTGGCGCACTTGAATTTCCTGCGATGTATTGCCTGCCTGCATGTGTCGAGCGATATCTCCAAACAAGCGCTCACGCTGTTCTGGGTTTATTAATCGAAATAGATCGCCCGCCTGCGTATATTCACCATTGCGTCGCGGTGATCGTGTCGCGCCGCCTCATGAAAAGTAAATTTGAACCGTACCACACGGCCAATGCCGAATTGACATTGGTCCGATGCTCGTTTGACATAACCCATGGAATTCGCTTGGCTGGAGGACTTTCTAGCACTGGTAGATTCTGGAAATTTTTCTCGTGCGGCCGAGCTGCGTCATGTAACGCAGCCGGCCTTCAGCCGCCGCATCCGTGCGCTTGAAGACTGGGTAGGAATAGACCTATTCGAACGCGATAGCCATCCAGTAACGCTGACGGAAGCGGGCCACCGTTTCAGGCCGGTCGCCGAAGAACTTTTGCGCCGCCTCTTGCAGGGTCGAGAAGAAGCTCGTCAAGTGGACCATGCCGCTGCGGCAAAGCTTAGGTTCGCCGTAACCCATGCGCTCTTAATGAAATTCTTTCCCGCTTGGCTGCACTCATGGGAGGCGAAGGCGCAGCTCGGCGCTATCCACTTACTCGCCGATAACCTACAGACCTGTGAAGCGCTCATGCTCCGCGGCGAGGCCGAGTTTCTGCTTTATCATCACCATCCAGCCGCACCAAGCCGACTAGGACCCGACCAATTCCTCTCTGTCCAAGTCGGCGATGACCGACTGATACCTGTGGTTGCTCCGAATCAGGCTGGCCTACCTCGTTATGTTCTTCCTGGAACGCCCGACGCGGCGCTTCCCCACTTGGTTTATGGGCCGGAATCCGGGCTCGGACGGATCCTAAGAACAACACGCGGAGACCAAGGTCACCCAGCCTGGCTTGAGCCCGTGTTCACCTCTCATCTTGGCGCAGCGTTGAGAGCCATGGCTCAAGACGGACGTGGTATCGCGTGGCTGCCGCTGAGCTTGGTCGGTGACGACCTGGCAAACAGCTCTCTGGTGCGCGCTGGTGACGAAAGCTGGGATACATTTCTGGAGATCCGGTTGCTTCGCCCTCATTCGAGCCAAAAGCCGGCAGCAGAAAAGTTCTGGTCTTTGGTCTCTAGCCAGGCTGGCTAGATCTGCGTCGTCGTCGAAGATGTCGCGGTTTGGCCCAGTAGAATCCCGCGTCCACGGAATCGCTGAGCAACGAACATTTGGTCGACTCCTGATAAAGTCACTATGTCAAAACGGGATTCGGCTTATGTCAAAAAGGCATGTGACCTATGTGAATTCGGCATTGGCCGAATGTCACGGTTCAATTTTATTTTTCATCAGGCGAACAAGGAAGGTCGCCCATCAGAAAAGCTATTAGTTCCATCTTTATCTAAATCGCTTGGCATCGAGAGCCGAAGGGACATGTTTTCAGACTGTGAAGCTCAAGGTGCTCGGTGGGCCGCTAAGCAGCTGGCTTATCAATGTGAGGAAGACACGATATGGATATCTCTCGCCGCAGATTCATTAAGACCACGTCCGGTACGCTTGCAATTGGGGTCGCTGCAGGTAGCGCGGCCCTACAAGTAAGTGCTGCCGGCCAACAAACATCCAACCTAACCTCCAGCCAACCGGAAGAGCAGCGACGAGGCGACATGCTATTTCGGCGCCTAGGTACAACGGGGGAGTGGGTTTCCCTGGTTGGATTGGGAGGCTATCACATGGGGAAACAAGCCGATGAAAACGATAGTATTCATTTGGTCCGGAGCGCGATCGACCGGGGAATCACATTCATGGACAATTGCTGGGACTACAATAACGGCGTAAGTGAAATCCGAATGGGAAAGGCTTTGCGGGATGGCTATCGGGAAAAAGCCTTTCTCATGACAAAAATTGATGGTCGCAGCAAAGCAGAGGCCAGCCGACAGATCGACGAATCGCTGAAAAGGTTACAAACCGATCATATCGATCTGCTGCAGCACCACGAAATCATTCGTTTAGACGACCCAGACCGGATCTTCGCCGAAGGAGGTGCTCAAGAAGCGGTCCTGGAGGCTAAAAAGGCCGGCAAAATACGCCATATTGGATTCACCGGGCACAAAGATCCCTTCATGCACCTCCGGATGTTACAGACGGCTTCCGAAAATGGCTTTCGTTTTGAAACGGTCCAACTCCCTCTCAATGTTATGGACGGCCACCAGTTCCGCAGCTTTCAACATCAAGTCCTGCCTGTTCTCCTGAAAGAAAACATTGGCGTACTGGGAATGAAGGCATTTGGTGACAACTTCATTCTCCGCAGCAACACCGTAACGCCGATTGAAGCTCTACACTATGCTATGAGTTTACCGACATCAGTAGTCATCACAGGTATCGACAAGCCGGAGATCCTGGATCAGGCGGTTGAGGCTGTCCGAACCTACAAGAAGCTGGACGAATCTCAACTAACTGCGATGCTCGCCCGCACCCGGACAGCCGCAACCAAAGGAGCTTTCGAGCTGTACAAAACGAGCACCCACTTCGATGGCACTATCAAAAATCCGGTCTGGCTAGGTTAGCTTGATCGACCGACGTCGCGAGGGCGCAATTCCAGCTGGATCGTAGCAAAACCATGGCTCTTTCATTAAACGTTGCAGCCATTCGACAGAAGCAAAAGAAGCTGCAATCGGTACTTAGGTTATACCCACGCTGGCTCATCGCTTATTCTGGCGGCGTAGACAGCACCTATCTGTTGGCGGAGGCGGCCTCTCTATTAGGCAGGTCCGCGCTGGGCGTTATCGCGGATAGTCCAAGTCTTCCCAGGCAGGCCCTGTCATCGGCGATTCAAGTTGCGCAGAGTTTGGGTGCTCAGCTTCGGGTAATTAAGACTACAGAGCTGGAGAAGCCAGAGTATGCTACCAATCCAGTTAACCGTTGCTACTTCTGTAAACACGAGCTTTTCGACCGAATGCAACGTTTAGCTCTGGACGAGAAATTTCCGGTGCTAGCTTACGGCGAGAATGCAGATGACGCCCTCGAATTACGACCGGGGGCACAGGCGGCTACAGAATTCAAAATCAAATCTCCGCTCCGTGAAGCCGGTTTGACGAAGGAGGAAATCCGATGGTTATCGCAGGAACGGAACCTGCCAACTGCAGATCAGCCGGCTCAACCCTGTCTCAGCTCCCGCATTCCTCATGGTACACCGGTAACTCGTCAGGCTTTGATGATGATTGAAAGTGCCGAAGACAGGCTACGGGCCGCGGGCTTCCATGTATTCCGGGTCAGATATAATACAGCGGAGGACGGCGCCATCATAGCAAAGCTTCAAGTGGAGCCCTCTGAGATGGCTCGGCTAGATCCATTGGCTAGTCAGTTGGAAGGTGATCTTCGCAAAATCGGTTTTTCGCGAATGACGATCGACCCGATCGGTTACCAAGCCCCGAGGAAGGCGGTAATCAGTAATCGGTTATCAATATAGACCGGAACTAAGGGCCTGGTATAACGGTTTGTAATCTGTCGCTGTTAGTTGCTCCTGTACGATCGACCCTAAAAGGCTCTCTCCCGCATCGCTGATCACGGATTACTGATTACCGATTACTGCTTACTGATCCGTCCTACTTATGGCGAGGCCTGATTTTCTTGACTCTACCCTATCGGCCGAAAACAAGCTCTATAACAAAGCGGCTTGGCGTTTGATACCCGTGCTCTTTATTTGCTATGTCGCCGCCTATCTTGACCGAGTGAATGTTGGGTTTGCAGAACTGCAGATGAAAACCGATCTCAAATTTAGCGATACGGTTTACGGCTTAGGCGCAGGCATCTTTTTCATTGGCTACTTCTTCTTCGAAGTGCCGAGCAATATTCTTCTCGAAAAAGTCGGGACTAGGGTATGGATTGCGAGAATCATGGTTAGCTGGGGCATTGTCTCTGGTTTAATGATTTTTGTACGCTCAGCAGAAATTTTCTACCTCCTGCGATTTATACTCGGAATGGCTGAGGCGGGTTTTTTTCCCGGTATTATTCTCTATCTCACGTACTGGTTTCCCTCGAGACGCCGTGGTCAAATGATCGCGCTATTCATGTTGGCAATCGCCTTTACCGGAGTAATCGGAGGTCCGATATCGGGTTTGATTATGGGGGCATTTCGTGATTCGCAGGGATTAAAAGCCTGGCAGATGCTTTTTCTTCTCGAGGCTATTCCTTCGATTACAATTGAGTTCCTTGTTCCTCTGCTTCTTCCAAACGGGGTACAATCCGCGCGATGGCTAAGTGAAAGGGAGAAAGCTTTTCTGGATCAAAATATCCGAACCGAAAATCGGTCCAAACATCACTTGACGCTCCGTCAAGTCTTTGCCGAGCCGCGAATCCCACTGTTCTGCATAGTCTATTTTTGCTCATCGGCGGGACTCTACGGCGTCGCGTTTTGGTACCGCAAATTATTAGCGACACCGGAATTGCCAATCCGCTGGCGATCGGACTGCTTTCGACGATACCTTACGGTCTGGCCGGCTTTAGCATGGTGGCATTCGGGAAAAGCTCCGATCGACGAATGGAACGCCGTTGGCATTTCGCGATCGCAGCTTTCCTCGGCGCAATTGGCTTGAGCATCAGTGCAATCAGTATTCACAGTACGGTTTTGTCGATGTTCGGCCTTTCTATCGGTACCGCCGGGATTCTGACAACGCTCGTGCTATTTTGGCCTATGCCGACAGCCATTTTTGCCGGAACATCGGCCGCTGTCAGCATCGCCCTGGTCAATTCGATTGGGAGTTTGGCTGGATTCGCCGGGCCATATCTGATCGGCAAAGTCAACGATCAGGTTAAACGCCCTGATTTCAGCCTTTATTTAATTGCCCTAACGGTCGCGATCGGTGGAATCCTGGTCCTGCTCTTTGTTCCACGCCGACTTCCAGCGGACGGTCGATTAACGTATGACTTTAGGCATGTATAAAAACGTTCCAGTCTGGATATGGGCCTTTCATCCCTTTCTGCGATGACGCAATGCTGCTTGGAACCACCTTCGTAGCTTATACTCTCAGTCTGCGGCGTACCATCCGATGCCGATCATATCGCGGCGATCGATGACTCGAAAGCTAAGCCCTAGCGTACGCTGTGGATCCGATAACGATCTGCCGCCTGCTTGTGCGAGAGGTTGGGACCGAGAGCGAGGCGGGCAGCGTCGAACTTCTGCCAATCCGCGAGGTTCGGTAACGACGGGATGGTAATTAGCTCCTGCTGATCAAGGCCAGCCAGCGATGCGTCAACCATTTCCTCGGCGCTCATGACGGTCTGCTCAGGAAGATGATGTACGGCAAGGCCGGCGCGATCCCAGAACTCAGTGCTGGTGGCACCAGGGAGGACGGCCTGGACCTGTATTCCTTTGTTTCCTACCTCGTGATGGAGGGATTGAGTGAGGTTGACCACGTATGCCTTGGTGCCGCTGTAGGTCCCGTTGAGCAGTTCCGGCGCGAGAGCAACGATGGAAGCAATGTTGATGATGAGGCCATGGGCGCGCTCGAGGAAGCCAGGAAGGACCGCAGCAGTAAGGCGCGTAAGAGCGGTCACGTTGAGCTGAATCATATTCTCGAGCTCTTCAATTTTGGAATCGATAAGCTGGGAGGTCGCACCGAAGCCCGCGTTGTTGACTAGAGCGGTGACCGTATGATCAGCGCGGAGACGTTCCTCGAGGCGAAGCAGGTCCGACCTGAGGGTGAGATCCGCCGGAAAGATCTCGACCGTGCGACCGGTCTTCGCGGTAAGATTGGCCGCGCGGTCAGCGAGGCGTTTCCGGTCGCGAGCGACCAGGAGCAGGTCATAGCCGCGATGGGCCAGGCGGTCGGCATAGACTGCGCCGATGCCGGAGGAAGCACCGGTGATAACGGCGGTGCCTTTAGTAATCTGAGCATTCATAATAGTCTCGGTTGGATCGCAATTTGCATCAGAGCGATTGGTTCGTCCGTATTCGTAGACCGGTCTATTAGTACATGCAAGCATTCTTTCGGACAATTTGCCGGCCAGCGCGCCATCCTACTTTTTGAGAAGAACTTTGAAGGCGAAGTGAATGAAGGTATCGAGTGGCTGATCACTCTTTTCCGCCTTAGACCGGACCAGAGCGCCCTCCCAGCTATTGAGGAGGAATGCGGCAAGTTCGTCCGCTTTCGTGGACCGAGGCAGGTCGCCCCGATCTACCGCTGAACGCAACAAAGCGGCGATCGCTTGTTGCCAGTCATCGAAAGCGCTGCTGAGCAGAGATTGAATGTCAGGACTGTGCTCGGCCACTTCGACGCTCATCTGGCCGAGCAGACAGCCGCTGATCGGACCTTTCTGGCCATACACCGTGACCAGCTCGTTGAAGTACTTACGCAGGCGTTTTAAGGGCGGCAGTTTATCGTCACCGAGAATAGTTTCCCACCTCTGAGCTTCCCTCGATGCGTAGCGCTGAAGAACTTCCTGGGCGAAAGCCTCTTTGCTCCGAAAGTAGTGATAGAAGGAACCCTTGGGAACTCCGGCAAGGTCAAGGATTTCCATTACGCCAGTGGCGGTGTAGCCGATTTTGTGGATGCGCTGAAGGCCGATCTCGATCAGGTGTTCGCGGGTAGTCTGCACTTGCCATATCTCCAGACTGACCCACTATATCATATCTCCAATAGACTGGTCCACTATATCTTGGCCGACCTGGCCTACCGAGCAGATCATCTCTCGGAGATCTCCCGAGCGCCTATCTCGGGAGTTCGTATTCCTGGCACGATCCATTTTTCGGCGTTCCCGACAGATCTCCTATGGTCGCGCTTCCATGATCATATTGAACGGCGTTTCCGCGGCACGACGGAACCGCGTAATCTCCCTTCGAAAGAACATCTCTCAATCATAGCTCACGTATCCAGAAGCTGCCCGAGCACTAAGCCATTGGCAAAGCTGTCGCTTCGGTTGGAAAGGCTAACCAGTACCATCATCCTCCACGGACCGTCTTTTATTCGACCCTTTTTTCCGTAAACGAGAACCGTCTGGGCTCGGCGCCTAATTCTCGGATGATTGATCGGATCTCGCCGACCAGACGAAGTGAACCCGTAACCAGGATCCATCCGCGTCCCGCCACCAACGCGATTGCCCGCATCAACGCATCACGCGGCTCGGGAATATCTTCAGTAGCGAGCCCGAGTTCTTCAGCGAGGTGGCGGAGCTCATGAGAAGTCCAGGGCCGGACATCGGACGCAGCTTTGGTGCAGAGCACCGCGTCCACATGATTCTGTTTAAGAAGATCAAGCATAGCGAATGCCTGTTTATCTCGCCCAACTCCGAACACAACGGTCAAGAAACCTGGCAACTCCCGAATTCTGCGGAGGTCGCGTAACACAGCCGCAAGATTGAATGGGACATGAGCTCCGTCCAGGATCACAGGTATCGATTTACGATTCCGAGGACCGGTTATATCACCTGGCACAGGTAGCTCGAAACCTTCCATACGGCCGGGGAGACAAGCTCTCAACTGCGTTGCTTCATCGAGAAGCCAGCCGCCGATCAGTCGCTTCGAAAACTGAGGGCCCCGAGCTGTGACGCTCCGTCGCCCCATCTCATCCAATACATTTTGCGCCAGCCGAGTGTTGATCTCTGCGATCGTTTCGCCTGTCCCGGCCGAACAAAACACTACCGGACAACCGAGCTTCTGAGCTTCTGCGGAAACGATCTGTCCTGCCGCGCTATCAGGAACTATTCCCGTAATCATCGTTGCTCCTCGTTTCAGAATGCCGACCTTTTGGAAAGCGATCGCTGAATGAGAGCTACCGAGAACGGCTGTGTGCTCCAGCTCGACATTGGTAAGAACGCAAACCTCACCGTCGATGACATTAGTGGAATCCATACGACCTCCCAAACCACATTCAATGACTGCCCAGTTTACTTTTGCTTCAACGAAAGCGATGATGGCAGCCAGCGTTTCCAGGTCGAAACGCGTAGTGTTACGACCAGGCTCGGAACGTAGCAAAGCCCGCTCCCGTACTAACCAGGCCCAATTCAGCATTCTCGCCAGCATCGACTCACTGATCTCTTGACCACCGAATGTGACGCGTTCGGTTATGCGTTCGACATGAGGCGAAGAGAATCGTCCACAAGCTAATCCAGCCCGATGCAGGCCAGCTTCGATTAAGGCGCCCACAGATCCTTTTCCCTTCGTGCCGGCAATATGAATTGCCCGAAACCTTTTCTGTGGATCCTTCAGCTGATACAGCAGGTCACGAAAGGGCGCAATATCGACCTTCATCGCGCTGCGGTCTCGCCGCTCCCAATCGACTAGCCGATCGTATTTGGCCAAAACTCGAGCCAGATCTGAATCCCTATTTTCCATATCCTCCACGCAACCACTGGATATCAAAATTGGGAGGCGACCCTTCTTTCCAATTGCCTAGCGATTTGTATCCCGGCCGGAGAATGACATTGCCCCTACTGCCTCTTGGTCCTTCAGGTGTTCTCCGAATACCCGTTCGATTATGTCGGCGGCTATGTCCAGTCCGCGAGTCTCTCCAAGGACCTTTTGGAACCAACGTGCTTTATCGCGATAGCTTGGATTTGCTTTTACTTTTGCAATCAACTCCAATAGATGTCGCGCGGTCAAGTTACCTATTTCGACGAATTCACCAACCCCGTGATAGGCAATCCTGGCAGCAACACCGGGTTGGTCGTAACCGATCGGGATCGCCACCATCGGCACTCCCTGGGCCAACGCCTCCAGAGCTGTATTTAGCCCCGCATGGGTTATGCAAAGCGCCGCACGCTTCAGCAGTTCGATTTGTGGAGCGATACGGACGACGATTGTATTCGATGGGATTGGTCCCAGATTGCGCAGGTTAAAGTTCCTGCCTACCGAAAGCACAACCTGCATCTCCGGAAATTCGCCAACCGCTTCGAGAATGGTGCCGTACACATTCTTGCGGCCGTTTACAAGTGTTCCCATGGAAGCATAGATCAAGGGCTGGCCGGTTAATTTCTCCCAGGGAAAGGCAACCGGCTCCCGTCCTTCATTATCGTGAAAGGGACCCGCATAGTGAAATTGTGGAGGCAGACGAGGAATCGGGAAATCAAACTCTTTTGGTGTCTGTGTGATCACTGCCAATTTGGAAACAGTGGCGGCAGAGTTGCTCCAATCGATCTCGAGTCCGTTCCGCTCGGCATAGGACTGAGCGATCGACATTATAGCCTCGCGATACTCGCGGAATATCTGCAGTCCCGCGACATTCCTGGCGAGAGCTTCCGGGGTCGTTTCATGAGGCCAACTGTAAAGAGCGAGTGGTGTCGATCCGGAAGAGTCGAAGTGGAGCACATTCCAAATCTGAATATAAGGCAGACGTAGATGCATCGGAACAATCTCAATGAACCGGTATGAAGTATCGAGTATCAGCGCGTTCACACCGGTTTCTTCTATCTTTCCTGGCAAATGCTCCAATGCCGGCTTAACCAAGCCAGGCGTCAAATCCCGGGCCGTGTATCGCACCACGTCCAAGCCCTGCAGCTTCGCTACCCCGCCCCAGGTTTTGGCTATAGAACCTGGTGGGTATTCATTTTCGCAAAACGGTACGAAGTCCAGATCGGCTGCGCGAACAACGGGTTCAATATCCGGAACTCCAATAAACACAACTTCATGTCCTCGCGACTGCAGCTTGCGTGCAAGTGCAGTCATCGGATTCAGATGGCCGGCCAGCGGTAGACTCAGAAAGCCAATTTTCATAGTTGTTCCATCACTCATTCCGTAAGCCATTCTTTGATACGCAGTAATGAGCTGCAGGATTTTGGGATCGGCCAATATTTGTCCGAACTGCCGCAATGGTTGTTCCAAGCGTCGCGTGACGACCACTTCTTCGAGGATGTGTGAAAAGGATCAAACCCGTGCAAGAGCGACCCGTTGCGAGTGAGAAACGCGGCACTGCAGGACCTGGTTCGTGTCGGGCGACCTTGCAAGGCCCGCCAGAAGAGCCGTATACGAAGCGATCAATAGAACCAGGTTCATGAGAGGGTCGTACCTGATGAGAGTCTGTTTACCTGACCGTCATGCGATCTGATCGCCTTACGGCTTGTCGGCCTATCTTGGTCACTCCCAACGAATCCTCGACCAAATCGGCTGCAACGGAAAGTCCGTTGGTCTTGGCGATCGCCGTCTGGAGTTTACGTGCATTATCGCGATAGATAGGGTTGTTTATCACCTCATTTAACAGTGTTAAGAGGTGGTCGGCGGTCAATTTGTCTAGCGAGGTGACGACGCCGGTTTTCTTGTCGGCGATTCTGGCAGCCACGCCGGGTTGATCAAAGGTAACCGGGATGGCTACTTGAGGGACACCTTGAGTCAGAGACTCTAGCACGGTGTTTAATCCCGCATGGGTAATACAGACCGAGGCCTGCTTCAACAACTCCAATTGTGGCGCCCGCTTGACGATAATGGCATTGCTCGGAACCGGTCCGATCTGCCGCGAATCGACGTGGTCGCCAACGGAAAGCACCAGTTGCAAATCTTTATGCTTCGCCAGGGCGGCTACAAAGATGCGGAAGACATCCAATCGGCCATTCAGCAGCGTCCCCATTGAAGCGTAGATAAGCGGTTCACCGGTTAATCGTTCCCAGGGGAAATCCACATTGTCCCGGCCCTTGCCATCATGGAATGGACCGGTGTGATGGAACTGCGGAGGCCAATGAGAATTTTCAAAGTCGAAGGCTCTGGGAGTTTGGGTGATCGACGCTAATGGAGAAAGCGTGGAACCGGGATCTTCCCAGTCAATTTTTAGTCCAGCGCTCTTCGCATGCGCTCTGACGCCCGCGTTGCCCCTCCCCAGTAGTTGAGCAAAGTTTTTGATACCCTCCCGGTTTCTAGCCAGCGCCTGAGGGGTGGCCTGATGAGGCCACCCATAAAGACTGAGCGGAGTGTAACCAGTGTAGTCGAAGTGTAGCGCGCCCGAAACATGTATATACGGCAGGTCCAACTGCATCGCCCCTAGTTCCGCGTAGAATTGAACGGTATCGAGCACGAGGGCATCGACATTATTCGCTTCTACCATCGCCGGCAATGATTCTAATATTGTCTCGGTTTGATCCAACACCAGGTGGCAGGAAAATTCCAAAGCATCATCCCCCTGCATCTTGCTGACTTCTGGTCTCCTTTCGCTAAAGGGTTCCTTCTCGGGACCCGGGACAAATGGTAGGCCGGCTGCACCTGACGAATAGAGGAAGACAACATCGTGGCCGCGCGCTTGCAGTTGACGCGCCAACGCAGTCATCGGGTTGAGGTGGCCTGGTACGTTAAGACAGATAAATCCTAGTTTCATAGATAGTATTCCCTTGGCAGTTCTGGCAGCGTTGACGGACAGTCTGGCTGCACGTGTTTAGTTGGGCTCCACTAGAACTCCGTACTTTGGGTACCCGCCGGTTTTTGTTCCAGCTGCCGCAATCCTTGTCTAGATGACGGCACCGAGCCTTCCTCCGCGGCCGGTCGGTGACGAGAAGCGGATTCTTGCCTGGTCCTTCACCTGACAATGCACCAGTTCGGTTAATCACCGCGGCAATTAGGACGAGAGACGGCCCGTTCTAAGATTCAGGCGTCTATTAATCGAGACATGAAAATTGGATTTATATCTATTCCGGCACCGGGACACCTCAATCCAATGACTGCGCTGGCGCGAACACTTCAGTCACGCAACCATGAAATATTCATGTGTTTGCCTGACACGGAGCCCTTTGTTCGTGCGGCTGGTTTAACCTTTCTTCCCTGTTGTGAAAGCGAGTTTCCCGTCGACTCAGTCGATGAATATGTACGCGGAATCGGCACGCTATCTGATTCGACGTTTTGCGCAAATTTCACTGGCATGCGACTCGTTCGTACGATTGTTTTTACGCTTTCTATGTCACTTGTTA
>JGI12053J15887_10000720_pt1 | contig 14174 bp, 12 predicted proteins | sample MedBloCAOM1_O3_FD_15887 | JGI IMG/M metagenome (IMG submission 15887)
AGGTCAGCCCGGCTTCTCGACGTCGGGAAGATGGATCTCCTGATTGACATTATGCGGGCCGAACCGGCCGCCCTTCTCGCAGAAATTTTTGTATGGAGCGCTTTTGGGAGGGACCGGCAGGGGGAACAATGACATGAGGCGAGGCCGCGCCGGATTTCGGTTATCGATCAGTCCCGCGAAATTGAGCGCCTCATTGCAGCGTTCCGCGATCGCCTCGGAGTTCACATACAGCAAATTCCGCTCCCACAGCGGCAGAACCGTGTGCAGCGACGGCGCACCAACCGCGACGAACGGAGGGCTGAATGTCAGCCTGCCGATCAGCTTCGGGTTGGCGGCGTCGCTGATATCGAGATTGATCACCGCCGGGGAATAGGCCATCGACGCCATCTTGCCATCCGGGCTGATATTCGCTGGACCGTGAAATCCCTCTGGCCCTTCAGGTTTGGGCTCGCCATCTTTCTGCCCTGTCATCCACCACCGACCGGCTTCCTTGGGTCGCGCCGGATCGCTGATGTCTAAGGTCAGCAGGATGTTCGAGCTAAAACCTGGCGCGGCTGCCGATAGATAAGCGTACCTGCCGCCCGGATATGAGTTTCGATGCGTGCCCGTCGACCCGGTCTTCCAGTGCGAGAGCTGACGCGGGTTGATCGGATCGCTGATGTCCCAAATAAGAACGCCCTCGTCGTTTGGCTTGTTCGGATCGGCTCCCCAAGCGAGCGACGACTTCTCCAGCCCCGTTACCATGATGTTGTCGTGCAGCGTCATCTGGATAGTCCAGGTATTCGCGGGCCCTGGGATGGTCTTTACGAACTTCGGATCCTTCGGATCGGTGACGTCCACGATGCTCCAGCCGTAATGCCAGAGATGTCCCATATAAAGGTACCAGCGGCCGTTTACCTTCTTGATGGCCATCTTGAAGGCGCCCTTGCGGCTGTCGAGGCCGCTATATCCGACGGGCTCCATGTTGCTTGCCTCCCATCCCGGCGGAATGGCATCTGCATGGCTGGGCGTCGCGAAACTCGCCGCGGCAAGCGCAAGGGTTCCTATGGCAGTACACTGAAAGGGGTTCATTGAGCGCACCTGATGTCCCGGCGTTGAGGTGATGGCAGCCGATCAGAGGTCGGTCGCCATTTTCCCAGATCAAATTCCCTTTTTGAGCAGCGCCCGTCAATGCGGACCCACGCACGCCGCCGGAGATTGCCGCTGCCGCCGGAGCAGGATTGACGCAGCCGGCGCGCGTTCAGTCTTTTGGTTACTGTACGGCCAACCTCGTGCCGCGGGTCAGATCATCCCAATTCGTGAGCGCCCTTTCCACTACGGGCGCGACATCCTCATTCAAGAGATACCCCTCCTGCGCAAGCTTGGTCGCGGCAGCTGTCAGCAAGTCCTGATATCGCGCGCGATTCCCATAGCGTTCCTCGATCGAGACGCGCGGGTCGGCCGCCTGATCGCGGGCTGCTTTCGTCACTGGGAAAGGAACGAACGAACCGGTGAGCGGAAGCAATTCGCCTGGCTGGCCGATGGCAGTGCTGCGGAAGGTCCAGCCGGTGTAAGTCGCAAGCGGTGCCGCCACGTTCGGCAGACGGATGCCCGAAACCTCGTTACCATCGACATCGACCTGTGGGACCATCATCGGCAGCGGATGAGCGTTGTACGGTCCCTCCAGATCGGCGCGATAGCCGCCCGGTATCGTCAGCGGCGAGCGTATGCCGGGAATCGCTGGAAATTCGATCTGCGCCAGCGGCACCAGGGTCTTGTCCGCAAGCCGCGGATGTGCGCTCGCCGGCGGTTCCACACCGTCCCGCACCCAGCGATCCATTGCTGCCAAAAGCGCACGCTGGGCCCAGGAGTACTCGTTTCCGTTCGGCTTTTGCGTCCCCGCACCCTGCGACGGCAGATACCCGCCAGGAATGTGCTGCGTGCCGGCGAACAGGTAGATGCGAACGTTTTCGGGTACGTTTGCATCGGCGCCACCGTCGAGCGTCGTGTGGGTCAGCGCGGCCGCGCGCCCACCGCCCCAGTATTCACCCGATGAGTTGGTGTAGAATATTTTCGGTCGCTGTTCCGTCGTGAGCTTCATCAGCACGCCGTCGGTCCTGCCCGTCACTGGGTCGCGCTGATCGAGATCAAGAAAGGGAAATAGCGAGGCCACGAAGAAGCCGAGACCATTCGGCCGGGCAAAGCGCGAGTTGAAGTCACCACCGCGCGCGGAACCCGCGATATGCGCGATCACGCCGTCGAAGGCTCGCCGGTCCTGCTCATCGGCGTTGAAACCCTCGTAGAGGAATTGTCGCAGGAAACGCCCATCCTGCGATGGGCCGAAGGCGTAGGCATACCGCGCCGCGATCGTCCCGGCCTGCTGGTGTTTTACCGCCGATGCCATGTCGCGCAAAGCCGCGAACCCAAGCCCGGCGACGACGGCGCCCTTCGCCTCGTAGCTCACCTCGTAGACGTGCCCCGGCTGATAACCGCCCTTGAGATAAAGCGCGGAGATGTCCGGAACGATCTCCCCGTCTTTCACACGGCCGAACTGCCACTGGTCGCGCGGAATCGTCCGCGGCGTACCGAGAAACCCGTCACGCACGGTGAGCGCATTGGCGGCGCTTGCGGGATCAACCGGCGGATAGCGAGTGGTATCGGCATAGCGCCCCATGTCATCAAGCGGGTAGGTCGGGTCGGCCGTGTTCGGCGTGAACGACGTCGCGACCCGACCGGTGACAGGCTGCCCTTGTTCGAGCGTCGGTGGTGCGTCGAGCGCCATGAGCCCGCTGCGACGCGGTATATCGAACTGCCATCCGACCCACACCAGGGTGTAGCCCTGGCGCATGAGAAAGCCGTCGCCGAAATCGGCCTCGTTGGTCGGATCCGGCACCTGCGAAGCGCGGTTGAATTGCTGGATGATATTTTTGCGTCCGCGATTGAGGACATCGAACAGTGCGGCGCCGTTGCCGCGCGCCACCTCCTTCGGCGCAATCACATAGAGATCAGCCGAAAAGGTCACATGCCCCGCGGCATCACGGGGCGCCTTGTCAAGATCGACGATAGCGACATTGCGGGGATGCGTGGGATTGATCGAAAAGTACACCTTACCCACGATTTTCTCGTAGGCTCCCACGTTGCCAAACGACTTGCCACCCAAAATGTCCGCACGTGAAGCAATCTCGATACGAGTCACTTCCGCATGCGCGCTATCATTCGAAAACGTGACTACGGCAGTAACGATCAGCGTGCACCCGAGCCGTAACAAGTCCATTGCACTCCTCCCATATCGTCGCCGATCCAATGCGCGTTGAGGCTCCCTGGAAGGCTGAGCCAGCCGACATTGCAAAACGCCAATGAGCGGAGCGCGACCTAATGGAGTGGCGTGTCTTCCGTGCCAGAGAATGATCTCCGAACGATCAGCTTGTCCTCAATCTCTTTCTGAATTGTTCGAAGCCATTCTTCGGCGCAGGCTGCTCGGTCCCGCCAAAGTTCCACTTCCGCCTGCAACTGATGCGTTCGATCTTCCGCCGCTCTGAGCTCCATCGAAAGCTTGTGGGCCAGGGACATGGCCCGATCGCAGTCCTGGTTCGCGAGGTCGGCTGCCGATCGAATTTGCGCAACGATAGCCTGTCCTGCCGCGTCCAGGGGATTGCCATCGGTCTGCCGCTTTTCTTTCGGTGCAAATTTCAGCACCTGTTCCGGCGTGTCGAGCGCGCTTTGACTCATGGTACTCACTCCCCATTTTTCGCCTGAGTGTGGCGACGCTTAGACAATATGGGAGTCAGTGTCTTGGCGGAAGCCCTTGGACAACCGGTGGCGTTGAGTTCCACTGCCGAACGCCTTCGCGAGAGTCCCCGCTCGGCATCCGCGAACACGCTCTCGACGTGCTGGTATCCGCCCACTGACGCATGAGACAGGGCGTTCACGGTTTGCTAACCTGCTCTCGCGGAGGCTATGTCGATGAGCGGCATCATCCCGGTCCGGGCATTTCCGATGCTGGGCGATTGCGGCTCTCGACTTCACAAGCACGCAAGATCGATCTCATGGGACGCGGTCATGGTCTGCAAGCCTGGAAATCCTGAGGTCCCGTTCGCGATTGATCCGGACGATAGACGGCTTGGCGCGGCAGCGGCCAAAGCATGGACGCGTCGAATGCAGCGCCACCGCCGAGGGTGATGCAGCGAACATCTGCTTTGCCGAAGCGATTGTTAGCGCAGCCACCCGGGCCGCCGCCATCGCACCTAAACGCCATGCGCGCGGCATCGAACGCGGAAGTGACGACCGGCGCGCGGATTTCGGCATGCGCCGTCGGTGCGTCACTCCGGACTGCCCGTGGAGGACACTATGAGAACGAGTGCCGTTGCAGCCACCGCGCTGGGAGTGCTGAGCGTGTTGTCTCCCGGAGCGGCGGGCGCCGCCGAGATCACCGTCCTGGGCGGCATGGGCGTGGTGTCGGGGGTGCGCGACGTCGCGCCCGCCTTCGAGCGCGCCACCGGGCACAAGGTGATCGTCAGCTTCGAGGCCGGTCCGTCGCTGATGCAGAAGATCAATGCCGGCGCGCCGGCGGATCTGGTCACACACTATCCCGACGTGATCGACGATCTGATCAAGCAGGGCAAGGTGGTGGGCAGCCGCGTCGACTTCGCCCGCGCCGGCGTCGGCGTCGCGGTCAAGGCGGGAGCGCCGAAGCCCGACATCGGCACGCCCGAGGCCTTCAGGCGCGCCATGCTCGCCGCCAAATCGATCGCCTATGCGCGCACCGGCGCGAGCGGCATCATCGCAGCGAAGCTGATGGAGCGGCTCGGCATCGCCGAACAATTGAAGGACAAGACCAAGCTCGTCGACGGCGTCCCGGTCGCCGAGGTCGTGGCGAAGGGCGAAGCCGAGATCGGCATGCAGCAGATCAACGTCATCCTGCCCGTTGCCGGCGCCGACTACGTCGGTCCGCTGCCGGCGGAGCTACAGGGCTACGTCGATTTCGCCGTCGGCGTTCTGGCGGTGTCGAAGGAGCGCGACGTCGCGCAGGCGCTGGTCAAGTTCATGTCGTCGCCCGAGGCGACGCCGCTCATCCGCAAGAGCGGCATGGAGCCGCCACCGCACTGACGGAAATTCTAGGCAACATTCCGCAGCCCGATCCCCGAGTTCGGTCTGCTCCCCTCGTAGGGTCAAAAACTCCGCGGTCCACTCGACCCGAACCCAGGCCTCAAGCGTAAACCCTTCGGCCTTGGTCGGAATGAACGCGGCATCGAATGGAAAAACGCTGACGTAGCCGCCATTGGTCGTTCTTGCGCTGTCATGATCTTGGGGTGGGACAGTGTCGCCCGGCACAATCCCCGGGTTCCCGAGCGAGAACGTGCCGGGGCGCCGCGGCCGAGCTATTGGCCGGATCGGCCCGCTCTTGAAGTCGGTTGCGATGGTTGCCCCTGCTGGCTCACCGCCCGGGACTCTGAAGGATTGTCGCGTCCGAGTACTTGGTGAAAAAGTCTGTCGGGACGTCAAAACCGCAGCCGACGAAACACAGCAACCACGGGTAGGACGGAAAATGCACCAGCGGGCTCCGCTGAGTCACAGGCCTTCTAACGCAGCCAGATTTCTACTGCGACCACGATGGAGGGGTGACCCTCCAATAACCATGCTCCATTTTTGAATGGCCTGCGCTCGGCTTCGACGAGTGGCCTCCTCGGTCTGACGCGCCGCTCAAGTCATTCTTCGCCAGACTGGGTCGGCCGCTTCTTGATCCGGTCCACAATGATTTCGTTTTCGAGGGTGATGTCTCGGAATTGCAATTTCTGGCGCCACTCGATCCGATCTGCCGGGGTGCTGAACGGGCGATGGGTGGCATACATCGCAACGGATTCGCTCAGGAAAACAACCCCGAGAAAAGCGCTGAAGGCCACCTGCGCTCACGAATAGCGTGGTCCAGTTTCTCCTTCGTCGTCACCCTAAACTCGGAGACCGTTACCAGGATGGGAGAAGCGCCGACAAACGACTCTGCCTTCAATACTACGTGCGACATTGCACAAACCAATTGTAGGGCGGTCCGATCGGGTGCATCGTCCTACCCCTGACCGGCTCAGGTCGTGGGGCTTTCTCACAGTGCTGCTTACTTGCGGTGCTTGCATGCGCATCGAAGACATCAGCCCACGTGAAGAGACAATGATCCGCTCGCTTGGGCGGGACCTTCAATCGATATCCGGCAAGGGCTTGTGCGTCGCCCTCTCGGCGGACGGTACGCGCGCCTATCTCGGTGGGCATTCCGGGGTCTGGCGGTCGGACGATGGCGGCGAGACATGGTGGCATCCCGAGTGGCGCCCGGCTAATCCGGGCGGCTCGACCCTGCCGGGCGCGCTCATCGTGCCGAACGTCTACGATTTGCTCATCGATCCGGCCAACAACAACATCGTGCTCGCCGCGACCGGCCGGGACGCGCGCAAGCCCGCGCAGAACGGCATTTACCGCTCGACCGACGGCGCAGCAACTTGGACGCGCGTCCACCAGTTCCTGCGCGGCAGCGGCAGTAGTCTACAGGTCGGTATGGTCGGCCGGCTGGCAAGAGCGCCAGGGCGTTCCGGACATGTCTTTGCCGCAGGCGAGTTCGCTGTGGCGCAAAGCACGGACGGCGGCGTCACTTGGACGGAAAGTGTCCCGGAGCCCGATCCGAGCCGGCACATCGGCCACGTCGTTGCGGGTCCCCAGAACGGGCGCAAGGGACGCGTCTATGCGGTCGGCTCACGCGTCTGGTACTCGCTCGACGCCGGGCTCACCTGGCACCTCGATCCGATCGCCCTTGCGCTCGGGCTGGCGACCGACGGTGCCGGCGCGAGCTCGCGGGCTCTCGCCATCCATCCGACGAACCCCAACGTCATCTACATCGCCCAGGGCGATCTCACCTTCTGGCGCGGAGACTATCCGCCCGCGCCGTCGACCGCTCCCGCCATGTGGACGATGATGCCGGCCCCACCTTTCAACTATCCGACCGTCACCGACAGCGGCGGCGCCTTCATCATTCCCCATATGACGACGAAGGGGCAGCTCTTCTTCTTCGCCTCCGACCGCCGCACAGTGCATATCGCCTTCGGCGAGCCGGCGGTCACGGAAGGCTGGACGCGCGTCGAGGACAGCCACTGCCACCTCGATCCGCACGGGCTGGCCCTGACCCCGGACTTCCACCCGTGGTCGCCCGATGTCGAAGTCCCCGGCTTCGGTCGCGCCGTCCTCATCAACGACGGCGGCATCAACTTCAGCACAAACGGCGTACAGAGCTGGTCGAACGGAAGCGGGCTGTCTACCCTCGGCATCGTCAACATCGCCATCAACACAGTTCCAGCGCAGCCCGCCGCCGTCTGCCTCGGCTGCGGCGATAATTTTGGCTTCGCTTCGCCTGACGGCGGCGCGACCTGGAAGACGCAGAACTATCTCGGCGGCGACAACGATTGCGCTTTCGCCGATCCGCGCCAGCCCAACCGCATGGTCGTGTTCGGGCCGCGCAGCAAGTCGACGCCGCCCGCGGCGGACAACGTCTTTGGCGAGATCTATCTCTATGTCAGCGGCGATGGCAGTCCGCCTGATACCGCACTGGGCACTTCGGTTCTGCAGCGAATCCCGGGCCCTCCGCCGGTCCCGGGCAATCAGCGGGCAGGTTGGAATGTCGTCAGCAACTTCGTCAACTGGGGCTACCGCCCCCTGATCTTGACGCGCAGTAGTGAAACGCCGCGTCCGGATGGTGATCTCGTCACGATCCGCTTCACGGGAACCGAGGCACTCCTGCTCCGCACCACCGCGATCAGTTCGATCACGGTCAACACCGACTGGGTTACTACTGCCGCGACCGAGGGGCCAGGGGTTAAGGCGTTCCAGGTCGGGCCCCCGCTTCCCGACATGGGTGTCAACGTGGTCCAGGCGTCAGGGGGACACGCCGCGCCAGCATACTATGTCGGCGACCCGAACGGCGCCATGCGGCTTTGGAAGTTGGCCGAGCCGGTCGCCTCGCCGCGCGCGCGACGGCCGCCCACGGAGTTCGGTCCGACCTGGCGGCAATTGGTGCCCGCCGCCGGTCCTGCGGGTTCCGTTCCCAAGATCGCGCGGCGGTACTTCGTCGACCCCTATCGTGCGAACCGAATCTACGTCCTCGGCTCCGATCACGTTTACCGATCAGACAGCGGCGGCGACAACTGGGTGATCGATACCTCACTCGAAGGCGCCCTGACCGAGAATGGTGCGTTTCCCTTTGCCATTCCGAACGACGCCAATCCCGACGAAGCGTTGTTACGCGACATGCAGTTCGATCCGCGCCACAATGGCTGGCGCTATGCCGTCGGACCCGCAGGCATCTTCCACACGCTCGATGGACAGCACTGGAGCGCGCTGGTCCGCTCCTCGGCACTGGCGATGCGGCCGAACAATGCTGTCTACGAGGATAACGGCTGCGAGCGCTCTTTGTATGTTGCGACGAGCAACCGCGGGATCCTGCGCCTTGCGGCGCTTCCGCCTGACTGGAATTTCCCGATCGGCAGCCTGCAAGCAGCGGTCGGCCGGGTCACCCTTCTCCGTGTTCATGACGTCGGCACGGGCTACGGCCCTCCTTATGATCAGCTTGACGCGGAGGTTATCGTTTGGCTGGACAGCGAGCCGGACAAGGCATTCGGCTTTCAGCTAAGGGACGACGCCGAGAAGCCGGCTGCCAAGGGAAAGCTCAAATTGCTGCGCGACTGCTTCAACTCCGATCGTCGCGTCCGCCTTGAATTTGTGCGAACTGGCTGCCGGAGCGGCCGGATTCTCCGCGTCATCGAACCTGCCTAGGAAGGACCGGAACCATGCCCCTCAATGCCAGTGGTAAGATCAGTCTCCTCCGCGTCCACGACCGGGGCACGGCGTACGGGCCGCCAACCGATCGCATAGATGTCGAGGTCGTGATGCAGTTCGTCGGGCGCCCCGCCGACGCTTTCGGTTTCCAGCTTCGCGACGATGCGAACGGACCCGCGCGGCAAGGCATGCTCGACCTCCTGCGCGATGCCTTCAATCACGGATGGATCGCCAGTATCGACTTCGATATCCCTGCGGGGAAGCACAACGGCACCATCATCCGCACCTGGATTACCAAGCCCGCGGGCTCAACGCACGGTCAGGTCGGCGGCGTTCTGGCGGAGTCGGCTACCGCATCCAAGAGGGCGACGGCCGCATCCAAGAGGAAGAAGACTAAAGGAGCAGGAAGATGAAACGCCACCTCACGCCAATCTTCTGAATCGAGGCGAACCTGGCCCCGGCCAGTGCGCTTTTCCTTGTGTTGACGCTGGTCTGGGAAGACTGGATCGAGATCATCTTCGGCGTCGACCCCGACAATCACAGCGGGTCGCTCGAATGGCTGATCGTAATCGTCTGCCTGTGCATTACCGTCCTCTTCTCGGTGCTCGCACGGCAGGAATGGCGCCGAGTCGTTCGTTCGCAGTAGCCCGGTCGGATGCGTTCCCGGTGGAATGCTCGCCCGGACAGAGGTTCGTCGTCGCGTCCAGCGGTTACTGGTATCGCTTTTGCAGCTGTCCGGCCGTCCCCTGCGGTTTGCCTGAGCAATCGCCGCGCTCGCAGGCGGCCCACACCTGTTGTCCCTATCGGAAATCAAATCCGGACGTATTGATGGTGCAAACCTCCGAATGCCGCTCTTTCGGTCGATTTGCGCTGCAGGATGTTGAGCTGATGGCGCAAGACAAGGATCTCCGCCTCAAGCCGCGCCCTCGATCGGAAGAGCCTGGTCAGCCCGCATGCCAGCAACTTGAGAAAATCGATCATCGGGCACGAACATCACCCGATTCGCCGTCTGCTCGCTAGCCGGACGCGGCTTCTGGTAGGGACAGCTGTTACGTTGGTCATCCTGGCTCTCCTTGGTTGGATCAGCGTCCCCGCTCCAAATCGTTCCGGGATCGCGCCCGCGGCGCGGCCGGATTTCAGCCGAAATAGCGTTCGAGCTTGTCGAGCGTTCCGGTCCATCCGCGTTCGTGTCCGTCGCGCGCGTCGCACGCGACAACACAAGATGTGATGTGCGCAAGATAGAAATAAACGTCGCAAGATCACCCAAGCGCGCAGGAGTGCTTTGCACGAAACAGGCTCTGTAGATTTACGGTCCCATTTCATGAAGGCGGAGCTCTGAACAAGGAGATCGAAAATGCTTACCAAGACCAAGATGGCTCTCGCCACCCTGTTGGTCTTCGGCTCCGTGTCATCGGCTTTGGCCGCTAATAACGACCGGGGACATCATCGTGGCCGGGCCAGGACAACACCGACCATGATCGAGGAGCGCAACCCGACCACTAGCCATGCCGTGAAGCCTTTCACGGCCGAGGAGAAGGCTTGGTTCGACCGCGCGAGCCGGGTTTTCTGAAGCGGTTGCTACCGCCGAAACTTACATCGTGGTACCCACAACGGTTGGGTTGCAGCTGTCGCGTCCCGACCTTGGGCTGAGGTAAGGCTCGGCTTGCACGCTTAGGGAGCTCGCAAGCAGGAGGCCGACGGGGATGATCGCCATCATCGTTGCACCCGCGGCGATCCAACGTTGCGGCACAGGGGCGTCTTACTGTTTGCAGCTTGTGCGCACCATTCGATTAGAGGGTTCGGTTGGATCTCAACCGGCGTAGGTGCGGGCGCTTGTGGTGCTGTCTCCGCTTCTGGGGATAGATCAAGCGGCAGCACGGCAATTGGGGGAGTAGTGTCAGGCATTATCACCCTGCGCTGACGCGGCATACCGCGTGGCCGCTCGGGCGCAATGATATCCAACGGCACGTTTGGCGGGTCATAGGTCGCATCCTGCGCCTGCACGGTCGTAACGAGGGCTGCGAACAGGAGAGCAGCTGCGAGGCGGGTCATCCTTGTCTCCGTAGCTCAACCAAGTCGTCGATACCGGGCCCACCCTCGGCGAGGGAGACGATGTGAGTGGCAACAGCTTCCATGATCAGACACCCGCCGGGAAACGGAATTTTCCGAGCAGAGACAAAGCGGCACATCCCGGCGTCTCGCCGTCAAGGACAGGACCAGAGACTAGATTGCAACGGGCAAAGCCCGCCAATTCGGCACTATTGGCCCGTCTCCTGGAAACTCCTGGAACGGTGGGACTGCGTGGTGGCGGACGCAGTCAGGATCGAACCTGTCTCAGCATCCAAATTCCCTGATATGCGGGAATCTGCAGGGTATTTTTGCAGCGATCAATGCCGGACACGCCCCGCATTCTCGTTGCCCTCACAAGCGATCTTGTTGCTATTTCTTCCGCCTGGAGGTCGGCTTCGCGAGCTTGACCAAGCAGGCCACAGATGCCGACAATGCCCAATCCGCACGATCCAAAAGATGCGCCACATTCATATGTTTCAGCGTGGGAGCGGCTTTCCCTGACGCTATCAAACGTGTCACGGCAGGTGGGCGCCCGAAAGACCAGGCACAAATCGATATTTGCCGAGCCATTGCCGACGGAGATCCGTCAGAATTCGGGGGAAATTAAAGACGCACACAACCAAGCGCCTTACTGCTTCGGGCACAGTACTTGAGGGAAAGGACCTTCAGATCCCCCCGGAAATCAACCCGGAGGACCTGGACTGGGAGAGATGTTGCAGCAGACAAATGTCCCGGAATTGCTAGATGTCGCTGATGAGTAAGGCGCTGAAAATTGCGCCCAAAACTGCCAGGGAGGCAATGCTTATCAGAATGACCGCGAAGAGAAACGCGAGGCAAAGCAGTAGTCCATCTTCCTCAATATATGCGAGCGAGATTAGTACAATCAAAACCGCAGGAGCTATATTGCTAAGAGGGACCGGGGTAAGAAGCAACGCTGTAGTCAGCAATAGAACCACAATGCCGACAAAGCGCCTAGCCACCTCAAAAGCGGTTGGCCAGCGCGGATGAACTGCTCTCTCGAGATATCGCAGTACCGGAACGGCGCGCTCACCAAGGCGAAGAAGATATTGTGTCGGCAACCTTCGCTCAGTGATGAATCGCGGGAAGATGGGTTCTCGAATCCCCGCAATCATCTGAACCGCCACGGCTACAAGCATAATGCCGGGTACCGACGATCCTATCGGCGCAGTCGCTAGAACGCCAAGGAAGAGGATGACAACGCCGAACGAACGCTGATGCAATGTGGACAACACCCAACCAAGGGTAAAGTGATCCGGCGGCGCTTGCCGAAGAAGCTCCGCTAACACCCGTGAACTAGGTGCACGTTGTCTGGTGACGGGGAGACCTGTTCCATACACGGGTCTTAGCATTGCGGATCGAACTTTCTCCCCGAGCATTGCCCAACGAACGCATCGGCAGGGTTATTGATTTGGACAGACCCCCACTTTTCGTTTTTGTTCATGTCTATATGGCCGAACATTCAAGTAAACTACCTCTAAGCCTTCCCGCCCGCAGCCCCACCGCCAACCTCAATTTCGGTCACAAGCGACTGTATCCCAATCATCGTCTTGTCTAGCCACGTCTGCGCCATCTCACCTTCGATACTGAATTCCTTGATGGCAGCCTCGAAGTTCCTACGGACCAAGGCATAATGCGTCGCCCGTTGTTCTTTCGGGAACGCCACAATCGCCATGGCTATGCGTTGGATCGCTCCTACTGTGGCAGCCACCGCCTTCTCTTGGTCAGGCGTTAGCTCGTCCATACGCTGTTCCTTTCCAGAGCGTGGCACACGATGTCAGATAACGTTCCGGACCCTGACGTAAAGAAGCGCGCTGAATTTATCAGCGAGGTCCTCACTACGGTTCTTGAAGAAGGGGGCTATGACTCAGCAGTTGCCCAAGCCCGCAGATTCCTCGCGAACAACACCCCGGCGCAAATGGAGCAAATGAAGCCTCACTTCAGCTCACTCGCTCTGGAGTTCAGGATCCTCGCGGGCTTTTTCAAGGACTGACTGTATCGAGAGGACGGACCCAGGCCGCGAGTAGGCTCGTGCCTGATCGGTCGGTTATAGTTGGCGGCGGGGGAATGGTTTCGAACCATCGTCTCGTGCTGTTCACGCACGCGCTCTGCCGATTGAGCTACCGTGCCCCACTCGTACGGTCGTTCGCGCCCGATCTACGTCTCATTTGTTTCGCGATCCGGCGAAGCGCTCGGACCGATTATTGTGGGCATTGCCATCGTCGGCTGCGCTTCCAGCGCATCCGCCTTGGCCTCATATTCGCGCGCCAGCAGAATCAACCGGTTCGCCGCCTCTTCGGAAGAAATCAGCGACAGTTGAAGGCAGATTTCGGCTTGTCGACGGAAATATTCGGAACTCGGCACCCGGCACAGATACCCCGCGCCCTGCCAGCAACGCTCAACCGCTCGTCCGGTTCCCGACCAACGGTCCAATTCGTAACTTTTTTGGCGAGACTGTGGACCCCTAGAAGGGGCTTAGGGGTTCGGGCTGGGGGTGCCGCGCTCCCAAAGGTCCGCGCCGATAACGCTCTCGGCTGCCCAGCGTTCAATCACAACAGGTTTCAATCGGAAGGTTCCGGGAAACGAGAAAGTAGTTCCGGGGGTGCTCATTCGCCGCGAGCCACGGGTTTCCTGCGGGGCTGGAAGAGGTGGTCGATCACCACTCCGGCCTCCTCGGGATTTCCGGAATCGATGAGTCTTTCTTGATAGTCGTCGCGGTGCCGTCGCTTGATGTGTTGGGATTCGGCGTGACGTGATCTCCGGCATTTTGAGAGTACCGAGTCAGGCAGCGAGGTCAATCGGTCGATCGATGGGGTTTGTGGCGAGCGTCTGCCAACCGTCGACTTTCCGCATGTTGATCTGCCCTGAGGCGAGCAGCGCCCAGAACAGCATCGCAGCAGTATCGGCCGACGGCAGCACGGTCTGGGTTTTGATCCGTCGCTTGAACTCCTCGTGGAGACGCTCGATCGCGTTTGTTGTCCTCGCGCTGCGCCACTGGGTCGGTGGCAGGCGAGTGAAAGTGAAGAGGCGGTCGCCAGCTTCCTCCAGGCTGTCCGCGACGGCGCGATGACGCAGCCGCCACTTGCGGATGAAGGCCTTGCGGCGCGCCGCGATCTCCTCGGGCGTGGCCGCGTAGATCATGTCGGTGTAATCGGCGGTGATCTCGTCGTGCAGGCGCTCGGGCGCGTGGGCGAGCAGGTTCCTGTGCTTATGGACCGTACACCTCTGAACCGGCACGCCGTCCCAGACCGCGGCGATTGCCTTTTCCAGCCCCGGCGCACCGTCCACGATGAGGAAGGCAG
>JGI12053J15887_10000721_pt1 | contig 14164 bp, 15 predicted proteins | sample MedBloCAOM1_O3_FD_15887 | JGI IMG/M metagenome (IMG submission 15887)
GGCGCCTTCGCCGGCATGGGCCGTGGGTCGATCTTTTTCGACAACACCACGGCCTCGGCCGACATCGCCCGCGAGTTCCATGCCGAAGGCAAGAAGAAGGGCATCGACTTCATCGACGCACCGGTGTCGGGTGGCCAGGCCGGGGCGGAGAACGGCCAGCTCACCGTGATGTGCGGCGGCGAACAGGGCCCGTTCGACAAGGCCAAGCCGGTGGCCGATTCCTACGCCAAGGCGGTCACCCTGATCGGCGGGCCGGGCGCCGGCCAGCTCACCAAGATGATGAACCAGATGTGCATCGCCGGCATCGTCCAGGGCCTGGCCGAAGCGATCAATCTCGGCCAGAAGGCGGGCGTCGACATGGACAAGGCGATCGGCGCCATCTCCAAGGGCGCGGCGCAAAGCTGGCAGATGGACAACCGCTGGAAGGCCATGGTCGAGGGCAAGTTCGAGTTCGGCTTCGCCGTCGATTGGATGCGCAAGGATCTCGGCATCAGTCTTGCCGAGGGCAAGCGCGACAAGGCGCAGATGCCGCTGGTCGCGCTGGTCGACCAGTTCTACGCCCGCGTGCAGGAGCGCGGCGGCAATCGCTGGGATACGTGCAGCCTGATCCAGCTGCTGCAGAAACCCTGATGGGACAACCATGACCTACAAGCTCTACGGCCGCGCCGGCTGGGGCTCGACCATCGTCGAGGCCCAGCTCGTGTGGTACGGCCTGCCCTTCACCTTCGAGCCGGTCGACGACCTCTTCAAGTCGCCCGACGCACGCAAGAAACTCGAGAAAGTCAATCCGCTCGCCCAGGTGCCGACCCTGGTGATGCCCGACGGCAGCGTGATGAGCGAGAGTGCGGCGATCACGCTCCTGCTGGCCGACCTCACGGGCAAGGACTCGCTGGTGCCGGCGGCCGGCGCCAAGGAACGCGCGAAGTTCCTGCGTTGGCTGGTCTTCATCGTCGCCAACATCTATCCGACCTTCACCTACGCCGACGATCCCGCGCGCTTCGTCTCGGTCAACACCGCGCGCGATCCGTTCCGCGCCGCCACCGACGCCTATGCCCAGCGGCTGTGGCACCAGATCGAGGGCGAGGTCGGCAGCCCGTGGTTTCTGGGCGAGCGTTTCTCCGCGCTCGACATCTACTTCGGCGTCATGACCCGCTGGCGGCCCAAGCGCGGCTGGTTCGAAACCGAGACGCCGCACCTCTTCGCCATCGCCCAGCGTGCCGACCAGGTGCCTGAGCTCACCGGGGTATGGAAGCGCAATTGGCCGGCCAATTGAGGCCGGCCGTGCAGCGTCGCGCGTTCGTCATCCTGGCCATCGGCGCCGTTGCCGCTCCTGCGGGAGCGCAAGGCAACTATCCCGACAAGCCGATCACCATGGTGGTGCCGGCGCCGCCGGGCGGCGGCACCGACCTGATTGCCCGCCTCTACTCCGACCTCTTGTCGCAGGAGCTCGGCCAGCAGGTAATCGTCGACAACAAGGGCGGCGGCAACGGCAATGTCGGCACGGCGATCGTCGCCCGCGCCAGGCCCGACGGCTACACGCTCCTGATGCAGTACTCGGCCTACCATTCGGCCAACCCGGCACTGATCAAGGAGCTCAACTGGAAGCCCGATGATTTTGCCGGAGTCGCCATGGGCGCGGTGGCGCCGCATGTCATCGTCATCGCCAAGAAAGTCCCGGCCGACGACCTCAAGGGCTTCATCGCCTACGCCAAGGCCAATCCCGGCAAGCTCAACTACGCGTCGGTCGGGCAAGGCTCGGTGCCGCATCTGGGCGGCGTGCTCCTGAACAAGGCGGCCGGCATCGATCTCACCCACGTGCCCTACAAGGGCGCGGGCCCGGCGACGGCCGATCTCGTGGCAGGCCAGGTCGAGCTGATGGTGGTAACGCCGCCCTCGGTCTCGGGTCACATCCGCAGCGGCAATGTCAAAGCGCTGGCGCTGGCCAGCGACCAGCGCCATCCGGCCTTTCCCGATATCCCGACCACGGCCGAAGCGGGGCTTCCGGGCTTCAAGCTCGACGGCTGGTTCGCGCTGTTCGCGCCGGCCGGCACGCCGCAACCCATCATCGACAGGCTGAACGCCGCCATGCGCAAGGTCGCCCGGATGGACATCACCAAGGAGCGCGCCAACCAGCTCGGCACCGTCCTGAAGGACTGGACGGCCGCCGAGATGGACAGCTTCGCCAAGAGCGAAGTCGCTGAGTGGGGCAAGGTGATCCGCGACAACAACATCACGATGGACTGACATGACGTGTGTCGGCATTGTCGGCGGCCTGGGCGTCGGCGCCACGGTCCACTACTACGAAAAAATTACTGCGGCGTGCAAAGCCCGCGGCGTGATACCCGATCTGGTGATCGTCCATGCCGATGTCGATCGCGGCCAAGGCTTCGTGCGCGACGGCAAGCTCGACGCGCTGGCGAACTATCTCGCCTCCTTCATCGATCGCCTCGGCGCCGCCGGCGCGAAGGCGGCGGTGCTTCCTGCCGTCACGCCGCATATCTGCATCGACGAGCTGACCACGCGCATCCGCCTGCCGCTGATCAATATCATCGATGCGATCGGATCAGAACTGCGCACGAGGAAGCTCAAGCGCGTGGCGCTGTTCGGTACGACCTTCACGATGGAAGGCAGCCTGTGGGCCCAACTCTCCGGCGTAGACATCGTGAAGCCTCAGCCCGACGAAATCGCCTTCGTCGGCAAAGCCTATCAGCGCATCCTCGACACGCAGAAGGGCGATGCCGACGACACGGCCGGCCTACGCCGCATCGCCGCTGACCTGCAGCGGCGCGACGGCGTCGAGGCCATCCTGCTCGCCGGCACCGACCTCACCGTGATTTTCGACGAAGCAACCGCCGGCTTTCCCTGCATCGATGTCGCCCGCGTGCATATCGCGGCCATTGTGGAAAGGCTGACGGCGTAGTCTTCGCTGGGGGCTCATGCTCTTCCGGACCGCGAGCGTCTCGCTCGCTCATGAGCATGAGCGAGCGAGACGCTCGCGGTCCGGAGGACTCAGAAAGTCTGCCGCACGCCCACGATTTCGCCGAGGCAGCGGCCGACATGGTCCGCCGTTTCAGGCGCGAGCCCTTCGACCTCGATCTCGACCGACAGGAGATCGGCATCGGCCTGGGCGAAGACGCGCGCCGGCACCAGGCCGCGCTTGGCCAGAAGTTCGAGCGCACGCGGAAGCACGCCGGGTTCGGCGTCGGCTTCGAAACAGTATCGGACGGTGGAGGGGTTACGCTTGAGAGCGAGCACGGCGGACATGGAACGACTCCTCGAATGACGGGCGAACGGCAACGCTGCGGTTTGCAGTGCAAACCGAGGTGCTAATTCGCCGGTCGAGGAGGTCCATGCGGGCCATGTCGGCACTATAGCGCCGGACGTGGCGGGCACGCTACCCTCCGGCAACGAACCCCGAGGAAGGAAACAAAGATGCGTTCGACGCCCATTTACGAGGTGCATGCTGTCAAATACGCCCATTTGCCGCGCAAGGCTTGGGAAGTGCAGATCACCCCGGACCCGCACGACGCCGACTTCCCGATGGATTATTTCGTCTGGGTGGCCATCCCGCTGGACGAAAGCGGACACCGCACGATCGGCGGCAAGCCGATCGTGATCGACACCGGCTTCAATGCGGCCGTCGGCAAGAAGCGCGGGCGCGAGGTCAAGACCAATCCCGCCGACCTCATCCAGCATCTCGGCGTCGATGCCAAGGAAGTCGAAGACGTCATCATCACCCACCTGCACTACGACCATGTCGGCAACTGGGACCGCTTCCCCAAGGCGCGCTTCCACCTGCAGGACAAGGAGATGCAGTTCGCCACCGGCCGGCACGTCTGCCACGGCACGTTCCGCCACGCCTTCGAGCTCGAGGACATCGTCGGCATGGTGCGCGCCGTCTACGGCAAGCGCGTGGTCTTCCACGATGGCGACGAGGAGGTCCAGCCTGGCATCTCCGTGCACCTGATCGGCGGCCACACGATGGGCATGCAGTCGGTTCGGGTCATGACCCGCAATGGCTGGCTCGTGCTGGCCTCCGATGCCAGCCACTACTACTGGGGCATCGAGGACAAGAAGCTGTTCTCGATTGTCTACTCGGTCGCCGACATGCTGGCGGGCTACGACAAGCTGCAGAAGCTGGCCGACGGCCGGCTCGAGATGGTGGTGCCAGGCCACGACGCGGCGGTGATGACGCGCTACCCCGCGTCGCGCAAGGATCTCGAAGGGATCAGCGTCAGGCTCGACTAATTCATCGGAGCGCGGGCGGGACGCCCGCGCTCCGAAGAGGTCATTTCTTCTCCACGTTCCACAATGCCAGCGAAGGCGTGCGCAGCAAGCCGTCGAGGTTGGTGCGGATCGCCGTCGGCGTGGTGAACTGGCCGAGCGGCGCGTGCGTGGGATAGTCCACCACGCGCAGCTGGACCTGCTCGGCGATCGCCTTCTGCTTGGCCGGGTCGGCTTCCGAAGCAAAAGCGTCGCGCAGCTTCTCGAGCTCGGGATCGCACGGCCAGCCGAACGTCGCCTTGTCGCACGAAGCGTTGAGGAATGCAGCCGACACCGGGTTGAGCACATCGGTCGCGCCCCACGAGGTGAAGAAGGCGCTCCAGCCGCCCTTGTCCGGCGCATCCTTCTTGGCGCGACGCGTCACCAGGGTCTGCCAGTCCATCGGCTGCAGGTCGACCTTCAGCCCGATCTTCTCGAGCTGCGGCTTGGCGACGGTGGCGAGGTTGTTGTGGCCCGACGTGTCGGTCTGGTGCAGCAACACGACCGGCGTTCCGTCGTAGCCTGCCGCGGCCAAGAGTTCCTTGGCCTTGGCGACGTTGCCCGAAAGCTTGTCCTCCCAGCCCTTGGTCGATTCGAGCGGCGAGCCGCAGGGGAACAGCGACTTGCACTCCTTGTAGTACTCGGGATTGCCGACATTGGCGTCGAGGAATTCCTTCTGCGACAGGGCATAGAGCACCGCCTGGCGCACCTTGGGATTGTCGAACGGCTTGAAGAGCACGTTGAAGCGCATGGCGTACTGGCGGCCCGCCGTGTTGGTCACCATGGTCTTGATGTTCTTTTCCTTGGCCAGCAGGGGCAGCAGGTCGGGCGGCACGATCTCGACCAGGTCGACCTCGCCGTTGATCAGGGCGTTCACCTGGGTCGACGTGTCCGGGATCCAGATCCATTCGACCCGGTCGACCTTGGCGACCTTGCCGCCGGCCAGGCCGGAGGCCGGCTCCGGCCGCGGCTTGTATTTCGGGTTCTTGACATAGACCGCCTTCTCGCCCGCCTTCCACTCATCCTTCTTGAAGATGAAGGGGCCGGAGCCGGTGGCGTCGGTGATCTGCGTGTTGGGATCGGTGCTGGCGACCTCCTTGGGCATCATGAAGGCCACGTTCGAGCTCGACTTGCCGAGTGATTCGAGCACCAGCCCGTAGGGCTGCTTCAGGACCATCTTGATGGTCTTGGCGTCGGGCGCCGACAGCTCGGTCACCACGCCCAAAAGCTTCTGGCCCATCGAATCCTTGGCGCCCCAGCGCTTGATCGAGGCGACGCAGTCCTCGGCCGTCACCGGCTTGCCGTCGTGCCATTCCAGGCCGTCGCGCAGGGTGAAGGTCCAGGTGAGCTTGTCGGGCGAGATCTCCCACTTGTCGACCATCTGCGGCTTGACCTCGAACTTGTCGTCGAGGGCGAACAGCGTGTCGTAGACCATGTTGCCGTGATGGGTGGAGATCAGCGCGGTGGTCCAGATCGGATCGACGATCTTGAGATCCGAATGCAGCGCGACCTTGAGCGTAGTTTGTGCGTAGGCGGGCGCCGCAAACGCGGCGGCGGCGACAAGCGCACAAGCAAAACGACGACCTAACTTCAGCATGACAGCTCCCTGATGACCCCCCGGCCAGGATCAACCATAGGGCCGTCAGCCGCCCTGCGCGACGTCCAACAGCGCCTGCCAGTCCGTCAATTTCACGCGAGGCCTGCCGAGCGCCGCGCCCGCCGCGATCTCGTGCTTGTCGATGCGGTGCCAGCCCGCCGCGTCGACGGCGATCGGCAACACGTCGGGGCCGCTCTTGGGATCGCGCTCCTCGAGCCAGGCCAGGACCTGCTGGGCCACAGCGTGACTCTCCGCCCGGTTGGTCGGAATCGTGCCGGTGGGCCCGCGCTTGGCCCAACCCACGGGAAAGACGTCCTCGCGCCTGGGGAAATCCTCGCCGCCATAGCCGATGCAGGTAACGACCAGGTCGGCGGCAAGCTTGCCGCCCATCACCGAATTGGGCGTGAGTTCGACCTCGCCCGGCCGGAACGCCACGGGCGCCGCCTGGAAGCGGAAATGCACCGTCACCGGCTTGGCGCCGGCCTTGTTGTTGGCAAAGCCCCGCAGGATATCCAGGTTCTTGGCCTTGCGCAGCCGTTCGGGCGTCGGGTCGGAAGCAGGCGGTGCCGCGTCCAATCCTTTTGCCTCCGTCACCGCAACCGCGCGCGACAGCCTGCCCATTTCAGCCAGCTCGTTGTTGGTGAAGGAGGCGTGCTCGGGCCCGCGCCGGCCGATCACGTAGATGTCAGTGAGCGGCGCGGCCGAGATGGCAGCACCCGCGTCGGGCACGATGTCGCTCTTGGCCATCTCGTCGGCCGACTTGGCGAGCACGCGCGCGACGTCGAGCGCCACGTTGCCGTTGCCGATCACCGCCACCGATTTCACCTGGGACAGGTCGGGGCCCTGGCGGAAATCGGGATGGCCGTTCAGCCAGCCGACGAGCCGCCACGAGCCCCAGACATGGGGCAGCTCCTCGCCCGGCACGCCGAGCTTCTTGTCGATCACCATGCCGGTGGCGACGATGATGGCGTCGTAGCCGGTAATCAGATCGTCCCAGGAGAGGTCGCGGCCGACCTCGATATTGCCGGCGAAGCGCACGTCGGGTCGGGCCAGCAGGCGGTCGAACTGGCGCGCCACGGCCTTGGTGCCCTGGTGATCAGGCGCCACCCCGGCCCGGATCAGGCCATGCGGTGTCGGCAGACGATCGATGATGTCGATATGCAGGTCCGGATTGGTGCGCATCAGCCCATCGGCGGCATAGAAGCCGGACGGGCCCGCGCCCACGATGGCGACGCGATGAGTCATGACGGCCCGCTTAGCATATGATGGTGACATGACTAAATACCCTCATTTGCGTCAGCTGGGCCGTGCCGCTGCCCTCCCCGCCTCGCCCGACAAGGCCGTGCTGGAGACCGTGCCCAATCCGCAGCCGCCGGCGTTGTATCTGGTGCGCTTCACGGCGCCTGAATTCACCACCCTCTGCCCCATGACCGGCCAACCCGACTTCGCCCATCTCGTGATCGACTACGCGCCGCGCGCCAGGCTGGTCGAAAGCAAGTCGTTGAAGCTTTATCTCGGCAGCTTCCGCAATCACGCCGACTTCCACGAGGCCTGCACGCTGGCGATCGGCCAGCGGCTGGCCAAGGTGCTGGCGCCGCGCTGGCTCAGGATCGGCGGCTACTGGTACCCGCGCGGCGGCATGCCGATCGACGTGTTCTGGCAGACTGCCCAGCCGCCCAAGGGCCTGTGGCTGCCCGATCCGGGCGTCGCCCCTTATCGGGGAAGAGGCTAGTCGAGGGGAAATGAGCCGCCCGCCGCCCGTTCCCAAACGCCCGCCGCGGCGGTCGACGCCAGCCGAGTTGCGCGACGCCATCCGCGACGAGGCGCTGCGGCTGGGCTTCGACGCCGTGGGCTTTGCGCCCGCCAGCCTGGAGCCCGAGGCGCGCCATGAGCGCCTGCAGCGACTTTCCGAATTCGTCGAAGCCGGCTGGCAGGGCGACATGGGCTGGCTGGGTGAACGCACCGAGGCGCGCGCCGATCCGCAACGCCTGTGGCAGGACGCCCAGACCGTCGTGTCGCTGGCGCTGAACTATGCGCCGGCCAGCGATCCGCTCGACGTATTGAAGGAACGCGAGCGCGCGGCGATTTCGGTCTATGCTCAGGGCCGCGACTATCACGAGGTGATGAAGACCAAGCTGAAGGCGCTGGGACGCTTCATCTGGGACACCTACCGCTACGACCTGAAAGTGTTCGTCGATACCGCGCCCTTGATGGAAAAGCCCGCGGCGCAGGCGGTGGGCCATGGCTGGCAGGGCAAGCACACCAACCTCGTGTCGCGTCGGTTCGGCTCGTGGCTGTTCCTGGGCGAGATCCTGCTCTCGGCCGAGCTGCCGGCCGATGCGCCCGAGACCGACCATTGCGGCCACTGCCGTGCCTGCCTCGACATCTGCCCGACAAAGGCTTTTCCCGCACCCTACCGGCTCGACGCGCGGCGCTGCATCTCCTACCTCACCATCGAGCATGAAGGTCCGATCGACCCCGAGTTCCGTCCGCTGCTAGGCAATCGCATCTATGGCTGCGACGATTGCCTGGCGGTCTGCCCGTGGAACAAGTTCGCCAAGCAGGCGCGCGAGACGGCACTGGCGCCGCGGCCGGCGCTCGATGCGCCGCTGCTGGCCGAGCTGGCCACGCTGGACGATGCCGAATTCCGCCGCCGCTTTGCCGGCACGGCCGTCAAGCGCATCGGCCGCGATCGATTTCTGCGCAATGTCGCCTATGCGCTGGGCAACAGCGCTGTCCGCGAGAGCGCGCTGCCGGCCGTCGAAAAGCTTCTGGAAGACCCTTCACCTTTGGTGCGCGGCGCGGCAGTGTGGGCGCTGTCGCGGCTAGCGCCCGACTTGGTCTCGCAACGGCGGCGCATGACCGATGAGGCCGACGCCGGCGTCTGCGCCGAATGGAGCGCAGCACGCACGATCAACGAGCAAAGGACAGGCCCATGAAAACCCGGCGGAATGCTTTCCTGACGGCCATCGCCGCCGGCGCAGGCTTGGTGTTCGGTGCTTCTGCGGTGTCGGCTCAGCAAAGTCCGCCGCCGCCAGCCCTGACCAAGGAACAGATTGCGGGGATCGTTGCGAGTCCGGATCGCAGCGCGGCCGATCGCACCAACGATCTGCGGCGCAAGCCGGAAGAGATGTTGCTCTTCATCGGCATTCGCCCCGGCATCACGGCGCTCGATCTCAGCGCGGCCGGCGGCTACACCACCGAGCTCCTGGCCCGGGCGATCGGGCCCTCGGGCATCGTCTATGGCCAGAGCCGGCCGCGCGATCCCAGCCGGCCGCCCCCACCCCCGGCAGCCCCCGAGGGCAACAGCCATCCGACCGCCGCGTCCGGTACGCCTCCCGCCGCGGCGCCGGCGCCTCCAGCCGGTGCGCCGCGTCCGTCTCCCGACGCCCTGGCCGCCCGCGACAGCGTTCTCCGCAAATCTGACATCAAGGCCGCACCGATCACCGCCGTCGTGCGGCCCTTCGAGGATCCCGTTCCGCCCGAACTCGCGCCGTTCGATCTCGTGACCCTGATGTTCAACTATCACGATCTCGGCTTCCTGGGTGTCGACCGCGCGGCCATGAACCGGGCCGTCTTCCAGGCGCTGAAGCCGGGCGGCTTCTATGTCATCGCCGATCATTCGGGGCGGCCCGGCACCGGCATCTCCGAGTCGGGCACGCTGCATCGTGTCGAGGAAGCCTTCCTGCGCAAGGAAGTCGAAGCGGCGGGCTTCAAGCTGGCGGCGGAAGGGACTTTCCTGCGCAATCCCAACGACCCCCGTGACAAGAACACGCCGGATCCGCCGCAGCCCAAGGACGAGTTCGTCCTGAAGTTCGTCAAACCCTAGCCGGCGGCGACCGTGGGCGCGAACGCGCCGGAATATTTCCGGCCGTTCGACAGCGCACCAGTAAAATGGGCCTGACGCCGTAAAAATAGAGCGGCAAGGGCATCGCAAGGGTCGCAACCCGATACCGCCATCAGCGGCGACGGCGGAATATTCTCTGGACATTGAAGCTGTATCACACTACCTTGTATCGCAAGGTACCATGTTATGTGCCGTAGCGAGGGATGACGTCGTGTCCGAGTCGTTGTTGGTCCAACTGCGCAAAGGCGTCCTCGACCTGTGCGTGCTCGCCCTGCTCGAGCGCCGGGACGGCTACGCCTACGACATCGCGAGCCGACTGGCCGAGGCGATCGGCATGGGTGAAGGTACGATCTATCCCTTGATGCGGCGCATGCAGACCGACGGTCTCGTAAAGACCTATCTCGAGGAATCGAGCAGCGGCCCGCCGCGCAAATATTACCAGCTCACCAAGGCAGGCCACGCCGCCCTCGCGGCACAAAAGGCCGAATGGAATGTCTTCACCGCGTCGGTGGCCAAGGTGCTGTCGGATGCAAAGGTCGCGGCACCGGCCGCGAAAATCGCAGGAGGCGTCAAATGACCAGGCTCGAATTCCTCGAAACGCTGCGTCGCCGCCTGGCGGGATTGCCGNAGGCGGAGATCGACGATCTCGTCGCCGACTACGCCACACATTTCGCCGACGGCATGGCGGCGGGCCGCAGCGAGGCGGAGATCGCCGAGGCCNTGGGCGACCCCATGCGGCTGGCGCGCGAGTTGCGGGCGGAGGCGGGCTTCAGGCGCTGGGAGACGGAGCGCACGCCGGCCAGCTTCTTCGCCGTGCTGTTCGGCTTTGTGGCGCTGGTCGCGGTGGACTTCGTGTTCCTGCTGCCGCTGCTGGGTGGCCTCGTCCTGTTCACCCTGATCGCCGCGATCGTCCTGCTGGCGCTCTGCATCGCAGGCATCGTGTTGCTGGCGAAACTGTTCAGCTGGGATGGCCTGTTTGCCGTTCATTCCCTGGTGCGCAAGCTGAGCGGGCTCGGCCTGCTGGGCGTGGGCATCGGCGGCGGCGCGCTGCTGCTGATGATGATCGACTATGTCGTGCGCCTGCTCGGCAGATTCGCGCGGCTGCACTACGAGCTGCTGAATCGAGCGGATGCGGGAGGCGCACATGGTTAAGACCCTGGGCTGGATCGCAGTGGGCGGCCTCAGCATCGGCTTCGCCTCGCTGGCTCTTGCTTATGTTATTGGCGGCCGTGACCTGGACGGCATGCTCGATCGCGGCATCTTCCTTGCCAAGTCGTGCGGCAACAACGACGGCAAGGGCGACGCGAAACAGCTGGAGCGCCGTTTGGCGTGGGAGGGTGGCGACACGGTCGACATCGCCCTGCCAGGCAGCGTGCGCTACCGCGGCGGTGACGGCAGCGACGTCGTCGTGCGCGGATCGCCCGACGTCATCGCCCATGTCGAGGTTCGTCACGGCAGGATAACGCTCGACTGTCATCGCTTCGGCGGCTTCCGGGACATCGAGGTCACCTTGCCCGGACGCGCCTTCCGCAGGATCGACCTCTCCGGCTCGAGCAACCTCATCATGGAGAACGTCAATCAGCCCGATCTGGCCTTCAAGATCAGCGGCAGCGGCACGGTGCGCGCCCAAGGCACCGTCGATCACGCGACGATCAACGTTGCCGGATCGGGCGACGCGCGACTGGCAGATCTGGCAATGAAAGAGCTCACGGCCAAAATCTCCGGCAGCGGAAAGGTCGAGGCGGCGCCCAAGGACGCCGCCGACATCCATATCTCCGGTTCAGGCGATGTCCGCCTGCTCAGCCATCCGGCACGCCTGAGCAGCCATGTCGCGGGCTCCGGGCGCATCACCCAGTCCTCGCTGGACGCGGCCGAGGGAAAAGACAGGCGCTAGCTGGATCTAGGGAGCATACGGCACAAGGAGAAACGCTTGCGCTCGTTCATTCTCAGCCTTGCGTTGGCTGTCGCCGGGATATCAACCGCGTCAGCCGATCCGCCGTCATTCCGAGCCGGCGTCACGCGCATTATGGTTCAGGATGCCACGCCGTTCGATGCTCTGATCGCCTATCCGACGGAAGCCGCCGAAGTCTCCGTTGAAGAAGGACCAATTAGGCTTGTCGCGAGCCGTGACGCCCCGGTCGCCGTCGGTGCTCGCTTCCCGATCGTCCTGTTTTCACACGGCGGCAACGGCCCGGGGACGCCGCTGGTTCATAGCGATCTTCTGTTGCACCTCGCGCGGCAGGGTTTCATCGTCGTCGCGCCATTCCATCCCGGCACCGAGAAGCCTTTCGTCGATCGGCCGCGGCAGATCCGCAAGGCGCTCGATTCTATGCTGGCGGATCCGCGCTTTTCCAAACACGCCGATCCCGACCGGATCGGCATGGTGGGCTTCTCTTTCGGCGGCGCGGTGACGCTGATCGTCGCGGGTGCGAACATCGATTTGGCGCACTTGTCGGCCTATTGCCATGATCATGCCGACGATTCGAGAGCGTGCGACGGCATCGCCACCGACGGTTCTTGGGCCAAGGTGCCGCCCAGCAGGAAATCGGACGATGCGCTTCCTTTGAAAGCCCTCGTCCTCTTGGAACCGTACGGCGCGCTGTTCGACCGCAAGGGCCTGGGATCGCTCGATCTGCCGATACTGATCTACTCCGCGTCGCAATCCGATCTGAGAGCCGAGGGCAACGCCCTGGCTCTTGCCAAAGCGCTACCGAGGCCGCCGCAACAAGTAGCCGTACCCGGCAGTCATTTCGTGTTCGTCGATCCATGCTCGCCGATTTTGGCGACTCGCGCTCCGGAGGTGTGCAGCGACCCGCCGGGTACCGACCGCGCCGCCGTCCATCAGCGCTTCAGGCGAGAGATTTCGGATTTCCTTCGGGCGGACATGTGATGCAGATTTCGCCGTAAGCGACTTCTCAGCGACGTTCTTTGAAGAAGGCGCGCAACAACTCGCCCGCCTCGGCTTCGGCAATGCCCGGATAGAGCTCGGGCCTGTGGTGGCAGGTCGGCTGGTCGAAGATGCGCGGGCCGTGCTCGACGCCGCCGCCCTTGGGATCGGGCGCACCCCAGTACAGCCGCCGGAAGCGCGCGAAGGAAATCGCCTGCGCACACATCGGGCAGGGCTCGAGGGTGACATAGAGATCGCAGTCGACCAGCCGTGGCGCGCCGAGCCTGGCCGCGGCCGCGCGGATCGCCAGCATCTCGGCATGCGCCGTGGGGTCGTTCGTCTCCTCGGTGCGGTTGCCCGCTTCAGCCAGCACCTCGCCCGACGGCCCCATGATCACCGCGCCGATCGGCACCTCGCCCCGCTCTGCGGCCGCTCGGGCCTGCGCCAGCGCGCGTTCCATGGGGGATGCTCTTGTCGTTCCGGTCATATCAGTGAAAATAGCCTCAAGAAGGTGTCGGGAGGAGTATGCCATGCGCTTCAGCTTCACGCCGGAACAAGAGGAGTTCCGCACCGGTCTGCGCCGGGCGCTCGACGCCAGGTCTCCGACCAAGGAAGTCCGCCGCCTGATGGCGACCGAGACGGGCTTCGAGCGCGAGGGCTGGCAAAAGCTCAACCAGGAACTGGGCCTCACCGCGATCCATATTCCCGAAGCCTATGGCGGCCAGGGCTTCGGCTATGCCGAGCTCGCCATCGTGCTCGAGGAGGCCGGCCGCGGGCTTTTATGCGCGCCTTTCCTCTCCACCGTGCTGGCCACCACCGCCATCCTGAACGCCGGAACCGAAGAGCAGAAGCGCGCCCTGCTGCCGGCGATCGCCGACGGCACGACGACCGCGACCTTGGCCTTCTCCGAGGACGATGGGCGCAACGACGCCGCGGGCGTCGCGACCGTGGCCAATCACTCGGGCGGCACCTATCGGCTGGACGGCACCAAGAGCTTCGTCCTCGACGGGCACACCGCCGATCTCATCGTCGTGCTGGCCCGCCGGCCCGGCTCCAACGGCGAGGATGGCCTGTCGTTCTTCACGGTGTCCGGCGACACCCCTGGACTCGAGCGGCGGACGCTCAAGACGATGGATGAGACCCGCAAGCTCGCGCGGCTGGAGTTCAACGGCGTCGAGGCAAGGCTGCTTGGCGAGGCGGAAGCGGCGGCGGCGCCCTTCGCCCGCACCATGCAGCAAGCGGCCGTTTTGCTCGCCAATGAGATGGTGGGCGGCGCCGATCGGCTGCGCGAGGATGCGCTCGCCTATACCAAGATGCGCATGCAGTTCGGCCGCGCCATCGCCTCCTTCCAGACGACCAAGAACAAGGCGGCGGACATGCTGGTCGATGTCGAGCTGGCGAAGTCGGCGGCCTACTATGCCGCCGCGGCGCTCGACGAGGGCGACGACGATATGCCGGCCATCGCCTCGCTCGCCAAGGCCTGCGCCGCCGAAGCCTATCTGCAGACCGCCATTCATGCGGTCCAGATGCATGGCGGCATCGGCTTCACCTGGGACAACGACACGCATCT
>JGI12053J15887_10000722_pt1 | contig 14162 bp, 11 predicted proteins | sample MedBloCAOM1_O3_FD_15887 | JGI IMG/M metagenome (IMG submission 15887)
TTTCCGGTTTCCATTGGAATCGCCCTGGTAGTCGGTGTCGTTTTGAGTTATGCGCTGCAGCCGAGGGGCAATGGCGTGTTGCTCGCCGCCGGAGTCGTTTGCGCAGTCATCGCCGTAATCATGGACGGCAAAGCCTACGGGAGTCTGGGCGGCGCGGGCCGCTCCAGTTCGAAGAAGAGCATTATCGTCTGTATTGTTTCTGGAGTTTTGATGGGACTCTGGGCACCCTTCGTGGCGCATGGGATGACGCAGGGCCACACACTCGGTCCATACAGCATTGCTGTGTTTTTGACGCTGGGGGCGCTGCTCTCTTGCTCAATTTGGAACGTTTACTTCATGAAGAAGCCGCTGGTGGGAGAGCCAGTGAATTTCAGCGGGTTCTTTCGAGGTCCAGCTTCCGGACACATGCTCGGACTGCTCGGCGGAGTGATCTGGGGCACAGGCATGGTCTTCAATCTTGTAGCCGCAAACTTCACCGGTGTGGCAATTTCGTACGCCATTGGCCAGTCAGCGCCAATGGTGGCAGCGCTGTGGGGTGTGCTGGTGTGGAAAGAATTCGCAGGCGCGGGAAGTCGCGCCAAGCTTTATCTGGGTCTCATGTTTGTTTTCTACGGTCTTGCAATCCTGCTGGTCGCAAAGGCAAACGGGTAAGAGCCGCTCCGACCAATTTATTTCACAGCAACATACCCGCGATCGAAGCGGACATCAGGTTCGCCATTGTGCCCGCCAGCATCGCGCGGATACCCAGTCGCGCCAACTCTCCCTTCTTGTTGGGTGCAAGCGCGCCGATTCCGCCGATCTGAATTCCAATCGAACTTAAATTCGCGAATCCGCACAATGCGAATGTAGCGATGGTGAACGAACGCGGATCGATCGTCGCCCTCATTGGCCCCAGCATCGAAAATGCCACCAGTTCATTGAGCACCATGCGTGTGCCGAGAAGGTTGCCGATGATCCCGCAATCGCGCCAGGGAACGCCGATCACCCATGCAACCGGAGCAAAAATTACGCCGAAAATCCTCTCCAGGCTTTCGGGAAACCAGAGGATTCCATGACCCGCAAGCCAGTTGTGCATTCCGCCCATAATGCCATTCGTAAGCGCGATCAAGGCCAGAAAAGAGATCAGCATGGCAGCGATGTTGAGCGCGAGATGCAAACCATCAGTTGTTCCGCGCGCGACCGCGCCCAGCAAATTTTCCTCTTTCTCGGTTTCTTCTTCCTCTTCGCTCATTACCACTCGTCCGGCCGTCTTCGGTTGCTCGGTTTCGGGCACCAGCATCTTCGCCATAAGCAGCGTGCCCGGCGCCGTCATAATTACCGCGCTCAGTAAGTGCTTGGGTTCGATACCGAATGCGATGTAGGCGGCCATGATTCCGCCCGAGACATGCGCCATGCCGCTGGTCATCACGGTCATCAGTTCCGAGCGCGTCAGATCGGGCAGAAAAGGACGGATTGTCAGCGGCGCTTCAGTCTGTCCCATGAAAATGCTGGCTGCTACGTTCAGCGATTCTGCGCCGCTCGCCCCCATCACGCGCGTCATCACCCAGGCAGCAATCTTGATGACGAACTGCATGATTCCGTAGTGATAGAGCACGGCAAAGAAAGCAGCGATGAAGATGATGGTGGGCAGCACCTGGAAGGCGAAGTAGAAGCCAAGATGCGAGCCTTGCTTCCCCAGATCGCCAAATACAAACTGCGAGCCAACAAAGGCATAACTTAACAAGTGGTTGACGACATCGCCCGCCTTCTGGAAGACTCGACGGCCCGCGTCGATTCTCAGTACAAAGACCGCGAACACGAATTGCAAACCCAGGCCCCACGCTACCGTCTTCAGGCGAATCGCGCGGCGATTGGTCGAGAAAGCGTAGGCTAAACTTAGCATCGTCAAGAGACCGAGAATTCCTGTAAAGCGTCCCATTCAGTTTTTCTCTCCAGACTTCCCGATCACTCGATGGATCAACGGCCTCTTCTTGTCCGGAGGCGCATCCGCAAATTGGAAGCTCTCTTCGAGCAGTTGGCTGGCACGCGCCGCTTTCGTTTCNGCGTTGTAGTGGATTGTGGCNAATGGTTCTCCAGCCGAAATCCGATCCCCCACTTTCTTATGAAGGACAATNCCNACTGCNGGATCAACCGAATCCTCTTTACGCTCGCGGCCTCCACCCAGAATCACGCAAGCCGTGCCCACCTGCTCGCACTGCACCGACGCGAGATATCCGTCCTTTGCGCTGGATATGGTCGCTCTGTGGGGAGTCTGGGGCAATCGCTTTGTGTCGTCAACCACTCGTGGGTCGCCGCCCTGCAGTTCGACCATTCGGCGAAAAGTGTCGAGCGCCTTGCCTGATGAGATCAACTTCTCGCTCTGCTGTCTGCCTTCAGCAACCGTGCCAGAAACTCCGCCAAGGTGCAGCATCCATCCGGCCAGCTCCAGGCAGAGTCCCCGCAAGTCCTCCGGGCCTTCTCCTCGCAAAACCTCCACGACTTCCACTACCTCGAGCGCATTGCCGATCATGTTTCCCAGGGGCTGATCCATGTCGGTGATGAGCGCGACCACCTGCTTACCCATCCGCTCTCCGGTTTCAACCATTAGTTCGGCAAGGAAGGCAGCGTCGTCCTCGCTCTTCATGAATGCGCCTGAACCAGTTTTGACGTCAAGCACCAGGGCGTCAATCCCTTCAGCGAGTTTCTTACTCATGATGGAAGCGCAGATTAGGTATGGGCTTTCTACTGTGCCGGTCACATCGCGCAGCGCGTAAAGTTTGCGATCAGCGGGAGCGATCTCCGCCGTCTGGCCAATCATGGCACAGCCGCAAGTCTCGAGAACGCTGCGAAATTGCGAGACCTGGAGGTTCACGTTGAAGCCAGGAATGGACTCAAGCTTGTCCAGCGTGCCTCCCGTATGTCCTAGCCCGCGGCCGCTGATCATTGGCACGGCCAGGCCAGCGGCAGCTACAAGAGGCGCCAGGACGAGGGAAGTTTTATCTCCCACCCCGCCGGTAGAGTGCTTGTCTACTTTCTTTGCAGAAAGAGATGAGAGATCGAGCACCTCGCCAGAGTGCAACATGGCATCGGTCAGAATCGCAGTTTCGGCCCGCGTCATGCCTCGCAGTACCACCGCCATCAGCCACGCGGAGACCTGATAGTCGGGAATGTCACCTCGGGTGTAAGCACCAATCAGAGACTCAATTTCACCACGAGACAGCTCACCGCCGTCGCGCTTCTTGCGGATTACATCGATGGCACGAAAGGTAGGTTGCACTGAAGCTGCGGGCGGGCTCACTGGAGGCGGAATCCTTCCGGCAGAAGTTCCCTGATGTGCGATTGTTTCGGCCCCTTCGCCCCTTGGAAGAAGATGATTGCATCAGGCCCAAATTCGTAAATGACCTGACGGCACGCGCCGCACGGCGCACACGGCACTCCTTGGTCATTGGTGACAGCGACCGCGCGGATTTCGATACGTGGACCCAATTGCGCCACGGCCGAGAAAATAGCGGTCCTCTCTGCGCAATTAGTCATGCCGTATGAGGCATTTTCCACATTGCAGCCGGAAAAGATCTCACCACTCATGGTCAGGATTGCCGCTCCGACCCGAAACCTCGAGTACGGCGCGTGGGCGTTCTTCATAACCTTCCGCGCGGATTGTAACAACTGTTCACGAACGTCGGCGGGCAGGGTTCTCTTGCGCATAAATTAATTAGGCGAAGTACGAATGGCGAAATCGAGCGCAATTGTAACCCCTCGCTATGCAATTCGAAGCTTTTTCTTGGAAGGCATTGGTTCCGCGATTGGAAAGGCAAAACCGCTCTTCCGCATAGCATTGCGAAAAGGCGGAATCGGAATTGCATTTGCCATGCCTCGGGTCTAGGATACTTCGGTCAACGCTTCGTCCGTCCGGCATCTTCATGTCGTACAAGTATCTGCCTGATTTAAGGAGGACGTATGGGCATCGCAGTTTCCCCGCAAATTCATCCGCGTGTCGCTGATTTCATTGAAAAGCCTCGGAAGATGTTGATCAATGGTAAGTGGATCAACGCCTCTTCTGGAAAGACCTTTCCAACCTACAATCCCGCCACCGGCGAAGTTCTGGCACAGGTGGCGGAAGGAGATCGCGAAGATATTGAGCAAGCGGTGAAAGCCGCGCGCCAGGCATTCGATCACGGAACTTGGCGTCGAATGACCGCATCCGAACGGGGCCGCCTGATCTGGAAGCTCGGTGATCTGCTCGAGGCAAACACCGAAGAGTTCGCTTATCTCGAGAGCCTGGATAACGGCAAGCCCCTCGGCGTTGCAAAGGCTGCCGACGTACCACTAGCGGTTGACCTCTTCCGCTATATGGCGGGTTGGGCGACGAAGATCGAAGGCAACACAATTCCGCTCTCGGTTCCGTACACGCCCGGCGCTAAATACCTCGCCTACACCCTGCGGGAACCGGTCGGCGTCGTGGGCCAAATTATTCCCTGGAACTTTCCACTGTTGATGGCTGCATGGAAGCTGGGGCCGGCGCTGGCCACGGGTTGCACCGTGATTTTGAAACCCGCCGAGCAAACACCTCTCTCCGCTCTGCGTCTGGGCGAATTGATTATGGAAGCTGGCTTCCCTGAGGGAGTGGTAAACATTGTGCCCGGTTATGGCGAGACCGCAGGTGCTGCGCTGGCCGCTCACCCGGACGTCGACAAAATCGCTTTCACCGGATCAACCGAAGTGGGAAAGCTGATCGTGCATGCCGCTGCCGGTAATCTGAAGAAGGTCTCGCTCGAGTTGGGTGGCAAATCGCCGAACGTGGTATTCAAAGATGCCGATCTCGAGAGTGCGATTCCGGGCGCCGCCAGTGCGATCTTCTTTAACCACGGCCAGTGCTGTTGTGCGGGTTCGCGGTTGTACGTCGAAAAGTCCGTTTTCGACCGTGTGGTCGAGGGAGTCGCCGAGCATGCCAAGAAGATTACCGTAGGCTCAGGCCTCGATCCCGAGACGCAGATGGGCCCACTGGTTTCCGAAGAGCAGCTCAACCGGGTCTGCGGATATCTCGAGGCTGGATTCTCCGAAGGTGCAAAGGCGATTGCGGGCGGCCGGAAGACTGGCAACAAGGGATACTTTGTTGAACCCACCGTCCTAGTGAACACCCGCGAAAACATGAAGGTCGTGCAGGAAGAAATCTTCGGGCCTGTCGTGACGGCGATGCCCTTCGATGACCCGGAGGAAATCCTGACCCGCGCCAATGATAGTAATTATGGTCTCGCTGCCGCCGTGTGGACGCGGGATATCAGCAAAGCGCATCGCCTGGCAGACGGGCTGCGCGCAGGTACGGTATGGATTAACTGCTATAACATCTTCGACGCGGCTATGCCGTTTGGGGGATATAAACAGTCCGGGTGGGGCCGCGAGATGGGACACGACGCGCTGAACTTGTACACGCAAACCAAGGCAGTTTGCACGCGGCTGGCCTAGCAACACGCTTTAAACACGACGGACGGCGGTACACCGCCGTCCGTCTTTATCTTTCCATCAAGAGGACTTTTTCCGCATCATCAATCTCGGTCAGCTTAACTTCAATTACCTCGTTCATCGTAGTCTGGATGTTGCGTCCCACAAAACTGGCCTCAACCGGCAACTCGCGATGTCCCCGGTCGATCAGGACGCACAACTGAACTTGTCGCGGTCTGCCATGCGAAAAAAGCGCGTCGAGCGCAGCCCTGGTCGTGCGCCCGGTGAAGAGGACATCGTCCACCAGAACAATGTTCTTGTCCTCAATCGAAAAGCCAATTTCTTTCTCCTGCACCACGGGCTTCGGACCGAGCGTCGAAAGATCGTCGCGGTAGAAAGTTATGTCCAGCGTGCCGACCGGGACCTGGGCATTTTCGATTCGCGTAATGATCTTCCCCAGGCGCTCTGCAATCGGTACGCCGCGGCGACGGATTCCCACCAGTCCGAGTCCATCGACCCCGCCATTCTTTTCGACGATCTCATAGGCGAGCCGTACGAGAGTCCGCTCGATTTCAGAAGCAGACATCAGTTGCGACTTCTGACGAAGGCCTGTCTTACGCGAGGGATGTTTTGCATTCATTGCTGAAGTGCCTCACAAAATGCTGCGGCCCTAAGAACGAACTGGAACCCATCCGTCGATGAGGTTCAGGCCGGTTCTTCAATGTATTGAACGGGATCGCTAAGGTCAAGGGTTCGATCCTCGTACACGGGGCACAACACTATACAGGCTCAGACATGTGCACCGCGATTCCAGAGGGTGAGATGGGGCCGGGACATTCCGTCACTATGACCCGGGTAAGGCCGTTCCAGTCCTCTTTCAGCGATCGGAGTTTGATGACGGATGGGGCAGCGGCAGCAGCATCGCTTGGCAACAGCCCCACGCCACGATTTCTGCCGAGTGCTTTGGCGCGGTATAGAGCTGTGTCCGCTAGAGCGATAACTTCTTCCGCACAAATCGCCTCGAACGCGTCTCGCGCCCAGGGATACGGAGCCCATCCGACCGAGCATGTCTTTCTCACCGCAATGCCGTGCCCCAGCTCAAACGGTTCCGAAGACATGACTTCGAGAATCCGGCCGCAAAACGCGGGGGTTCCGGAAGGATCGGTGGATCGGTTCATGATCAGGAATTCTTCTCCGCCCCAGCGGACCAGTACGTCGGACTTGCGGACTACACTTGCCAGTCTCTCGGCAACCAGTTGCAGCAACCGATCTCCAGCCGGATGACCATATTGATCGTTTACCTGCTTGAAGAAATCTACATCCACCATCATGAAGACCAGATCCCGATGATCGAGCTTGCGAATGTCGGCCCCGTGCGCGCGCTGATAGTTTCGCAGAACCTGTCCTGCTTCTGCCGTGAGGGTCTCTTCGAGGTAGCGCCGGTTCCAGACTCCAGTTAGCGAGTCAGTGAAGGAAATTTCCTGCAGCTCAAGATTCTTACGCTGCAATTCCAAGCTGTGCCAGCGCAAGGAATGTTCCTTGTTTTCCAGTTCATCCTTCAATCTGCACGTCTCCTCCAGATGCTGCCCCGACGCTCGAAGCAGGCTGAGGAGTTCCTGATCCAGCAGATGCTGCTTCAGAAAAACCAGCGCCCCCATCACGATCATTACAGCCACGGTCAGGAGCAAGCGGTAGGTTCGGACACGTTGTGGCGCGTTTCCCCCGAATTCCGCCCATGCCACCATTAGAGGCGTAAAGAATACGGCGAGCATCGCCAAGCGTGCCTTCCACAACCCATGGCGATCGGCGGGAACCTCTTCCATCGAATTCGCACTCGAAATCTCGCGCGCCATAAACCCGATTGCCGCAAACCATGCCATTGCGCCGATCAGCGGAGCATCATAGAGACTCCCGGTGTAGTAAGCACGGTAGTCAATTGCTTCGCTGGCAAGAATCGAGCCCACGAAGTACAGCAATGCAGCGCCAAAAAGCTGCGCATAAAGGATCCGCCATGTTCCTTGGCTTCGACGCCAAACCAAAAATAAGGCAAAGACCAGGACGAGTTGTTCGCAGGCATACAACACATCGAAGCCGCGGCCGTATGTTGCTTCCGCAGGGTAAACGTATTGCCAGGGGATCACGATAAAGAGGTAAAGATAAAGCCAACACGTGAGAAGCAGCAGAAAATCAAGGGATCCCACGCGCCGCGCACGTTCGTCCTGCTGGAGGTGAGGCTGCACCGCCACCGCGGCCATCATAGGAACAATATGCAGGAAGAGGACGACATCGCCAGCGAATGGGTTCGGCGACTCCTGGCGTAAGAAGACTTCGAAATAGGTCCAGAGCACCTGGGAGCAGAACCACATGGCGCACCCCAGTCCCAGAAGAGCCCAGAACAATCTGGCTTTCTTGTGAGCGGTGCGGAGATTCGAGAAAGCGGCAAGCGTTCCGGCTAATAGAACGGCACTCTGAAACAAGTCGCCAGAGGCTGTTAGTGCAAAACCGCGAGGCAACGTAACAGTCAGCAATATCTGGATGCACACGATCGCGCAGACCGCGAACTTCCACTTCGTGACGGGCTGGAACGGAGCATTCCCCACGCAGCGATTGTAGTTTTGTCAGGATACTCTCGAATGTTACGGAGGTAACCGCGTTCGCCGCGTTAAGAAAGCGCGTCTGCAAACTTTCGCACAAAACTGTAAACGTCCCCGTATGAATTGTATAAAGGTACTGGCGCCACGCGGAACGTGTCCGGCTCGCGCCAGTCCGCGACGACGCCGATCTCGGCTAGGTCTTTACATAACGCCTGACCATTGTCAGGAATTCGAATGGAAATCTGTGCTCCCCTTCGTTCGGCATCACTCGGAGTAATCAAAGAGAACCTTGGCGAAGCATGTTGGCACAGCAGGAATTCGAGGTAGCCGGTCAGGGATAGGCTCTTGGCTCGCAAACGCTCCATACCAGCTTCATGAAAAATATCCATCGACGCTCGCAAGGCCGCCAGTGACAGAATGGATGGGTTGCTCAATTGCCAACCTTCCGCCCCCGCCATAGGTTGAAAATCCGGAGCCATCTCGAATCGTACCTTTTCATCGTGGCCCCACCAGCCCGCAAAACGCGGTAGCGTCCATGCGTGCGAGTGCCGATCGTGAACAAAGCAGCCGCCAACGCCCCCAGGACCGCCGTTAAGATACTTATAGCTGCACCAAACCGCAAAATCCGGGCCCCAATCGTGAAGCCGCAAGAGCAGATTCCCTGCCGCATGCGCTAAATCGAAGCCGACAACGCATCCTTTCCTGTGGCCTGCCTCCGTAATGCCGCCCATATCGAAGGCCTGACCCGTAGCATAGTTCACGCCTCCCAGAAGAATTAGGGCGATTGAATCGCCCTCGCGGTCAATCATTGATTCGATATCTTCGTCGCGGATGCATGACTCGCCGGTTCTCGGAGCTAACTCCAGCAGCGACGATGCGGGACTAAAACCGTGAAACCTGATCTGCGATTGCACCGCGTATTGGTCTGATGGAAACGCCCCCCGCTCCACAAGTACTTTGTGCCTTTGCGGTATCGGCCGGTAAAACGACACCATCATGAGGTGTAGGTTCACGGTCAAGGAATTCATCACAACAATTTCCTCAGGCCTCGCGCCTACGAGGAACGCGGTCTGTTGCGTCAGCAGGCGATGATAGGGCATCCATGGATTGCGTGCCAGGAAATGCCCCTCTACGGCAAGTTCACGCCAGTCCTCAAGTTCCTGTTCGATGTATTTGCTGACGGTTTTTGGTTGCAAGCCGAGCGAATGGCCGCACAGGTAAATGCAGTCCTCTCCATTTTTTGCTTTTGGGAAACAGAAGCTGCCGCGGTAATTTGCCAGGGGGTCGCGGGCATCCATCGCGAGGGCAAAACTCTCAGTCGCTTCAAACGAAGTGCTGGTCACGAGGCCAGCTCCAATGGTGAGAGTTGACTGCGGATCAACTGGTCGGCCTTTGCCCAGTCGAGATCCTCAACCCGTTCAATCGGATCGCACAGTTCCGCCAGCATGCGGTCCTGCACCACACCTCGCGCAAGCGCTACAGAGTAAGGAACTCTGTGAAATGTCACCATCGCATATTTCGGCACGAACAGCCGTGGATACTTTGCTTCCAGTGCGAGCTCGATCTTCTTGCGAAGAAGAAATCGAGGATCCGCCACTCGATCCCTCATTTCGGCGAAATTCTCTATCGCCATGTCGGCAATTGCGTCGGTGTTAATCTTGCGCGCCTCCGCAAATTCTTTGAAAACCAGCCCCCAGTCGGCTCCGCGGCGATCGAGTATATCGAGCAAACAAGTACAGTCTTCGAATCCACAATTCAACCCCTGACCGAAGAATGGAACAATCGCGTGAGCCGCGTCTCCTAAAAGTAAGCATCTACCTTCAACATGCCAGGGAGAGCATTTCATCGTGACCATGGATCCCGTTGGATTAGCAAAATAATTCTCGGCTAACGTCGGCATCAAACGTAGTGCGTCGGGAAATCGGGAACGGAAGAACTTGACCACGTCGGAAGCTGTTGCCAGCCTGTCGAAGCTGTCCGCACCTTCAAACGGCAGAAACAGGATGCAGGCCAACGTGCCGTCAATTTTGGGCAAGGCGATCAACATGTAACTGCCCCGAGGCCAGATGTGAAGAGCGTGCTTGTCGAGAAGATGTTTGCCATCCGGGCCCGCTGGAATCGTCAACTCTTTATACCCGTAGTCCAGATACTCCTGCGAAAAGTTGAACCGAGGGAGCTTCAGCATTTCTGTGCGGATAACCGAGGCCGAACCGTCGCAGCCGATTACAACCTCCGATTGGATGGTTGTTTCTTCCGCCGTCTCCTCATGTCGCAGGCGGACTGTTCCGGTTTTAACATCGAATCCCGTGCACCGATGCTGAAACTGAATGCGCACCCCCTTCGCTTCAGCCGCATTCATCAGAGCAATGTTCAATGCCGCACGCGAAATCGAATAGATCACCTCGGCCTCATCTTTCCCATAAGGCTGAAAGGTAAGCTCCCCGGTCACCGAGTGCATCATTCTGCCCTTCATGGGGATGATGATCTGGCTCATCGCGTCCCACAGTCCCGCCTCGGCAAGAGCATGAATTCCACGCGCCGACAGTGCCAGGTTAATGGAACGTCCAGCGCTCACGGGCACGCGACGCATGTCTGGCCGGCGTTCGTAAATCTCAACTCGAAAGCCGCGTTTTACCAAGGAAGTCGCAAGCAGGGGACCGTTCAATCCGGCGCCGATCAATGTGACTGTAGCGGGGGCACGGTGCATGGGAGAATGAGTCTTAACTGGGATTGCCTACGAGAGCTTGCGATTGGTCCAATCATTCTGTCAACAACGTCCTGGCTTCCCACAATTCCGGGAAGAATTTCTTCTCCAGCGTGAGTTTGAGGTATGACGACCCGGAGCTGCCGCCCGTTCCCATGCGCACTCCAATTGTGCGCTCCACCAGCTGAATGTGGCGAAGCCTCCAGCTCACGACTAGTTCGTCAAATTCCGTGAGACGCTCGCATACGTCTATCCAATCGCGATGGTGTGTCTCATCCTTGTACAGAGCAAGGATTGCCCGGGCGCGAGCGTCGAATTGTTCCTGCTCCGTTGCTCCGTCCTTAGGCTTCGCAAGTTTGCCCATGGCACTGAGAGCGTCAAAGAAAACGTCATGAAGCGAAGGCTCCCGCAGTCGGCGCTCAAGCTGTGCATGAGCCTCCCGTGTGGGCTTGTGATAGCGGAGCATCTTGTCGTCCTTCAAGCCGCACAGGAATTCAAGCTCGCGAAACTGCTCAGATTGAAATCCGCTGGCCGGCTCCAACTTCGCGCGGAACGCGAGAAAGTGCGTTGGAAGCATGGTTTCGAGGATCGTAAATTGCTCCACCAGCACACGCGTGATTTCGGTGCAGCGGCGAAGCAGGCGCGCCGCTTCGTACACCTCATCCCGCGAGTTCGGGTTCGCCCCCGCCGCGCTCAGATTCGCGACAACTGCGTCCAGGTCGTGCAGCAGTTCCTTGAACCAGAGCTCATAGGTCTGGTGCACGATGATAAACAGCAATTCGTCGTGATGTTGCGGTGAAGATTGCGGATGCTGCAACTCAAGTAGTTCGGGAACTTTCAGGTAGGAACTGTACGTGAGTTGTTCGGCCCTCGTGGGGATTGGGGAATGGGGCGCCGCCGGATCCTTGCCTGGCTCGTTATTCTTCCGCTCGCCAGCATTTTTCGCACCACCAAGGTTCAGGAATTCCGCCGCGTTGCTGCCCAACAGCTTTTCCTTTACTTGCAAAGGGAGTTGGCTGTTACGAATGAGCGATCCTACGCGCTCCTCCCCAAGCGGAAATGGGTAATCAGAACCAAGCATTACCCGGTCGGTCCCCATTGTTCCCACCAGAAACTCCAGAGCGCGTTCCTCAAAAACCGCAGAATCCACATAGAAGCGATCGAGATATCGGCTCGGAGGAAGCTCGCAGACTCCATGCGCCACGGGATGATGGTGCCAGGCATTTTCCAATCGTCCCAACAGGAACGCGAAGCTCCCTCCTCCGTGCGCAAAGCAGATGCGCAAATTCCGCGGCAGCTTGTCGAACGCTCCGCCCACAATCATTGCCACGATACCAAGCTGTGTTTCAGCGGGCATTCCGACAGTCCAGGGCATCATGTACTTCGGCATGCGTGGCTGGCCCAGAATGTCCCAGGGATGAACCAATACCGCTGCGCCCTCGTCCGCACAATGGTGCAGGAACGTCACGATGCCGGGGTCGTCGAGGTTATTGTCGCCAACGTGATTTCCGATTTGCACCCCGAGATGCCCCGCGCCCATGCACCGGCTAAGCTCCGCGCATGCAGCATCGATATCTTGCAACGGAACCTGGCATAGTGACTTCAATCTTCCGTTCCCGAGAGCGCACAACTCCAGAGCAGCGTCGTTGAACAGGCGCGCGCAATCGAGCGCGTGCTCGACCGGACGATCGTAGGCGAACAGTACGGGCGTGGCCGACATCACTTGCATATCCACGCCGTCGCGGTCCATTTCCTCCAACCGTACTTGCGGATCCCAGCAGGCAGAATCGATGTGGCGAAAGAAGCGGTCGCCGACCATGACGTCTGCCTTCCCAGCTTCGGTGTGTTTGATCCACGGCCAGTTGGGTGTACCGTAGCGCGCCGCCAGATCGGGCCATGCGCGAGGGAAGAAATGATTGTGGATGTCGATAACGCGCATCGTTACTGTTTGCCCGGATGAATCGCACCACAATGCTTGCACTTACGAAGACTTTCACTGCCGTAGAACTGTTCGAAAAGCGGGGGCAAATCTTTAACGATACTAACTTCACCTCCGCCCGATGCAGTAACTGGTGGCAGTTCTGGCAATACCATTCAAATCCGTCGACGGCACCTTCAGGTCGTGGCATCTCCACTACCACGCCGATGGTTCCCGGCTGCAGACGCTGCGGAGAGTGCCGCATATGTTTCGGGAGCAGAAAAATCTCGCCCTCTTTGATCGGAATCTCGAGCGGTGGTTTACCGGGTGTTTGCATGATGCGGAGAAAGATGTCGCCTTTAAGCTGATAGAAAAATTCTTCTGTGGGATCGTCGTGAAAATCGCGCCGATTATTGGGCCCGCCGACCACTGTAACCATCATTTCGCCATCTTCCCACACCTGCGCGTTCCCTACGGGGGGCTTTAACTTTTCTTTGTTCTCTTCAATCCAGGTCTGAAAATTGAAGGCCTTCAGGCTTTGTATGGACGGCATCGCGCCTCCTATGTCAACGGCTTATACGCCATGGCTCGAATTTCAATCAGCAAGTGCGGATGGGGCAATTGATGAACCGCTACCGTGGAACGGGCGGGCCCATCGTAACTGAAATAGTCCCCATACACCTCGTTGTAGCCGCCAAAATCATTCATATTCACCAAGTACGTGGTTATTTCAACAACGTCTTCGAGTTCGGCGCCCGCACTTCGCAGGATGTCGCGGACGTTCTCGATCACGGCCCGAGTCTGTGCCCGGATATCGAGACACGTGGTTCCGAGTTCATCAACGTCGGCTCCGGCAATCGTGTTGTCGACACGGCGGGCGCTCGTACCCGACACCAGCAGGAAGTCTCCGGCACGTTTGATGTGCGGATACTTACCCCGAGGCTTCGCTTTTCCCTCAACGATTTTGCTCTCGATCGTACCCATGTCAGATAACGGAATCCGCCTTGGGACTCGAACCTCAAAGCCGGACGCAAATATTATTAAGCTCCGAATAAAAATTGAGCGAATGAACTCCGCCCTCCCGGCCAATGCCAGAGAGCCCTACCCCACCGAATGGGGTTCTCAGGTCGCGTAGAAACCAGCAGTTCACCCAGGTGATGCCCACATTCATCTGCTGCGCTATGCGATGCCCGCGCTTTAAATTCGTCGTCCAGATGGACGCTGCCAGTCCGTATTTCGTATCGTTCGCCATTGCCACCGCTTCTTCGTCAGCGTCGAATGGCGCTATATGGCAAACGGGCCCAAAGATTTCTTCTTTCACACAGCGCGTCGATTCGACCAGCCCAGTATAGATGGTTGGCTGGACGTAAAAACCTTTGTCCAGCGCGTTGCCGAATTTTGGGATGCCCCCACCCGTCACGGCCGCTCCCCCTTCTTCGCGCGCCAATTTGTAGTATGAAAGCACCTTATCTCTATGCTTCGCCGAGATGAGCGGGCCTAAATCTGTGCTCTTCTCCATCGGCGATCC
>JGI12053J15887_10000723_pt1 | contig 14157 bp, 12 predicted proteins | sample MedBloCAOM1_O3_FD_15887 | JGI IMG/M metagenome (IMG submission 15887)
TCGCCGGCCGCGGCTCCCGCCGGCCGGATGCCCGGCGTCACCAGCACCATGCCGGCGCCGACGATGGGGCGCAGCATCGCCGCCTCCTCGCCCGAGCAGACGAGCCCGTCGATGCCGACGTCGCGCGCCTGTGCCGCGCGTTCGCCCACGAGCTCCGAAACCGTAAAGTCATAGCCGGCCGCGGCCAGGTCGGCATCGTCGTAGGAGGTGAGCACGGTGACGGCGAGCAGGCGCAGGGGAGAGCCTTTGCGCGCATCGACCGCGGCATGCATGGTCTGCGGATAGGCGTGCACCGTGAGAAAAGATGCGCCCAGCGCCGCGACGCTTTCGACACCCTTGGCAACGGTGTTGCCGATGTCATGGAGCTTGAGGTCGAGAAAAATGCGCTTGCCGGCGCTGGCGAGCACGCGGGCGAAGTCGATGCCGCCCGCGAAGGCAAGCTGGTAGCCGATCTTGTAGAACGAGACCGATTCGCCGAGCCGCGCGACAATCGCCTCGGCCTCCGCCACCGAAGGAACATCGAGCGCAACGATCAATCGCTCACGCGGATCAAGGCTCACGCACGACCTCCTCGGTCGTTTCCAGGATGCGGCGCAGCACGCGGCAAAGCGGACACCGGGATTTTCGATGCAAGCAGCTTACTACCTTATGCCATCAGTCTGGCGGTATCGACGAGCTTGCGCACCACGACCTTGAGCTGGTTCGCCGCGCGCGCGTCCGTCAGTTCGTCCATGTCGTCGAAGGCGCGCTCCGCATTCGGCACCGTCACCTGCTCCGCAAGCACCAGCGCGCGGCAGCCCACCGCCAGCACCTGGCGCAACGCCAGCAACGAATGCGTCGCGCCGGAACGGCCGGGCGAGGCGCCGCCCAGCGCGAAGACGCGATTCTGATAGGCGGCGAGCGGCGGATCGCCGCGCTCGCGTACCGCCGATATCCAATCGATCGTGTTCTTGATGAGCGGCGTCAGCGAGGCGTTGTACTCCGGGCTGGCGATGAAGACGCCTTGGTGCGCGGACATCATCTGCTTGAGCTTGAATGCGTTGTGCGGTGGCCCGGATTTCTCGGCGGTGTCGGCATCATAGATCGGCAGTGGATAGTCGACGAGCGAGATGCGGGTGACGTCGGCATCGGCCAATGTCAGCTCCTTGCTCGCGAGCGCCGCCAGCCGCACATTGTACGACTTCGCCCGCAGCGAGCCGGGAATGACCAGAATTTTCGGAACAGCCATGACGGACGACGGGTGGCAGAGGACGGAGCGCGAATTCCAACGGCACCATACGCACGCTTGCGTCGGATGTCGTCGTCAGTCTCTCCGATAGACCCACACCCGTGCCGGCGGAATGTTCATCCATACCCGTTCGGACGGCTCCGCGCTCACGCGCTCAAGCCGCTTCGGGATCGGCGGAACCGCATTGTAGGTGAACTGAATGAAGGGCGAGCCCGGCGACATCAGGTCAAGGGCGTCGAACAGGAGGCGCAGGCGCATCCGCAGCGGCTTGGTGAACAGCGGCAGTCCGGAGACCACGCCCGCGGCCTGCTCTTGCTGATCTTGCATCAGCCCGCCGAGCAGTCGCTTGAGGCTGTAGGCGTCGCCCTGCACCACCGTGGCCTTGGGATAGCGCGCACGCAACAACCGGCAGAAGGTCGGATCGAACTCGACGAGAACCAGCCGCGCCGGATCGACCCCTTGCGCCAGCAGCGCCTCTGTCACCGGCCCGGTGCCCGGCCCCAGCTCGATGATCGGACCAGGCCGGCTCGGATCGATATAGGCCGCCATGGTGCGCGCGAGCGCGCGGCCCGAGGGCGTTACCGCGCCCAGCGATAGCGGCTTCTCGATCCAGGTGCGGATGAAGCGGACTTCATCGTCAAGCCGGATGCCGTTCTTTTGCTCGAAGCGGCGGATCTGGACCCCGAATTTGCGCTTCTGGTTCTCGAGCCGCTGTTCGAACTTCCGCCGGTGGCTTTCGAACTGCTCCTCGATCTTCCTCTCGAACGCACCCTTCTTCTGCTCGAAGAGCTGGATGTGGCGCTCGATCTCTCGCTCCAGCTCACCCTTCTTGACCTCGAACAGACGCTTCTGTTGCTCGAATTTCTTTTCGAGGAGCTGAAGGGCGGGAAGCGGCATGAGGAGCTAACGCTGCGCAATGATTACAGATTTATGACTTCCACCGGTAAAGCCCGCGGCGGCAAGGGTCAAGCGGCAAATTGCTTCAGGCCGAGCTGGAACGAGCCAGGAACTCTTTGACCTTGCCGAAGAATCCGGCCGATTCCGGGTGGGTGTCCTTGGACGACAATCGCTCGAACTCGTTCAGCAATTCGCGCTGCCGCTTGGTCAGCTTTTGCGGCGTCTCGACCAGAACCTGCACGTACATATCGCCGGTCTGTTTCGAGCGCAGCACCGGCATCCCCTTGCCCTGGAGCCGGAAGCGCCGTCCCGACTGGGTGCCTTCCGGCACTTTCACGCGGGTGTTGTTGCCGTCGATGGTCGGCACTTCGAAATCGCCGCCCAGTGCCGCCGCCACCATGGAGATCGGTACCCGGCAATGGAGGTCGGCACCTTCGCGCTGGAAAAACGGATGCGAGCTCAGCGAAAGGAAAATGTAGAGGTCGCCAGCCGGGCCGCCGCGCACGCCCGCCTCGCCTTCACCCGCGAGCCGGATACGGGTACCGTCCTCGACGCCGGCGGGAATGTTGACGGACAGCGCGCGCTCGCGCGTCACCCGCCCGGAGCCGGAGCAGGCCGGGCAAGGATTGTCGATCACCTGGCCGCGGCCCTGGCAGCCCGGACAAGTCCGCTCGAGCGTGAAAAAGCCCTGCGCGTGGCGAATGCGGCCTTGACCGCCGCAGGTGGGGCAAGCCTTGGGCTTGGTGCCGCTCTTGGCGCCCGAACCTGAACAGGCCTCGCAGGTCACCGAGGTCGGGATGCGCAGCTGCGCCGTCTTGCCTGAATAGGCTTCCTCCAGGCTGATTTCCATGTTGTAGCGCAGATCGGCACCGCGCTCGCGGCCGCCACCCCGCCCTCGACGGGCGCCACCCATACCGAACAGATCATCGAAGATGTCGGCGAAGGCGGATGCCACGTCGCCGAAGCCGCCGGCGGGGCCGCCGGCATTGTGCTCGAAGGCGGCGTGGCCGAAGCGATCGTAAGCCGCGCGCTTGTCCGCATCTTTCAGCACTTCGTAGGCTTCGTTGATCTCCTTGAAGCGGACTTCGCAGCTCTTGTCGCCGGGGTTGCGATCGGGATGCCATTTCATCGCCAGCTTGCGAAAGGCAGCTTTCAGCTGGGTCTCACCGGCGGTGCGTTCGACTTCCAAAACCTCGTAGTAGCAGCGCTTGGCCATGCCCGCATCCCACCCCGTCTTTTCCGCCGCGGCGTCGTCGTCGCCCGACCTTACTTGGTCACTCATGGTGCTTCAAAACAGATGCACCCCCGGCTGTGACCCCGGGGGTGTGGGTTGCAATCGGCAGCAGGCATCGCGACCGCCTCGCCGCGTCAGGCCGATTTCTTGTTCTTCTTGTCGTCGTCGACCTCGGTAAATTCCGCGTCGACCACGTCCTCGTTCTTGCCGCCGGAGCCATCGCCGCCGGGTGCGGCACCGCCGGGACCTTCCGGTCCGCCGGCACCACCTTCCTGCGACTGCTTGTACATGGCTTCGCCCAGCTTCATCGAGGCCTGCGCCAGCGTGTTGGTCTTGGCCGTGATCGCATCGGCGTCGGTGCCCTTGAGGGCTTCCTTGAGATCCGCCATCGCATTCTCAATGGCGCGGCGCTCGGTTTCGCCGACCTTCGCGCCATGCTCCTCAAGCGCCTTCTCGGTGGAATGGACCAAAGCCTCGGCGTGGTTCTTGGCTTCGACCTCGGCCTTGCGCTTCTTATCCTCCTCGGCGTGGGATTCGGCGTCCTTGACCATGCGCTGGATGTCAGCCTCGGAGAGGCCGCCCGACGCCTGGATGCGGATCTGCTGTTCCTTGCCGGTTCCCTTGTCCTTGGCCTGCACGTTGACGATGCCGTTGGCGTCGATGTCGAAGGTGACCTCGATCTGCGGCACGCCACGCGGCGACGGCGGCAGTCCGACCAGATCGAACTGGCCGAGCATCTTGTTGTCGGACGCCATCTCGCGCTCACCCTGGAACACGCGGATGGTGACCGCGTTCTGATTGTCCTCAGCGGTGGAGAACACCTGGCTTTTCTTGGTCGGGATCGTCGTGTTGCGGTCGATGAGGCGCGTGAATACCCCGCCGAGCGTCTCGATGCCGAGCGAGAGCGGCGTGACGTCAAGCAGGAGCACGTCCTTGACGTCGCCTTGCAGCACGCCGGCCTGGATCGCAGCGCCGACCGCGACGACCTCGTCGGGATTGACACCCTTGTGCGGCTCCTTGCCGAACAGCTGCTTGACGACTTCCTGCACCTTGGGCATGCGCGTCATGCCGCCGACCAGGACGACTTCGTTGATCTCCGCGGCAGACAGGCCCGCATCCTTGAGCGCCCGCCGGCACGGCTCGACGGTCTTCTGGATGAGATCATCGACCAGCGCCTCGAACTTGGCGCGGGTGAGCTTCATGGTCAGATGCTTCGGACCCGAGGCGTCGGCCGTGATGAACGGCAGATTGATCTCGGTCTGGGTGGTGGAGGAAAGCTCGATCTTCGCCTTCTCCGCCGCTTCCTTCAGCCGCTGCAGCGCGAGCTTGTCGCGGCGCAGATCGATGCCCTGCTCCTTCTGGAACTCGTCGGCGAGATAGCTGACGAGGCGCATGTCGAAGTCCTCGCCGCCCAGGAAGGTGTCGCCGTTGGTCGACTTCACCTCGAACACGCCGTCGCCGATTTCCAGAATCGAAACGTCGAAGGTGCCGCCGCCGAGGTCATAGACCGCGATGGTGCCGGTCTTCTGCTTGTCGAGGCCGTAGGCCAGCGCGGCCGCGGTCGGCTCGTTGATGATGCGCAGCACTTCGAGCCCGGCGATCTTGCCGGCGTCCTTGGTGGCCTGGCGCTGGGCGTCGTTGAAATAGGCCGGAACGGTGATGACCGCCTGCTCGACCTTCTGCCCGAGATAGGCCTCGGCCGTCTCCTTCATCTTCTGCAGGATGAAGGCGGAGATCTGTGAGGGCGAGTAGGTCTTGCCTTCGATCTCGACCCAGGCGTCGCCGTTGGAGGCGCGCACGATCTTGTAGGGGACGAGCTTCTTGTCCTTCTCCACCATCGGATCGTCGTAGCGGCGGCCGATCAGGCGCTTCACGGCAAAGATGGTGCGCTCAGGATTAGTGACCGCCTGGCGCTTGGCCGGCTGGCCGACGAGCCGTTCGCCGTCGTCGGTGAAGGCCACGATCGAGGGCGTGGTGCGCATGCCCTCCGCGTTTTCGATGACCTTCGGCGTCTTGCCTTCCATGACGGCGACGCACGAATTGGTGGTGCCGAGGTCGATGCCGATGACCTTGCCCATGTTCTCGCTTCCTCTCTTCTGCGGCAGGTCGGTCGGGCCCTTATCGGCACCCGAGCGGGAGATTCCGCGATGCCCGCGGGTCCCTTCTCCGACCCCCTAAATACACATCGATGCCGCCCCCTGCGGCGTCTTGGCTCATATAGGAGGGCGGGTTTGGGCCGCAAGACATATGATCACGGATTCGCGAGCCACGCAGCCAACCCGCGCCGCGAGCCCATCTGATAACGGACATCATTCATCGGCGATAGCGCTATGACCGTCCCGACCCCGCTTTCCGGCTTCCGCTTCGTGCCGGGCTATCTCGATCGGCCCGCCCAGGAGGCGCTGCTGAGCGCGCTCCGTTCAGTGCTGGCGGCTGCACCGGCCTACACCCCGCGGATGCCGAAAAGTGGCAAGCCCCTGTCGGTGCGCATGACCAATTGCGGTCCGCTCGGCTGGGTCACCGACGAAGCCGGCTACCGTTATCAGGCCCTCCATCCCGAAACCGGAATGCCGTGGCCGGCGATGCCCGACCTCGTGGTCGAGGCCTGGAAGGCGCTCGCGCGCTATCCCCACGCGCCCGAGAGCTGCCTCATCAACTACTACGGACCGGCGGCTAAGATGGGCCTGCATCAGGATCGGGACGAGCGCGACCTGGGGGCGCCCGTGGTCTCGCTTTCGCTCGGCGATACCTGCCTGTTCAGGATCGGAGGGACGAAGCGCAGCGAGCCGACCCGCAGTCTGCGCCTTGCCTCCGGGGACGCCGTGGTGCTCGCCGGCGAGGCGCGGCTCGCCTTTCACGGCGTCGACCGCATCATCCCGGGGACCTCGACCCTGTTGCCGGAAGGGGGGCGCATCAATCTCACGCTGCGGCGGGTGACCGTCCCCGCGGACGGCGCCTAGTGCCCCGAACTCGAAGTTTGCGTACATCGCGCGGCAAGTTCAATCGCGAACTTCGGGTTCAAAGGGGCACTAGAATCATAGAGTTGCTAGTGGTCCTCAGATTCCGAAGTTCGCATCGTAACGTGCCGCGAGCGCCGGCGAACTTCGGAATCGGACCACTAGTGCCCCGAACTCGAAGTTCGCGTACATCGCGCGGCAAGTTCAATCGCGAACTTCGGGTTCAAAGGGGCACTAGAATCATAGAGTTGCTAGTGGTCCACAGATTCCGAAGTTCGCATCGTAACGTGCCGCGAGCGCCGGCGAAGTTCGGAATCGGACCACTAGTCGCCCGGACGCGTGGTCTCCAATGGCGCCCCGCTGCGAACCGGCAGCTGATCGCATCACGTCTTTGCGAACGGCGCACGCGGCGCCGGCCGTTTCCTCTGCCGTTCAATCGCGGTAGTGTCGTCGCATGACATCACTCCGCTGGCTTCTCGTCCTGTTCATGCTCGCGCTTGGCGCATTGCCTGCGCCGGCCGCCGAGCCCACCTACCCGCCCGGCTCCCGGATCGGACTCGCGGCCCCAGCCGGATTGGTGCCGAGCAAGACGTTCTTCGGCTACGAGGATCCCAGCAACGGCGTCGCCATGGTGCTGGTGGCGCTGCCGCCCCAGGCTTACGCAGACCTGGATGCGTCCGTCACCGCCGATGCGCTCAAGCGCCAGGGCGTGACGATGGAAGCGCGCGAAGCGCTGCCGCTCCCCAGCGGCAAGGCCTTCCTGGTCGTGGGTCGGCAGGAGGTCGATAATGCGAAAATCCGCAAATGGATTCTGGTGGCCTCCTCGCCCAACCTGACCGGGTTCGTCACCGTGCAGATGCCGGAGGCGGCCACGGCGCTCTATCCAGACGCGGCGATCCGCGCATCACTGGCCACGCTGGCGTTTCGCGCCACCGTTCCGGTCGACGAGCAGCTCGGGCTGTTGCCCTTCAAGGTCAGTGAATTCTCCGGGTTTCAGATCGCAGGCGTGATTCCCGGACGTGCCGTGATGTTGAGCGACGCGCCCGCGGGCGCGCCCGGTTCGCCGGACAGCACCAACGAACCGCACATCTTCGCTGCCATCGCCCCCGGAGGTCCGGCGCAGAATACCGACCGCGATACGTTCGCGCGCGAGGTCTTTGCCACGCTGCCGAACATGAGGGAGATCCGCGTCACCACCTCCGAGCCGTTGCGCATGAGCGGCCAACAGGGCCACCAGATCCTCGCCAACGCCAAGGACGCGACGGGCGCGTCCGCGCTGACCGTGGTGCAATGGCTGCGCTTCGGCGGCGGCGGCTATATGCAGATCGTCGGGATCGCGCGCGCCGATGCCTGGAAAGACGCCTATCCGCGCTTTCGCTCCGTGCGCGATGGAATTGATGCGCGGTGACAACGACGAAGCGCCGCGAAATACGGGACGGCAGCTCCCGCATTGAAACGCTGTCAGTTCCAGAACTGCCGTGACGCGATCCGCGCCCCTTCCGCCATCGCCGCGAGCTTCGCCCAGACCACGTCCGGGTCGACCGCGGCCTGTCCCACCCAGGTGCCGTAGCCGCAATCGCTGCCGGCAATGACGTTCTCGCGGCCGACGAGGTCGGCGTAGCGCCCGATGCGCTGCGCGATCAATTCCGGATGCTCGATAAAGTTGGATTTGGATTCGATCACGCCGGGGATGAGCACCTTGCCGGCGGGCAGCTTGACGCGCTCGAACAGCGTCCACTCGTGACCGTGGCGCGGATTGGCAGCCTCGAACGAGATCGCGCTCGGACGCGCCGCGAACACGATGTCGATGATGTCCGCAAGCGCCACGTCGCAATGATGCGGGCCTTCGTAGTTGCCCCAGCACAGATGCATGCGCAGCCGCTCCGGTGCGATATTGGCGAGCGCGTGATTGAGCGCCTGCACGTGCATCCCGGCGCGCTTGCGGAAGTCTTCGAGGCTGAGTTCGGCGTATTGGATGTGGCGGCCCATGGCGAGATCGGGACAATCGATCTGCAGCACGATGCCGGCATTGGCGACCGCCTCGTATTCGTGGCGCATCGCCTCGGCGATCGCGAACAGATACGCCTCCTGGCTGGGGTAATAGTCGTTGCGGAAGAACAGCGAGACGACGCCGGGCGAGGCCGCGCTCATGAAGGCTTCGGTCCTGTGCGCTTCGGCAAGCGCCGCCTTGAGGTTGCCAACGTCGGTCGTTGCCGCATCGGGATCGCGCACATGCACCGGCGCGTTGCAGGCGGGGGTCTTGCGGCGCGAGCGCCCGGGATCGCCGAAGACCCGCTTGGCGAGATTGGGGAATTGCGCCAGATCCTGGTACACGAAGGTGTTGCCGGTGCCGCCGAAGCCGGCGAGCCGATCCTTGACGTAGGTGGCATAGCTCGGCTTCGACATCTCGCCGTCATTGACGAGGTCGATGCCGGCATCGGCCTGCTTCCTCACCACCTCGGCCACCGCCGCGCGCACGCGCGCCGCCAGCGGTTCGCGCTCGACCGGCACTCCCTCTTCCCTGGCATACATCATGCGGATGAGGTCGTCGGGCCGCGGCAAGCTGCCGGTATGGGTCGTCAAGAAGCGATCCGTGCTGCGTATCATCGTTGCCTCCACGCACGCGCGCGATACCACGCTCGCCCCAGGCGAGCGCGGGGCGCGAGCATAGCGCGATCTGAGCGATGAGGGAGGAACGCCGTGATTCCGGGATCGCGCCTTCAGCGCGGCCCGCCGTGACTATGGATTGACTACGTCGGCGGAAACAGTTCTAGCCCTAAGGATTGTGCGAGGAGCTCCCGCCATTGTCGTTCGCCGGCGGCTCGGCCGAGGGCTTCGGTCCGCCCTTCGCCACCCCAACCAGCGCCGGCCGCAGCACGCGGTCGCCGATCATATAGCCGGGCTGCACCACCTGGGCGACGCTGCCCGCGGGCCGCGTAGCATCGGGAATCTCGTACATCGCCTGATGCAGATTGGGATCGAACTTCTCCCCAAGCGGCTCGAACTTCTTCACCCCGTGCTTCTCCAGCACTTTGGCGAGCTCGCGCTCGGTCAGCTCGACGCCGTCGAGCAGCGCGTGAGTTCCGGCGTCGGCTTGTTCCCGCAGCTTGGCATCGAATGCCCCGAGCGCGCGCGCCATGTTGTCCGCAACGGCCACGATATCGCGCGCAAAGTTGGAGATGCCATAGATGCGGGCATCCGCAATCTCGCGATCGGTCCGCCGGCGCAGATTCTCCATTTCGGCGAGCACACGCAGGAGCTTGTCCTTGTACTCGGCGGCAACGCTGGCGTAGTCGGTGGGGTCGATCGTCTTGGCCTCGGGACCCTGCGAAGAAGGCTCCCGGCTCTCGGGCTCGGCGCCCGCATCGACGGATGGGCGGGCATTCGTATCCGTCATCATATTGTTCCCACTTGCGATTGAATTCGCCCCGGATATCAGGGTTGAGGAACCAAAAATCAAGCCGCAATGCGTGGTGGAGGCGCCAACGTCACCCCCCGATGAGCTTGCTCACCACTTTTGCAGTGTAATCGACCATCGGGATGACGCGGGCATAATTGAGCCGGGTGGGACCGATCACGCCGATCACGCCGACGATGCGGCCGGCGCCGTCGCGGTAAGGCGCGACGATGGTGGACGAGCCCGAGAGCGAGAACAACTTGTTCTCCGAGCCGATGAAGATGCGGGCGCCGTCGGCGTGCTCGGCGCGGCCGAGCAGATCGACCAGGCCGCGCTTGGTCTCGAGATCGTCGAACAGCAGCCGCACCCGCTCGAGATCCTCGAGTGCCTTGAGGTCGTCGAGCAGGTGAGCCGCGCCGCGCACGATCAGCTTGCGCTCGTCGCTTTCCCCGCCCGACCAGCTCGCGAGGCCGGCGGCGACGATTTTCTGAGTGAGCTGATCGACCTCCGCCTGGCCGGCCGCGAGCGCTTTCTCCAGCTCGGTCTTGGCCTCGGCCAGCGTGCGGCCGCGCACATGGGCGTTGAGGAAGTTCGAGGCCTCGGTGAGCGAGGACACCGGCAGTCCGGCGGGAACGCTGATGATGCGGTTCTCGACCTGCCCATCGTCCGCGACCAGGACGACCAGCGCACGCTGGGGCTCGAGCCGCACGAATTCGATGTGCTTGAGGCGCACGTTCGATTTGGCAGCCAGCACCACACCGGCCGCGCGCGTAAGCCCGGACAGCATCACGGAGGCTTCGTTCAGCACCGCCTCCATGGATTTGCCGGCGGCGGCGACCTTGGCCTCCATTTCGCGCCGGTCGGCTTCGCCGAGATCGCCGATTTCCATGAGCGCATCGACGAAGAAGCGCAGTCCCGTCTCGGTCGGCAGCCGGCCGGCCGATGTGTGCGGCGCATAGACGAGACCGAGTTGCTCCAGGTCGGACATCACGTTGCGCACCGAGGCGGGCGACAGCGGCGTCGTGATCAGGCGCGAGATGTTGCGCGAGCCCACCGGCTCCCCGGTGGCGAGATAGCTCTCCACGATCTGGCGGAAAATATCGCGCGAGCGCTCATTGAGCTGAGCGAGGCTCACCTGTGTCGCGCCGATCGGGACGTCCTGGGACAATGAATCCTCCGTTCAAACCCAACAGAGTTGTCCATCCGGGCCGAGGAGTGCAAGCCTGCACGGTCTTTGCCCCTGCGGCCAGTGCTGTTAGCCTGTCGCCGCATAATAATATCCATCAACATCCATCTCGGGGGAGGATCGAGCATGACGATGCTGCAGCGGATTGCGATCGGCGCGGTCACGGCCGTGGCCCTGGTTGCAAATTCGGGGGCCGGTGCGCAGGCACAGACCGTGATCGAGGAGTGGGCGTCCGCCAAGCTGCCGCCCCCACCCACGCTCAAGCCCGCGACCATCGTTCCCAACGAGACCGCCCTGCTGGTGATGGATTTCACCAACCAGACCTGCACCAAAGAGCGCCGGCAGCGATGCGCGGACTCGGTGGCGAAAGTGCGCGATCTGGTGACGAAGGCCCGCGCCAAGGGCGCCTTGATCATCTACAGCGTCGCGGTGCCGGGCTCGGTACCGGCCGACATTCTCAATGAGCTCACGCCGGCGGCAGGCGAGTCCGTGCTGCCGCCGTTGGGGCCGGACAAGTTCATCGGCAGCGATCTCGAGCAGACCCTCAAGGACAAGAGCATCAAGACCGTGGTCGCCATGGGCACGCAGGCCCAGACCTCGGTGCTGCACACGGCCGGGGCAGCCGCACTGCGCGGCTTCAAGGTGATCGTCCCGGTCGACGGCATGTCCGCCGACGACGTGTTCCCGGAGCTCTATACCGCGTGGCACCTCGCGACCGCCGCGCGCATCAGCCCGCAGGTGACGTTGACCAAGTTCGACCTGATCGGGTTTTGAGCCGGCGCGCGCGATCCAACGGCCCGCCCGACCATCCCTTGCCACAAGACTCGCGCTGTCGCGGCGGCGACTGCGCCGTTTTCCGATTGACCGGAATCAACGTTACGCAGCCGTGAACCCGTAAAGCCGCTGCGGATTGGTGACGAGAATGCGCTGACGGATCGCCGCGTCCGGCGTCCACGCCGTAAACAGGTCGAGGAGATGGCCCACGTCCGGCATCTCTGCTTCCATGCGCGGATGCGGCCAGTCGCCGCCCCAGACCAGACGGTCGGGATTCTCGGCAATCAATGCTTGGTGGAAAATCTTCGCGTCCGGATAATCCGGCGCAGCGCGGCTGATGCGATGCGCGCCTGAAAGCTTGACCCAGCAGCCTCCCGCGCCGAGGAAGCGCAGCAGGCTCGCAAAGCCGGGAGTGGCCGTGCCGGCGCTCGCATCGCTGCGTCCCATATGGTCGATCACGACCGGCAGACCGAGCGATTGCAGGACCGGCACCGTGTCCGGCAAATCTTTTACGTCAATCCAAAGCTGCAGGTGCCACCCGAGCTCCTGCATGACCGGCGCGAGCACCCGCGCAGCGTCGAGCGGCACGCCGCCGCGATAATGCAGCTGCCCGCCACGGAAAAAATGGTTGAACCGCAGCCCGCGGACGCCGAGCGCATGCCAGCGACGCAGCTCGGCCGGCGGCACCTCTGCGTCGGCGACCGCAACCCCACGCAGCCGGCCGGGCTTACGCGCCAGCGCATCGAGCATGGCGGAGTTGTCGGACCCGTGCGCGCTGCCTTGCACCAGAACGCCGCGGGCAAAGCCGAGCGTGTCGAGCATGGCGAGATATTTTTCGAGCGGCGCATCCGGCGGGGTGTAGCTGCGGTCGGCGGCATACGGAAAGCGCGCCGCCGGCCCGAACACATGGGCGTGGGTGTCGCACGCCCCGGCAGGGAGCGGAATCCTGGGCCGGCTCGGCGCGCGCGGGGCGGGACAGGCTGGGATCATGACCGCACCTTGCGTTCAAGCGACACGCCGGAGTTGCGCAAATCTGTTATCCTCGCTCGCAACCAAGAACACGCCGAACAAATACGAGGACTTCAACACCGACAATACCATCGTATCGCGACAAGGAGGGACGATGCATGACACGTCTGCTGCGCGTGCTCGTTGCAGCCGGCGCCGCGCTGCTCGCCGTGGCGGCGAACGCCCAAGGACAGCTTCAAGGTCCGCTGCAAGGCCAGTATCCCAACAAGGCGGTCACCCTCATCGTCCCATTCGGTCCCGGCAGCGCCACCGACACCATCTCGCGCATCATTGCGCTGCACCTCGGAAACGCGCTCAACCAGAGTATCGTCATCGAGAACAAGCCAGGAGCAAACGGCGCCATTGCCGCCGCCTATGTCGCGCGCGCCGCACCCGACGGCTACACGCTGTTGATGAGCACCAACAGCCCGCACTCGGCCGCGCCCAGCCTCAACAAGAGCATCGCCTACGATCCGGTGAAGGACTTCGAGCCGGTCTCGCGCATCGGAAGCTTCACCTTGATGCTGGTGCTTCACCCGGACGTGCCGGCGACGTCCATCCCGGAACTGATCGCCTACGCCAAGGCCCATCCCGGCAAGCTGTCGTTTGCAAGCGGCAACGCATCCGGGGTGGTGGCCGGCGAAACGCTCAAGGCCTGGGCCGGCATCAACCTCGTGCATGTGCCGTATCGAAGCACGCCGCCGGCGGTCAACGACGTGCTCGGCGGCCGGGTATCGATGATGTTCATCGATCTGACCACCGGCCTGCCCCATGTCAAAGCCAATGCGCTGCGCGCCCTGGCGGTCACCAGGATGCAGCGCAGCACGCTGTTTCCCGAGCTTCCCTCCCTGCACGAGGCCGGCGTCGCCAACTTCGACATGGATTCGTGGATGGCAATGTTCGCGCCCGCCCACACGCCGCCGGAGATCGTGACCCGGCTCAATGCCGAACTGCGCAAGATCATCGACAATGCCGAGATCAAGGCGCGGATCGGCACGCTCGGTTTCGAGCTATTTTCCAGCACGCCGGCGGAGTTGGGCAGCTTCGTCAAGGTCCAGCTCGACAAATGGACCAGGATGATCAAGGACGCCGGCATCGAGCCGGAATGAGCACGCGCCCTCTTGTGGGTGCCGACCGCGGCCCCTAAAAGCTTGCCCGATACGCAATGCCGAGCAGGAGACCAGCAATGCGGCCGAGCCGCCGACAACCCGACGAGTTGCGTGCCGTATCGCTCGAACGCGGCGTGGTGAAATATGCCGAGGGCTCCTGCTTCGTGAAATTCGGCGACACCCACGTCTTGGTGACGGCGACGCTCGAGGACCGGCTGCCGCCGTGGCTCAAAGGGCAGGCGCGCGGCTGGGTCACCGCCGAATATGGCATGCTGCCGCGCGCCACATCGGAACGAACCCGCCGCGAGGCGGCGGCCGGAAAACAGAGCGGCCGCACGGTCGAAATCCAGCGGCTGATCGGGCGCAG
>JGI12053J15887_10000724_pt1 | contig 14121 bp, 16 predicted proteins | sample MedBloCAOM1_O3_FD_15887 | JGI IMG/M metagenome (IMG submission 15887)
GGCGAAGGCAACCGACGAAAGTGTTAGCACCGTTCGGGGGCTCAACCGCATAGTCCATTCTGGAGGCGTTCGTTGGGTAGTTGGCGCATCGGCGCTCTGCTGGCGCCGCTGGCGTTCATCCTGCAGCAGCCTGACGGCGTATACGCCAATGGCCATGCCGCCAATTGCCGCCTGCAAAGCGATTGCCCACGACTGCTCCCTTCTGGCTGCGGCCGGGATGACGAAGAGAAGGATAGCGGCGATCACCGCGATATGACGAGTTCGTGACGTCATTTGGTGTCTCCATTTTCGAGGCCGTTGTTCGACCGGCCAGCACGGAGCCCCTTTCGCCGTAATCTCAACCCCGGCGTCGACCACCACCGCCTTTCAGGCGTCAGGTGCTCGACAGGTTGGCGCCATGGCGATCTCTCCGCCGGTGACGGCAGGATTGTCGGACCGATCAAACCTCGAAGTTCGGGCAGCCGCAAGGGGCTTCGACGGTCGAATTTCTCGCGAGCTCGGCGTTGGGGTCGGGATCGTGATGCGCGTTCTGGGCAAGGTCAGCGCGACGTAATCGATGGCCGGAATTGGCGTTATCCTGGCCCCAATCGTAGAGCGACTGCAGCATCGCTTCAACATTTCGCCACGTCTGGTCAGGCAATACCGCGATGTACTACCGGAGCGCTCCTGCCTCACGAAGCCGGCCTCACAGAGGTCGCGCAGCCGTTCGGTCAGTATCTTGTCGCTCAGCGATGGAATGTCGTGACGCAATTCGCCGTAGCGCATCGGCCGCACTTTCAGCCTGCTGAGGATCACTGTCTTCCACTTATCGCGCGACGACTGGCGCCGCAGGCCTGGCAAGCATCTGCACAATCTCATTCAGCGCGCGATCGACATCTCCGAAAGCGCACGAAAGGACACTAACCGATGATCTGCAGGACTAACTCCGGCCGGCCTGGGCAATCCTGGCGGCGAGCCAATCAAGGCCGAGGTCCGACTTCGAGCGCGCGTGTCGCACCAAGCTGATGGTGAAGCAGTCGATCTTCAATGGCAGGTCGAACATCGCAAGTCCGAGCTGTTTGACGTGTTTAGCAGCCAGCCGCGAAGGGACCGTCGCAGCGAGATTAGTGTGCGCGACGGTGGTCATCGCCGTCATAAACGTCGGCACGCTGGCGACAACACGCCTCTTGAGGCGGCGACGCTTCAGCGCTCGATCGACCATCCCTGTGAAACCACCCCTAAAGGAGACCAGGATGTGGTCCAGAGCGAGATAACTTTCGAGTGCCATTTGGCTGCGGACGGTGGGATGGTTCTTGCGAACGAGCACGGCAAATGTTTCCTCAAACACCGGCGTTACCTGGAAGTCTTCCGCCAAATTCTCAATTCCTCCGATGGCCAGATCCAGCTCGTTGGTTCGTAGCGCATCCAGACTTGCGACCCCGACCCCGAACTGGAACGCCACGCGGCAGCCTGGCGCCTCCCGTCGCAGGAGGCCGATCAGCGAAGGCGTGATCAGTGCGCCGACAAGATCGTCGCCGGCGAGCCGGAACGACCGGGTCGAAGACGTCGGCTCGAATTGCGCCGGCCCGTCGAGAACGTCGCGCGCAAGGTGCAGAATCGTCTCGACCTTTGGCAGCAATTCCAGTGCGCGCTGCGTCGGCTCAAGCCCGCTCGGTCGTCTGAAGAACAGAGGGTCTGCCAAAGCCTCGCGCAGACGCGCGAGCGCATGACTGATCGCCGACTGAGAGAGGCCAAGCTGCGCCGCGACGGCGGTCGTCTTTTGCAGACGACAGAGATCGCGAAAGATCACCAGCATCGAGAAGTCAAGCTGCCGCAGCTTGATTTGATCGACATCCGTTGTCATGAGTTCAAAGGTCCATACTTGCCCGGAACGAGCGCGCCGGTAATGCCTGCCTGATGGAAGGAAGCGGGCCCTGCCAGGCCTTGATGATCTCGCTAAACGGCCCGAGCGATGCCTCGACGCCGGCGGGCTCGCGCGAGCGGCTCTCGGGATCGCTGTCGACGTAGCGCCTGGTCCATTCGTCGATGTATCCACGAAAGAGCCAGCGGTTGGTGCGCGGGAGCGTCCTCTGACGACGCGATGGAGGCATAACGCCCGATCAGCGCGGTGAACATCCGAGCCTCTTCGGCTCACCGAGGACGCCGACACGAAGCACACGATATAGGCTCCAGCGGACTGGCGTAAGTGCCAATTCGTGCAATATTCACTAGACCAATTCGTTCCTGCGCGAGCGAGCGATTTCATGGCCTTCCATGTCAGCCTAGTCGGCCGCAAGAACCTCAGCGGCGAGATCTACCGGCAAATAAGACGGGCGATCNTAGACGGACGACTACGGCCAGGGGATCGTCTGTCGCCCAGCCGCGATCNNGCGCGGGCGCTTGCAGTATCGCGCATGACCGTGATTGTGGCGTACGAGCGATTGGCAAGCGAGGGCTTCGTTACGTCCCGCCTTGGCGCGGGAACGTTCGTCAGCGATCGCGTCCGCAGCGGGAAAGCGAAGAGCCGGTCCGAAGGCCCGCTGCAGCCACGCGCACTCTGGGAATCGATTTCGCTTCCGAGTGCGTTCGAGCACCGTGCCGCCTTCGATTTTCGCACTGGAATTCCGGATCCTTCGCTGTTTCCCCACAGGACATGGCGACGGCTAATCGCGCGGACGTTGCGCTCACCGGTGGTGGCCACAGGCCTTTACGACCATCCTGCCGGGCATCGCGATCTGCGAGTCGCGATCATCCACCATCTTGGCACCGCTCGCGGACTCCAGGCCACGGCGGACGACATCGTTATCACAAATGGCACGCAACAGGCATTGGACGTTATTGCTCGCGCAACCCTGTCGCCAGGCGACAAGATTGCCGTCGAAGACCCCGGCTATGCTCCGCCACGGCAGTTGTTTAAAGCGCTCGGCCTTCGCGTCGTCGGCGTGCCGGTAGATCGGGACGGGCTAGTGGTTGATGCGCTGCCGCGCGGCGTCCGAGCCGTCTACGTGACGCCGTCCCATCAGTATCCGCTAGGCGTGGTCATGGCATTGCCTCGGCGGTTGGCATTACTGTCATGGGCCGGGCAGAACAATGCTGCCATTATCGAGGACGACTATGACAGCGAATTCAGGTTCGGAGGACGTCCTCTCGATCCGCTGCAAACGCTCGACACCGAAGGTCGGGTGATCTACGTAGGCTCGTTCTCAAAGACGCTGTTGCCGACCTTGCGGTTGGGCTTCCTGATATCGCCGCAATCACTACGATCGGCCCTGCACAAGGCGAAGTTCTTCAGCGATTGGCACACAGCGACGCTCCCGCAGGCGGCACTCGGGCGTCTCATTGATGACGGTGGATTTGCGCAACATATCCGCAGAGCGACCAGAATCTACGGTGAACGACGCGAGCTGGTGGTGAACGCTCTCACCCGCGATTTCGCTAACCATCTCAAGCTCATTCCATCAACCACCGGGCTGCACGTTGCCGCACTGGCTCGAGCCGCGTCTGTCGTACAGATTGCTTCAGTCGCTCGCCGCGCACTCCGTGCGGGTGTTGCGGTTCAGATATTGTCCTCTTTCGCTCTCGGCCGGACCGAACGGGCCGGGCTTGTACTTGGTTACGGCGGCATCGCGACGGAGGAAATTCCGGAAGGATTGCGCAGGCTGAGAAAGTGCTTCGATTCGACCCGATAGAAATCGCTATTTAAATTTAGAGGCACGCTGTTCGGAACAACCAGGCTTGGTTCGAAATAAGACCGTCACATGCTCCGCCTTTGCCTGACGATCCTTTTGACCTTACTTCACTGCAATTAGATATGCGTTTGAGTCTAACCAAGAGATATATTCTCTTCGCGTAGGAATCCCAGAATTCCTCGCNATTTGCCGGATAGTCGCAAGGCGTGGGGCCCGGGATCGTCTCCGAAAGCGCCGTGCGCCGAGCGAGCAAGACGATGCCCNTAAAATCGTCCGAATCCTGGATCCTTGGGTTAAGCGAAACTTGAGCCTTTACTTTCGGCATGGGAATTCACGCCCNCTCTATTTGGAAAAGTTCGTAGCNTACGTACTGCGGGAAGGGAAAAGCCTAGCGTGTGAGGTCGTATCAGGGCAGTTGTTACTATGGAAATATGCATTTCCACTATTCGGCAGATTGTGCCGCAGAAATCGTCGTTGCGTGGTGCGAGCTGAGAAACGGCTACCGACATTTCCGCACCGATCGCATTGGCTCGCTGAAACTTGCGAGCAAGAGATATCCGCGCCGCCGTCAAGGACTGCTCAAGGAATAGGGGGACGTCGAAGGCATTCCGGAGCAATGACGCAATTGCCGACTGCTGCCATAAATTGAAAGCATGCTGCGGCAGGAATCATCTGCTTTCAGCACTGCTTCTGAGCAGGTGTGATTGAAGCATCAAAAGAGGATCACGAATGATTGCCCAGTTTCCATTAACAGCCTTGGCATCCTTGACAGCACTCGCTGTCTATTTCTTGACGGGCTTCCTCGTCGCCCGTGCTCGCCGGAAATACCATGTTAGTGCTCCCGCAGTCGTTGGTGAACCCGGCGTTTGAACGCGTCTTCCGTGCGCAACAGAATGTCTTGGAATGGATGCCTTTGTTCTTGCCCGCGTTGTGGTTATTTGCCATCTCGCTGAGCGACAAATGGGCGGCTGCGCTGGGTTTTCTTTGGTCGTTAGCGCGGCTCGGATACATTCTCGCGTACGGTGCGGCCGCTGAAAAACGGGGGCCGTATTTCTTGTCACAGCTCGCGGTGTTCATCGCGCTATGGATTGGTGCACTCATCGGTACGTTGCGCGTACTGTATTGACGGATGAAGCGCAGCCGCGCCGCAGTTCCGGCCGGACGAACGCGCGGATTGGCGCTCGCCAAGGCCTTCGGTGTTGCACCGGCGCCACACTCGTCGAAAACAGAGGCATACTGCTGATAGTCATTGTGCGTTTGATCGGACGTTAGGACATAGGCTGGCTCCTCGGAGGAATGATCACACGCGTAGCCCATCTCCGGCACAGCATCACGCAACACCTGGTTTGTTGGTTGCCTCAGAAAGTTTCAACCCACTCGCGTCGACGAACAAGTTCGGGATCTTGGCCGTCCGATCTAGCAGCCATGCCAGCGCAACCATGATCAGGATGCCGGCGGCGCTGACGAGCAACTGCTCCCCGGCACCCTTGCTGTACTGCGTCAGGATCCAATGCGCTCCAAAGGAAAGGAATACGCCGAAGCAGAATATCGGAAGCGAATACTGACCGCACAGGATCAGCGGACGCGTCCATCTGGAGGTGAGCGGCGCCCAGTTGCGCGGAATATATCGGGCGACCACCACCGCAAGCGCCAGAAAGTGGGTGAAACGCAGCATGTCGAGGTCGGTCTTGTCGATCGGATAGATCACCTTGATCATCCATTTCGGCACCAGCGATTCCAGGAACCCGCTGTGCCAGGTCGTCACAATCAGCAGTGCAAACACGATCCAGGCAAGCGCAACAGCCAGCACCACGCGGGATTGGATCAGTCCCTGCAGTTTGGCGACGCCTCCCACACCACACCACGCCGCGAAGACAAACATCAATTGCCAGGCAAACGGGTTGAAGTACCAGGTCGTACCAGGCGGATAGGAGGCAAGATTCCAGTCGAACCAGCGCGCCAGCACGTAGAGGATGGCCGAGCCCAACAATGTCAGGTTCGGTCGGCGCACCAGACACCACAGGATCAGCGGGGCAGCGGCCACCAGCGAGATATAGAGCGGCAGAACGTCGAGGTTGACCGGCTTGTACCGCAGCGTGAGCGCCTGCCCTATCAGGATATCCGGGTGCTCGAGAAAATTATGAACATTGAATTCATCCTCGTACATCGGGTTGTCGAATTTACGGACCGTACGCGCGATCTGTGCCGTAAAGACCAGGAACAGCATAATGTGGGCAACGTACATTTGCCCGGCTCGCATCAAAAGCCGCTTGGTTGCAGCAAGAAAACGGCCGCCGCGTATAATCGGACCGTAGATGAAGCCGGCAAGATAGCCGGAAATGAACACGAAGAACTCGGCAGCATCGCTGAAGCCATAATTGCGCAAGGTCAACCAGGCAACGACGTCGTGCGGCACATGATCGAGGAAAATCATCCACAGCCCAGCCCCGCGGAAGAGATCGAGCCGAAGATCACGCTCGACGGAACGCGAGAGCGTTGCAACATCTTGATCGGTCATGAAACCCGTCCGTTTCGTTTGGTTAGCTGTCGAGTCTCTGTTCTGCCGCCGTGGCTTGATGTTGCACGAGACACCGCGCGGCCAGGGCGATATTGAGTGCGCTTCGCAATTCCGAGGGTAGGCGATATGTTTAACAGTCATCATCCGAACATCCTTTCAGCTTCGCACCGGTGCTGACGCGAGCTCGGAAGGAGGGTCAATCCCGCCAGCCGCTATTTGCTTTAGCCGACGATCATAAGCGTGGCGTTCAACGAGCAATGGCGCGGGCGAGCTCGCCCCCTGACAACGGCGAGTGGAGCCGACGCGTTAATTCCGCTTCGTGAGAATCGAGTGGAGCTGTGCGACCACCGCAGCGCCCTCCCCGACTGCCGCCGCTACACGTTTCGTCGAATTCGCTCGAACGTCGCCGATCGCAAATACACAAGGAACGGAGGTCTCTAGAGGCAGAGGCTTGCGCTTGAAACTTCGCCAAATTGCGCCGTCCATTTCTGATAACTCGGTGGCGACAAATCCTTTTTCGTCCAGCTGCATTCCGCAACTCTGCAGCCACCCAGTATTGGGATCCGCTCCGATAAACAGAAAAAGGCCTCGAATAGGAAAAATCCGAGTTTCACCGGTCTTTCGGTTTGTGACCGTTGACGTGGCAAGTGCAATTTCCGGTTCCCCATCCAGCTCGACGACTTCCGAGTCTGTATAGACCTCCACGTTCGCCAGGGCGGCGATACGGTCGATCAAATAACGAGACATTGATGCCTCGAGCCCGTTACTTCGGACAAAGAGATGGAGACGCCTGACCTTCGGTGCGAGAAATACAACAGCTTGGCCCGCCGAGTTGCCTGCTCCGACCAGCGCCACATCCTCACCCTCGCAGAGTTTGGCTTCGACGGGAGAGGCCCAGTAAGCGACACCGGCCCCCTCGAAGGCTTCGAGATTTCGGATACTGGGTCGACGATATCGCACACCCGAAGCGACGACTACGCTTCTCGTGAGGAGCGACCGGCCGTCTTTCAGTTCGATTTTCAGCGGATCTTTGGGGCGCCGAAGCTCTCCGCCGCATTCGAGCTTTGCGACCTCCAGCGGCATAGCGATTTCTGCCCCAAATTTCTGCGCCTGGTTGAAGGCGCGTGCCGTAAGAGCCTGACCGGAAATCCCCGTCGGAAATCCGAAATAGTTCTCGATTCGCGCGGATGCGCCCGCCTGACCGCCAAAGCCGACGGAATCCAGTACGATGGTCGAAAGTCCTTCCGACGAAGCGTAGACGGCGGTCGCAAGCCCCGCGGGACCTGCTCCGACGACGGCAACATCATAGACCTTGGCGGCGTTCAACGTCGGCGTGATGCCGAAACAAATCCCGAGTTCTGCTTCGCTGGGCCGTTTCAGCAAGCTGCCGTTCGGACAGATCGCAATCGGCAAGTCTTCCGGAGCGACCGCGAACTTTTCGACGGCGGCGGTTGCATCCGGATTCGTTCCCACTTCCAGAACCGTATAAGGATAACCGTTTCGCCTCAGGAACCCTTGCAGACGGACCAGCCAAGGATCGCTTGCTCTGCCGATCAGGATGGATCCTGCGCCACCTCCGGTGATGAGTTCGGTACGCCGCAGGATAAATGCGCGCATTACGATCTCGCCGATGTCAGCCGAACCGACTACCAGGGCGCGCAAGTGTACCGCATCAAAGGGCGCCACCTCGCAGCCCTCCGGTCCCGCACGACCTTCCGCCAACGTTGGACGGCCGGCGAGTTGGCTGATTTCGCCTGTTATTTCGCCCTCTTCGTGAACGACGATCACGGACGCGCGACCGAGCCCGTCTCGTCGGGCGATTTCAACACGTCCGGAAAGAATAAGGAATGCCGGAGACTCGGTGGCTCCGACGTTGAACAATACTTCTCCAGGCGTGTATCGGCGGGTTGGTCCGCTCGCGAATCGAAGCGCAGCTTCGCGCTCAATTGCCGGCAGGATCGGAAAGAGTTGATCGCGGCGCCTATCAATGATGCTCATGAGAACTCTTGGGTCGTGGCAAGTCGGTCGCAGCCGCCGCTGCTTTGAATCGGGCTAAATATCGCGGGATCATCAAACTATTTTTTCTTTCTGATCTCGGATCAGAACCGTGCCAATCCGCGCGCCGAAGCCCTGCACGTACGCAAGGTGTACAAGGAGCATTCCAAGCGGCTCGGTATAGCGGGCGAGCGACAGCGGCCCAGCATCGACCCCGTCGGCATCGATATCCGAGACCAGCTTGAGGATTGTCGCTCGCGCACCCGGATCGTTTCCGCAGACAAAAACGCCGGGTCGCTCGCCATTAACGCGAGTAGAAGGCGAGTGAAGCACTTCGGCGAACGGCGGAACGGCCTTGACGACGTTTGCCCCGGGAGCTGCCTTGGCAATTTCCTCTCCTGCGGAGGTCGAAAGGCCGATCTCAAGACCGCTCATGTCTGTCTTGAACGGATTGGTAGTATCCCAAACTGTCTTCCCTTCGAGTTCGCTGGTGACCTGCCGAATTGTCTCCAGCGTCACTATCCAAGGTGTAGCGACGATGACTACGTCTCCGTGACGTGCGGCCTCTTGAAGTGTTCCCGCTTCGGCTCCGCCACCGATTTTCCTCGCCGCATCGGCGACATTCTCGGGAGTCCGGCCGAAGCTTACGACGATGTCATGGCCGCTCGCAGCAAGTCTTTTGCCGAGACCGGTGCCTACATTACCCGCGCCGATAATTCCGATTTTCATGGTGCCACCGATTCTTTCCGAACGCCGTCCGGGCTGTAGCCGTATGATGTCCAGCTATCCAGAACCCGTTGCTGGATTTCCGCGGGATGAGCAAAATGAAACGATGATCGTTTCGGCAACTTGCCGTGTAGATGTTCCGGGTCGAGGCAGTTGTAGATAACCTTTGTCGTGCGCGACGAACTCTTCTCCGCGTCGTCAATGTAAGCGATCAGCGGATTGGCATTTTCGTCGTTGTAAACGAGTTGGCCTCGGCTTCCCGGGTGATTGCGGGTCGCGAAGGCCCATACGACCTCCTTCGTGTTGGTGATGTCGACATCGTCGTTGACCACGATGTATTTTGGCGTCCCCATGCCTGCCTTCTTCTCGAACAGGATTTCGGCGACCCGTCGGCAAAGTTCATCTGATCGGAGCCCAGTTTTGGATCGCCAGTCGCGATCGACTGCGATAACAAACCAATGGTTCGCAGATTCCAGCGGCGACCAGGCAGTCGCGACGGGAAAGCCGGCTTCCCGAAGGAGGAACACAATCTCACCCGCGTTGGGAATTCCCCATGCCGTATGGTTCTCTTCGGGCGGTTCGCCGGCTACCGAGATCGGTAGTATCGCCCGGTCGCGGTGAGTAATGGCGGTAACGTTGTAAACCGGCTTTGGAGATGGCGGACCTTCCCAAAGGTAACCCGCGTATTCACCCATCGGCCCTTCGGGTGCGGTCTCCGTCTGTGAGACATAGCCTTCGACGACGATCTCGGCCGTTGCCGGTACCAACACGTCGACCGTCTCGGGCTTGATGACTTCGATTGGCTCTCCGGTGACGGCACCTGCGTAGTCTACTTCATTGACGTACTCGAGCAGCGGCATGCCCCCGACGAATGGGAGGATTGGCTGCACTCCCAGTGCGAGCGCAAACGGCATGTCCCGGCCGATGTCGGTCCAGGTCTTGCGAACCATCCCGACATGCTGGTTCGGCGCAACTATTCCCGCCATGCGCTTGCCGTCTACCGCCATGATCCGTGCGATCGACCACGATCGCCACGATTTGTCAGGAGTCTCACAGCAGATGATTCCGAATGTGTTGAGGTATCGCCCTCCGTCGCCTTCATGGAGGAGCGGTGCGGGAAGTTCGCCGAGGTCGAACTGCTCACCGGTTTGGATGTTTTCCTGACACGGACCGGTCTGGACGATCCTCGGCGGAATCATCGACTTTCCTCGCGCTGCCGCAAAGGTTTCGACGATGTCGCGTCCGCTCGCGGTCGACGGAAGCCCCACCGCCATCGCGATCCGCGCGAGCCATTGTCCAGGCTTCGATGAGATTCCACCGAGGCGCCCAACACCCGGAAACCGTCTTTACCACGGATATTCTCGAACAATGGTGCCGCTTGACCTGTCTCCCCGGCACGTCGGCTGATCGCTCCGATCTCGAGGTCCAGCTCGACCGGATGTGCGATGGCTTGCAATTCGCCTATCGCCTGAAGCGCTGTCAGATAGGAGCGGAGGTCTTTGTAGTGGGTCATGGGCCGCCTTGGATTTCGGAGAGGAAGCGAGTGGTACGACTTCGGCGTGGCCAGAACGCGCTGCTCCGGACCATCGTTCGACAAGACCGCCTCCAGATCGAAGTCTCCTTCTTGAAAGGACGCGTCAGCCGAAGGTGTTCGGCGGCGACGCTCAACGGACAAAGCATCAGCCCAGATTGGCCCAGACGGTCTTGTACTGAGTGTAATTCTCGAGAGCTTCGGCGCCTTGCTCCCGTCCGTAGCCGGACATTTTATATCCACCGAATGGCGCATTCGGATGGTACTTGTGCCAGGTGTTTAACCAGACCGTGCCCGCCTTGATCTGGTCGGCGAGCCGCAGCGCCTTGCCGAGGTCGGAGGTCTGGATTCCGGACGCCAGACCATAGTCGGTGTCGTTGGCGATCCGGATGGCGTCGGCCTCGTTCTCGAAAGCGATGATCGGCACGACGGGGCCGAAGATCTCTTCGCGACTAATCTTCAGGTCGTTAGTCGCGTCGGCGAAGACAGTCGCTTCGATGAACAACCCCTTGCCGTCGATCTTCGGCGTGCCGCCGCCAGCGGTAAGGCGCGCGGTCGAGTCCTTGCCGGCCTGGATGTAGGTCAGGATCTTGTCGTATTCGGCCTTGGTTGCGATGGGGCCGAGTTGCGTCTTGGGATCGAGCGGATCGCCCAGCACCGCCGCCTTGGCCATGGCCGAGAATTTCTCCACGAACTCGTCATAGATCGCACGCTCCACCAGGACGCGGCTGCCGGCGACGCACACCTCACCCTTATTCCAGAAAATGCCCCAGAAAGCGGCCTGCAGCGCGGCCTCCATGTTGGCGTCGGCAAAGATGATGTTGGGGCTCTTGCCGCCAAGCTCCATGGTCTGGTGCTTTATGGTGTCGGCGCCGTTGCGGATTAGGCCNATGCCGACCGAGGTGGAGCCGGTAAAGGCGATCTTGTCGACCTTCTTNGANCGAACAAGTGTGTCGCCGATCACTCCACCGGGGCCGGTTATTAGGTTGTAGACGCCTTCGGGCACGCCCGCGTCGAGGGCGACCTGCGCCAGAGCCAACGCGGTCAGCGGCGTATCGGACGCCGGTTTGTGGATCATGCAGTTGCCGGCCGCGAGACCGGGCGCGATCTTTGAGCACGTGAGCGCCAGGGGGAAATTCCAAGGCGTAATGGCGCCGACCACACCCAAGGGTTCGCGGCGGGTCAGGATACGGATATTGGGTTCGTAGGAGGTGCGATAGCCACCGTCCATGTGCGCCATCGCCTGGCCGGCGAAGAAGCGGAACAGGCCCGAGCAGTGGGGCATAATGATTGAACGAAAGTCGGTGTAGGGGATCCCCATGTCCATCGCCTCTCGTACGGCGAAGTCGTCGGACCGCTCGTCCATCAGGTCGGCCATGCGAAAGAGGATCTTGGCGCGATCCTCGTGGCCCATGCGTCCCCAAGGCCCGTCCTCGAACGCCGTGTAAGCCGCTTCGATGGCGGCCTGGGCGTCACTCGCGTTCGCCTTCTGGACACGCGTGATCGACGCTTCAGTGGTCGGGTCGGTTACGTCCATCGTCTCGCCGGACGAACCATCCACCCACTTGCCGCCGATCAGGAGCTGGCCCGCAGGGATCGCTTTGCGTTGAGGGCGGGAGGGATGAACGTCGATTCCATGAAACTCACAGAGATTTTCGCCGGTGACGGCAGTGTCAGGTGTCATCTTGCCTCGTCGCGAGATACGCATTTCTTTAATACTGTTGTACATCGACTATTACGATAGCGTCGTGCGGTGGGTATCGTCAAATCAGTAGTTTCAATTTTGACTATCGACGCAACTGATTTGCTCAGTGAGGACAAAGAGCAGCGCATGTTCGAGAAGCTTGGCCACGAAAGCCTCAATCCAGTCGACTATCGTCGGCCCAAACGGATCGCAATCATAATCTCAAACGCGGCAAATTCGACGACGACCGGATGGCCTGTCAGTTTCTGATGGAGTGAGCTTGCCCATCCGTTTCACGACTTCAAAGAGCGCGACTGCGAGATCGAAGTATTCAGCCCCGATGGCGGCGCCTGCAAGGCCGATGCGACGAGCGATCCTCACGATCCCAGCCGTTGGTCGGCCGGCGATCTGATCTCGACCGGCTTCATTCACACACCCGAATATGCACGTCTCGTTGGAGAAACGCGTCCTGCACGTGACATCGACGTTGAAGCTTCTGACCCGATTGTCGTGGCCGGCGGCCTGGGCCCTATGTTCACGATCGAAAAAGCCAAAGATTTGCACGTCAAGTTCGTCGCCTTCTACGAGGCAGGCAAAGTCGCGGCGGCGCTTCGCCACGGCCCTCGATCCTGCGCTACGCAATGCTGAAGGACGGGAGTCGGCTGGTCCGTGGCAAGATCTTTACCGGCTTCTCTGGAAGAATACGACGCAGACAAAATGACCTGGCAATGGGAGCCCTTCCGTGCGGCCAGCAAATCGTGCCGTGGCGCATCGAGGACGAGGTGAAACGTCTCGGTGGCGTCTTTACGCACGGTGGATTATGGCGCGGATATGCGGTGAGGGACGGCAACCTGATCACCGGCCAGCAGTAGTTCTTCGGTGGAGATGTCGGCGAGCGCGTCGTCAAAGATCTTCCAAGATGCCGATGGGGCGATGTCGCCAAAGCCCTACTGAGGCGTGGCCATAAAGACAAAACGCTTTCCTCCGCCACGGCCGATTATAGTGTCCGCATCGCCGCTCAACTGTCCGCGAAGCGACATGATGATATGCGGCAACTCCCATGGTGATCATCGTCAACTCGCGCGGCTCCTCGATGTTGAACCGCGTGGCGCGCCCCGGGAAGGCTGAGCAGCAGGTCACCGGGGCGGGTGAAGACGCGCCGCAGCCCGCTCCCCAGATCGATCTCTGCATAGGACGAACCGCCGCGAATCACGTGTAGCTGGACGACTGCGGCCGGCGGCGCGGCGATAGTCGCCGGCGGGGAAGAACATCCTCGTGGCAGTTGCCAGGGTCACCGTCGTTGCACCGGGCGTCTGGACGCAAGTCTCTTCAGGATTTCGATGGTCGACCGCCGCATCCCTCAATTCCTCGTGTCTACGGCTTCGCCCTTTTGATCGGTCCACCAGGGGCGTCATCCGACAATGCGCTCAGCTCGCCGATCCGGGGCACAAAGATGTTGTGCAGCGTTTGGGTCATAATCGTCATCTCACGCTGTATTTTCAGCGCCTGCGCAGCGGGAAACAGCGTGTCCTTCAAAAAGAGCTCCAAGCCCGCCTTGTCGTCCCAGATCTCGATGATGCGATAGCCATTATCGGTCGCATGCGCGATGTGCTGGTAAAGGCCGCCAGCGGGCCGCTTCTCCACGCCGATCCGATCAAGGATGCGCCTATAGTCCTCGGCGGACAGACCTGCAATATCAAGAGTCGTCACTACGGCCATGGTTGCTTGCTCGCTGTTGACGTTCGTCGTCTAAAGACTGCTCAGGTGACGGAGCTTCGATGGGCCCCAGTCCGATTTCGCCAGTGTCAGATGTCATCTTGCCTCGTCGCGAGATACGCATTCCATCAATACAGTTGTTAATACCATTGTTCATCACGTCTACGATAGCGTCGTGCGGTGGGTATCGTCAAATCGGTAGTTTCAATTTTGACTATCGACGCAACTGATTTGCTCAGTGAGAACAAAGAGCAGCGCATGTTCGAGAGGCTTGGCCGCGAAA
>JGI12053J15887_10000725_pt1 | contig 14115 bp, 12 predicted proteins | sample MedBloCAOM1_O3_FD_15887 | JGI IMG/M metagenome (IMG submission 15887)
GATCATGCCCCCGCCGACCGGCTTCCTCGCCGGCCGGTTCGGCCGCAAGCGGCTGTTCCTCGTGTCCGTGGCGGGCTTCACCGTCGCCTCGATGCTGTGCGGCATGGCGCAGTCGCTGGTGCAGATCGTACTGTTCCGGATCCTGCAAGGCATGTTCGGCGCGGCGCTCGTCCCGCTCTCGCAATCCGTGCTGCTCGACGTCTATCCGAAGGAGCGCCAGGGCTTTGCGATGGCGATGTGGGGCATCGCGGTGATGGTCGGTCCGGTCCTGGGGCCGGTGCTCGGTGGCTGGCTGACCGAGAACTACACCTGGCGCTGGGTTTTCTACATCAACCTGCCGATCGGCGCCCTCACCTTGCTCGGCATCATCACCTTCCTGCCGGAGACGACGCAAAATGCCGGTGCGAAGCTGGACTGGTTCGGCTTCGGTACCCTGAGCCTCGCCATTGGCGCGCTTCAAGTCCTGCTCGACCGCGGCGAGCAGCTCGACTGGTTTGGTTCCGGCGAGATCCTCATCGAAGCGATCGTGGCCGCCTCGGCGCTCTACCTGTTTCTCGTCCATACCTTCACGGCGGATGAGCCCTTTGTGAAGCCGGCGCTTTTCCGCGACCGCAACTTCGTGGCCGGTACGCTTTTCATCTTCATCGTCGGCGTCACCTATCTCGCCTCGCTGGCGCTGCTCACCCCCTATCTTCAGAATCTCATGAACTACCCGATCGTCACCGCCGGGCTCGTGATGGGGCCTCGGGGAATTGGCACGATGGGCGCCATGTTGATCGTCGGTCGGCTGGTCGGACGGGTCGATACGCGCTTCCTGCTCGCCGTCGGTCTCGGGCTTACGGCCTGGTCGTTCTATGAAATGACTGGCTGGACCCCGGATGTTTCGCAGACGACGATTATCGTCAACGGGGTGGTCCAGGGCGCCGGCCTTGGCTTTCTGTTCGTGCCGCTCAGCACCGTGACCTTGGGGACACTGCCGCCGCAGCAGCGGACCGAAGGCGCCGGTCTTTACAATTTGTCGCGCAACATCGGTTCCAGCGTCGGCATCTCGGTGGTGACCAGCCTGTTGACACAGAACACGCAGGCCAATCACGCCGATATCGTTCAGCACGTCACGGCAGTGAACCGGGTGTTCGAGAGCCCGACGATCGCACAGTTCTGGAATCCATTTTCCGACGCCGGTCGCGCCGCACTCGACGCCATGATCACACGGCAAGCCGAGATCATTGCCTACATCGACGATTTCAAACTGTTGATGATGGCGACGCTTGCCGTGATCCCGCTGCTCATCGTATTCAAGAAGGCATCCGACGGCGGCACGGATCACACAGTGGTGGTGGAATAGAGAGCGCCACTGTGAGGGCCGAGAGCAAGCGTGAGCCCCAATTAAGGCCGCTGGGGTCGTCTGCTCCTGTGATTGGCTGCGTGCGGTCTTAAGTTGCGGGAATGTACCGGACAATTATGGAATACGACCCATCTTTTATGGAGAATTGACACGCCAGTCCAATTTTCACCATGCCCCGGGCAGAATTTGGGGCCGTGATTGAGAATGTGGGCGAGACTCAAGTCGCGATCGGGAGAGCGATCATGTCCACGTTTAGTCCGGCACTCATCACAATCATGAGGGCCGTGCTCGAGGATGCGATGACCAAGGTGCCTGCGGAACAAGCAACCACAGTCACCAAGGCTTATTTGGCGGAGTTTATTTTGAAGGCAGCTGCCGGAGGCCTGACCAGCTACGAGAGCTTGATAACCGCGACGGTAAGCCAGTTACCGACCATCCTTTCCACGTTCATGTGATGAGACCACATGAAAGGCACGTTGAATAAATCCGGTCTCGGCCGACAGGCCAGTTTTTCGCGGCCGTGAGAAGTGTGTTTCGATTCTCAAGGGAAGGGCTCGTCGTCCCGCGCGGCCAAGCGGTACTTTGGGTGAAAGTCGCTAGCGCTGGCTTAAGGCCCATAATCTTATCGGTCGCAGAGGTCCGTTTGGTCAATGATGACTCCGGTGATCTCCTGTGCGACCGGAGCGCATGCTATTCCAATCCCCGAGACGGCTGAATCGTTGGAGATCCAATAATTCTTATCGTGATCTTGTCCACGGTCTTATGTCGGCAGGACAGCGGAAAACATTTGCTCATTGCACGGTTTTCTCAGTTTGACCCAAAATCGGAAAGGCTCGCAGCGAGCATCTTCCGTCCGGATTTCTCCCAAAGCGGACATCGTTGATGTGTTCTGGCACTTCCGAGTCGTGCCAACAGTCGACATCCCCATCTTGCCATTGAATATTTGGCGCGAAGCCAAGAAAGAGACCAAGAAAACTGCGGCCGGCGAAGCCAGGTTCCACTCTTCAAGGCGTTTCCATGTTCGGCGGTCAGTGAAGATCGGGTAGTGATTCCGGCGATCTCCGGCACTATATGTCCCCTAGATTCTCCTCATTCAGGGCGTACCCAGCAACGCCTTCGGACGGAGTGCAGCACCTCGAATCTCAGGCGCCTCTCGACGTCAGGCACCTCTCGCATGTCATAGGAGCGCATCATTGAACTCTCTCCAGCCCGTGGTTCGCCGCCGCAGATGGCCGTTACTCATCGCGCTCGCCGCCGTCATCCTCGGCTCCTACGCTGGCTGGCACTATTTCATTGCGAGCAAGGCGGCAGATGCAGCGGTCGAGCTGAAAACGGCGGCCGGTAAAGGAGGCGGACCGGCGCCGATCCCGGTCACCGTCGCGCCGGTGAAGAAGGCCGATTTCTCCGTCTATCTCTACGGGCTCGGCACGGTGCAGCCCTATCGCACCGTCACGGTGCGCAGCCGGGTCGACGGCCAGATCATCAACGTCCTGTTCAAGCAGGGCCGGATGGTGAAGGAAGGCGACACCCTCGTGGAGATCGATCCGCGGCCCTATCAGGCGGCGCTCGATCAGGCGAAAGCGAAGAAGGCGCAGGACGAGGCCAACTTGAAGAACGCCAAGCTCAACCTCGAGCGTTCGCTCACGCTGGCCCAGAAGGACTACGCCACCCAGCAGCAGGTCGACAGCCAGCAGGCGATGGTCGACCAGTTGACCGCGCAGATCCAGGGCGATCAGGCCGCGATCGACAATGCCCAGACGCAGCTCAGCTACACGGTCATCAAGTCGCCGCTGTCGGGACGCGCGGGCTTCCGCCTGGTCGATCCGGGCAACATCGTACACTCCTCCGACGAAAACGGCATCGTAACGATCGTGCAGCTGCAGCCGATCTCGGTGGTGTTCACGGCTCCTGAGGAGAACGTGCCGCAGATCAATCAGGCACTCGAGGAAGGGACCGTCGTCCCAGTGGAGGCTCTGAGCTCGGACGGCCTGCGCATGCTCGCACAGGGCAGCCTCGCGCGCGTGAACAACGAGGTCGACCAGGCCAGCGGCACCATTCGCATGAAGGCCACCTTCGAGAACAAGGACAATGTGCTGTGGCCGGGGCTCTCGGTGGCGACGCGCCTCCTGGTCAATAAGCTGAAGGACGCGACCGTGATTCCGGATAACGCGGTTCAACGCGGGCCGAACGGGCTCTATGCGTTCGTGGTCGGGGACGACAACAAGGTCGCGGTCCAGGCCATCAAGGTCAGCCAGAGCGGCGACGGCGAGTCGGTCGTCGAGCAGGGTCTGACGCCCGGGCAGCGCGTGGTAGTGACCGGACAATACCGTCTCGAGATCGGCTCGCTGGTGCAGCCGACCGAGGCGCCGCCGGCGGCGTCCGGAAAAGAAGCGGCAAACTCTGCCGCAGCGACGGCCCATCCATGAGCGAGGGTTTTTCCGGCTGGTTCATTCGACACCCGATCGCGACCTCGCTGCTGATGGCGGGGCTGCTGTTCGTTGGTGTCGTCGTCTATCCGAAGCTGCCGGTGGCGCCGCTGCCGCAGGTGGATTTCCCCACCATCCAGGTCTCCGCGAACCTGCCCGGCGCCAGCCCTGACACCATGGCCTCGGCCGTGGCGCAGCCGCTCGAGACGCAATTCGCGCAGATTCCCGGCGTCGCCCAGATGACTTCGACCAGCGCGCTCGGCACCACCGCCATCACCATCCAGTTCGATCTCGACCGCAACATCGACGCGGCGGCGAACGATGTGCAGGCGGCGATCAATGCGTCGAGCGGACAACTGCCGAAGAACCTGCCGACCCCGCCGACCTACCGCAAGGTCAACCCGGCGGATTCGCCGATCCTGCTGCTTGGCGCCACCTCAGACACACTGCCGCTGACCACGGTCGACGATTACGTCGAGAACAAGCTCGCCGCGCAGATCAGCCAGATCGCGGGCGTGGCCCAGGTCTCGGTCGGGGGCCAGCAGAAGCCGGCGATCCGCATTCAGCTCGATCCCGCCAAGTTGGTCGCAAAGGGATTGTCGCTCGAGGATGTCCGCATCCCGCTGTCGGTGACGACCGTGGACAATCCCAAGGGCACGATCATGGGCCCGACGCGTTCCTTCACCATCTACACCAACGATCAGCTGACCGAATCCAAGGACTGGAACGACATCATCGTCGCATTCCGCGACGGGGCGCCGCTACGGGTGCGCGACATCGGCCAGGCGGTGACCGGTCCACAGGACATCACGCAGGCGGCCTGGGCCGACGGCAAGCGCGGCCTTGTGCTGGTCATCTACAAGCAGCCCGGCGCCAACGTCATCGACACCGTCGACCGAATCAATGCCGAGCTCCCGCGCCTGCAGGCCACGATCCCGCCGGCGATCAAGATCTTCACCCTGGCCGACCGCACGCAGACCATTCGCGCCGCTGTCACGGACGTGCAGTTCACCCTGCTGCTCACGATCGCGCTGGTGGTGATGGTGATCTTCATCTTCCTGCGCAACCTGTGGGCGACGATCATCCCGAGCGTGACGGTTCCGCTTGCGCTGCTCGGCGCCTGCGCCTTGATGTGGCTCGCGGGCTACAGCCTCGACAATCTGTCGCTGATGGCGTTGACCATCGCGGTGGGTTTCGTGGTCGACGACGCCATCGTGATGCTCGAAAACATCACACGCTACGTCGAGGAGGGCGAGCAGCCCCTGGCGGCGGCGCTCCGGGGCGCGCGCGAGATCACCTTCACCATCATCTCGATCAGCATCTCGCTGATCGCGGTGCTGATCCCGCTCCTTTTGATGGGCGGCATCATCGGGCGTCTGTTCCGCGAATTCGCCGTCACGCTCTCAATGGCCATCGTAGTATCGGCCTTCGTGTCGCTGACGCTGACCCCAATGATGGCGTCGCGTTTTCTCAGGCCCCCGCAGGAAGCGCGCCACGGACGTCTCTACATGCTGAGCGAACGCGCCTTCGACGCTTTGCTGCGGGCTTACGAGCGCGGCCTCGATGTCGTGTTGCGGTTTCGCTTTACAACGCTCTGTGTATTCTTCGCCACAGTCGCTCTGTCGGGCTATCTGTTCGTGATCATTCCGAAGGGCTTCTTTCCGCAGCAGGATATCGGCCTGCTCACCGGCATATCCGAAGCCGGGCAGGACGCCTCGCCTGCCGCCATGATGAAGCACCAGCAGGCGCTGGGCGAGATCGTGCTGAAGGATCCCGCCGTCGAACACGTCGGGATGTTCATCGGCGGCTCGGGCAACGTCTCGAACAACGGACGCATGTTCATCACCTTGAAACCGCGCGAGGAGCGCAGCGAGAACGCGGATCAGATCATCGCGCGCCTGCGCCGCGAGCTCGACAAGGTCCCGGGTGCAAGGCTGTTCCTGCAGGCGGCCCAGGACGTGCGCGTCGGCGGCCGCGCGTCGCGGACCCAGTTCCAATATACGCTGCAAGGCTCCGACATCGAGCTGCTCAACGAATGGGCGCCGAAGATGCTGGCCAAGCTCAAGGGCCTGCCGGAGCTGCGCGACGTCGCCACCGATCAGCAGACCGAAGGCACGACACTGACCCTGACGGTCAACCGCGACCAGGCATCGCGCTACGGGCTGACGCCGCAGCTCATCGACGACACGCTCTACGACGCGTTCGGCCAGCGCCAGATCGCGCAATATTTCACGCAGCTCTCGAACTACTACGTGATCATGGAGGTGCTGCCGTCGCTGCAGGGCGATCCCAAGACTCTCGACCAGATCTTTCTGCGATCACCAACGACGGGCGGTGAAGTGCCGCTGGCGGCCTTCGCCAAATGGACGACGACGCCGATCCAGCCGCTGTCGATCAGCCACCAGGGCAGGTTTCCGGCGATCACCATCAGCTTCAACCTGGCACAAGGCGTGGCGCTCGGTCAGGCCACGGCCGCGATCGAACAGGCCAAAAGCCAGTTGGACATGCCGGCGACCATCAACACGACGTTCCAGGGCAACGCCCAGGCATTCCAGGATTCGCTCTCGACGGTGCCGATGCTGATTCTCGCCGCGCTGGTCGTGGTCTATCTCATTCTCGGCATTCTCTACGAGAGCTACATCCATCCACTGACCATCCTCTCGACCTTGCCGTCGGCGGGCGTGGGCGCGCTTGCGATCCTGATGCTGTTTCATTTCGACTTCAGCCTGATCGCGTTGATCGGCATCATCCTGCTCATCGGCATCGTGAAGAAGAACGGCATCATGATGGTCGACTTCGCGATCGTCGCCGAGCGCGACCATCACCTGTCGGCGGTCGATGCCATCCGGCGCGCCGCCATTCTGCGCTTCCGGCCGATCATGATGACCACCATGGCGGCAATGCTCGGCGGCGTGCCGTTGATGCTGGGCCAGGGCACCGGCGCCGAGATCAGGCAGCCGCTCGGCTATGCGATGGTGGGTGGGTTGCTGGTCAGCCAGGCGCTGACCCTGTTCACCACGCCCGTGGTCTATCTCTATCTCGACCGACTGTCGGAATGGCTCAAAGGCGGATCGCGCCCAGCGCAGAAAGCAAGAGACCACGCCCCTGAGGGCCGCGTAGAGAACGAGCTCAAACCGCAGCCCATTGTCGCTGAGTGAGAGGCGAGCGATGGCGCGGCCCGCCAACGTAAGTCGGGCTTGCCCGACTTGCGCAAGACTAAGTCGCGACCCGGGCAGGCCCGGGGCACGTGGGGAGGGAGCAGACCTAGTCTGCCGCACGAACTGATTCCATTTCATCGGGACACCCTCTAAACCACCGGCGAGCGTCCGCCGTCGACGTTGATTGCGGTGCCGGTGATGTAGGAGCCGGCGTCGGACGCCAGGAAACAGGCGATGTTGGCGAACTCCTCGGCGCGCCCGATGCGGCCGAGCGGAACCTCCTTGGCGCGCGCGCCGATGTAGTCGTTGAGCGCGATCCCGGCCTTGGCCGCCGCCTGCACATGCTGGTCGGCCTCGATGAAGCCCACCAGCAGCGCATTGACCAGCACGTTGTGCGGCGCGCCTTCGCCCGCCAGCACCTTGGTCAGAGCAAGCCCGGCAGCGCGCGTGATCGAGGTCGGGGCGCTGCGCGCGCGCGGCGCCTTGGCGCCGATATTGAGCGTGTTGATGACCCGGCCCCAGCGGCGCTCCTTCATCTGCGGCCATACCAGACGGGTCAGCCTGATAGCGGCGAACAGCTTCTGGTCGAAGTCGTCGCGCCAGATCTCATCGGTGATCTCCTCGAACGCTCCGGTGCGCGAGGTGCCGGCGTTGTTGACGACGATGTCGATCTTGCCCAACGCCTTCATGGCTTCGTCGTAGGCCCGCTTGATATCCGCGGCGACGCCGACGTCGCCCGCAATGGTGGCCACACGTCCCTTCCCGCCCGCGCCGATGCTCTTGGCCGCCTCATCGAGCGCGCCGCGCCCGCGGGCGATGATCGCGACGTCGGCGCCCGAGGCCGCAAACCGCGTGGCGATCGCAAGCCCGATGCCCTTGCTGCCGCCGGTGATGACGGCCGTGCGGCCGGCGAGACTGATTTCCATTCCATCCTCCCGATGGCGCCCGGAGGGTCGGGCGCACCATAACGTTACTAGAGCGAAATCGCTGCAGATTGAATCGCGATTTCGCTTTGCTGTGTTGCGCCAGACCGACAGCGGCTGGCTGGCATCTCACTCGCTGCTCGATGTCCGCTATCCCCGGTTCAAATCGCCGCGCAGGCGTGCTGCAATGGGTCGCGCTTGCGACTGCTCCGGGGTGGTTCCAAGCCGTGTAATGAGCCGTGTAACGAGCCTTGGAGCAAGCTTTGGAGCAAGCCTTGGGAAAAGTCATGAAACGGCGCGTGGTGATCGCCTCCACCTTGTTGATCCTGGCCTGCGCGGCCTGGCGCCCGGCGCAGGCGGCGACTGAGATTGCCTTTGGCATCACCAGCAACACCGCGTTGAGCCTGGCGCACTACGTCGCCAGCGAAAGGAAATACTACGAGGCCGAGAACCTCAAGGTCGACACGATCGTGGCGGGCGCAGCGGTCGGCGTGCTGCAGCAGCTGGCCGCAGGTTCCCTCAACATGGCGCAGGCCGCGACCGATCAGTCGCTGCGCGCGATCTTTCGCGGCGCGCCGATCCGGATCGTGGCCGGCGCCGCGTCCAACGCGCCGTTCCGTGTCGTCGCAGCCAGGACGATCAAGCGCTGGGGCGATCTCAAGGGCAAGACCATCAGCGTCGGCGGCCTGACCGACGTGACGCTCTATTTCCTGCGCGTGATGGCGCGCAAGAACGGTCTCGCCGACCAGGATTACGATCTGCTGTACGGCGGCGGCACGCCGAACCGCTTCGCGCAGCTCGCGTCGGGGGCGGTGTCCGCCGCCATCCTGACCAACCCGGTGGACTTCTCCGCGCTCGAGCAAAGCTTCGTCGATCTCGGCAGCGTGCCGCAATACCTGCCGAACTGGGCGCAGAACAACATCCTCGTCGACACCCGCTGGGGGCAGCAGAACCGCGCCGCCGTGGTGGCCTTCCTGCGCGCCCACATCAAGGCGACGCGATATATCTACGAGCCCGCCAATCGCGACGAGGTCATCGCCATCCTTGCCAAGCACACCCGAACCACGGCACAGATCGCGGCTGCCACCTACGATCTCTACATCAAGCAACAGGTGGTCGCTCGCGAGGCCGCGCTGTTCGAGGATGGCATCAAGGCTAATTTCGACGCGCTCGTCGCGCTTGGCGATCTCGCCGAACCGCCGCCGCTCGCGGGATTCATCGATGCGAGCTTCCTCGTGCAAGCATCGAAGCAATGACCGGCATTCGCGCGCGGACGATCATCTGCGACGGCGGCATGCCGGCGTTTGTCGCGGTGCCGGACGGGGCGGCAAAGGCGCCCGCGGTGATCGTCGTGCACGAGCGCTACGGCCTGGTCCGTCACACCTGCGATCTGGCGGAGCGATTCGCCCGCGACGGTTTCGTCGCCATCGCGCCGGACCTTTACTTCAAGCATTCGGACCAGGAGGCGTTGCATCGCGGCGACGCCGGTTGCGACGTCGCCGATCCCGACGCCTTGACCGCGCTCGGCGCCGCCATCGACGCATTGCAGGCGATCCCGCAAGCCGACACGACCCGGCTCGCGATCATGGGCATCTGCCAGACCGGCCGGCTTCCACTCGTGGTCGCGGCCTCGCGTCCGATCGCCGCGGCCCTCGTCTGGTGCGGCGCGGCCCAGCCGCGCGAATGGGCGGTCAACAGCAAGTATCGGCGCGCGCTCGACGAGATCATCGCCGCTATCGACTGTCCCGTGCTCGGAATGTTCGGCGAAACCGATCATCTGATCTCGGTCGACGATATCAGGCGCTTTCGCGATTGCCTGGAGCGTCACGGAAAAAGCTATGACATCCACGTCTACCGCGCCGCCCCGCACGGCTGGCTCAACGACACCATGCCGGGGCGCTACCGCCGCGCTCAGGCGGAAGCGGCCTGGGCTGATCAGCGCGCCTTCCTGCAACAGGTCCTTGCGCCCGGCCGCGACCGCTCGATCCGCATCCAGCGCTATGCCGCCGACATCGGCATCGACTACGACTTCAGCCGCAACGTGCGGCACGAATAGCGGGGCCAAAACAGGAGATGCCCAGGATGCCCCCTGCGGATCATCAGGGGAAAGGCTCAGAACGCTCGAACGATTTCGAGAGGGACAATGGAATTCACCGCACTTTTTCTCGCCGTCACCGTTGTGCTGCTCGCCGCCTGGTGGGGCACGCGCACTCTGGCGCTGGCGCTGTTCGCCGTCACGCTGGTTGCCTGCGTGGCGACCTACCTGCATCACGCCAGCGATGTATTGAAACTGTCGTTCTGAGGCGCGCATGACCCGATCGTTGGCGGTGGCACTCAACGCGCTCGGCCTCTACGCCGTTGCGCTGGTCCTGGCGGCGGCGTTCGCCGCGCAACTCCTGCTCGACGAGCTTCCCTGTCCCCTGTGCCTGCTCCAGCGCATCCAGTTCGCGCTGCTGGCCTTCGGACCCATGCTCAATGTCCGCTTCGGGCCGCGTCCCAGCCACTACGCGGCGTCGCTGCTGGTCGCCGCCGCCGGCGCGGCCGTCGCCATGCGCCAGATCCTGCTGCACATCATGCCGGGAGATCCAGGCTTCGGCTCGGCGCTGCTCGGTTATCACTATTACACCTGGGCCTTCATCGGCTTTGCCGCGGCCATCGTCCTGATCGCGGCCATGCTGCTGTTCGACCGCCAGTTCGAGGATGACGGCAGCGCGCGGCCGGTTGCGGTCGGCGCGATCGCGCGCACCGGCCTGTGGCTGGTGATCGGTCTCACCGCGCTGAACGTGATCTCGACGTTGCTGGAATGCGGGTTTGCCGCCTGCCCCGACGATCCGGTCGCTTACGAGCTGCTCAAGCCCAGGCTGTGAGACCGATTTCCGACGGCACGGACACGGCGACTTTACTCAAGAATGAGCATCCGCTGGTTCGAAGGTCAGTCCTGCTTCCTCCGCCGCCAGCAGGCCGAGCGCCGACCAGTCGAGCTCCGAATAGCCGCGTGCGATCCCGGTGATGAGTCGATCGCGCACCACGCTGACGGAGGGCATCGGCACGCCGGCTGACTCTGCCTCGTTGAGCGCCAGCCGGATGTCCTTGAGAGCCAGCGGGAAGACGAAACCGCCCACGGCGTATTGTTGCCCCGCAATCTTGTCGCCGTAGATCCTGTGGACGCGGCTGCCGAACATGGTCCCGGTCAGGATCGCGAGGAACTCCTGGGGATCGAGACCGCGCTTGCGAGCCAGGGCCAGAACTTCGCCGAGAATTTCCAACGTGGCTGCGCTCATGGCGTTGCCGGCGAGCTTGATCAGGTTCGCGGTCGCGGGAGCGCTGCCCACTCGAAACGTCTGCTGGCCCAGCGCGTCGAAGATCGGTTGGCAGCGCTCGACATCGCTCGGCGCACCGGCTGCGATGACGAACAACTGACGGGCCTTGGCGGCATCCGGGTTTCCGAACACCGGCGCTGCGACGTAGCCTTGCCCATATCGTGCATGCTCGCTCGCCAGCTCGGACGAAGCCGCGGTGCTGATGGTGCTCATCGACAGATGGATGGCACCCGGAATCAAACGCTTGGCGAGCCCATCGGCACCGAGATCCGGGCGGCCGAATACGACCTCGCGAACGGCGGCATCGTCGGGCAGCATGGTGATGACGAATTCACGGTCATACACTCAGTGATGTCCGTCGTCGGCTTGAGGCCGAGCGCCGCGAGCTTTTCCATCTGCTCGGCGCGACGGACGTACGCGATCACCTCACGGCCGGCGGCCACCAGATTCGCTGCTATCGCGGTGCCCATGTGACCGAGGCCGATAAACCCAATATGGCCTTGCAGCGGCTTACGCGCGCGTGACGCGGAGCCCGCAGCCTGCTTGTCCTGCCCGTCCGCAGCAGAACCGGACGGCCCGGCGGAGACGAAGGCCGAGCGCGATTCAGTTTCGCCCTTGAACATTTGTGGTCTCCTGCGCAAGCGCGATGTGCATGTCCGGCGCCTGTGGCATTTTCAATCTCAAGGTCACGTCAGAGCAAACCATACAACGCCCAGTATCACGCTAGCCAAAATGATGGCTTCCCCATCCGATAACATTCGCTCTTTGGCGGGTGTCTTCATGACACATATCCACATCCTGAGTGGCGAACTCTAGTTAGTTGCCCGACGCGGATGTGCTTGACCAACCTTGCCGCATCTTGTTGGCCTTTGCGGTGATCTCCCGCAACCAAGTGCCCGACGCGATTCGGTTGTCATTGGTTCGGCGAGCTGTAATTGCGCCCGCATTGCGGTGATTGGCGCGACTCGCCGAGTCCAACTTTAACCCGGCCCGGTGGCATTCGGCCTAGGGGTGGTCTCGGGAATTGTGATGGCATTCCAGTTCGGCACGAGCTGGAGCGTGCTGTGCAATGCGCAAGCCGCACGTTGCAGATCCAAACCTAAGTATAGGCGTATCAAACAAATCTAGCGTGCGGCTCAACATCCGTAGAATGGACCGGTTCATCTCCATGACTATTCTGGCGCCGCTGCTGCGCGGGGCGTATCGGACCAACGCAAGGAACAGATCATGCGACCAGTGACATACACCTTCGCGGCCGCGCTTCTGGCGGCGTCGTGGCAATTCTCGGCAGCGAATGCTCAAACACCTCCGGCGCAATCGCCGCAAACCGACACCCCGCAGGCGCAGTCGCCTGCGCCGGCCAATCCGGCGGCGAGCATTCCGGACCAAAAGCTCGATGCGGCGGCGGCGGCGATACAGCGCGTGGCAAGCCTCAAGCGCGATTATCTCCAGCAGCTCGAAGCCGCGCCCCCGGATGACCAGCCGCGCATTGCCCGCGAGGCCGGCAATGCACTTGAGAAGGCCGTCACCGATCAGGGCCTATCGGTCGAGGAATACACCACCATTCTAGAGGTGGCGCAGACCAACCCGCAGGTTCGCCAGAAGATCATCGAGCGCATACAGGTGCCGGCGCCCCTCGACTAACGAAAGAGGAACGGGAGGGAAGAGGATAGCGTGATCCGATTTCTCACCGGAATCTTGGCATTGGGATCGAGCTGCCTGCCGGCCTTGGCGGCCGATCCCCCTACCGTGACAGACGACGCTAGTCCTCCGCCGATGCAGTTTGAATGGCGCATGGAAGGGCCGGCGGAACGGTGCGGCAAGGTTTGTCGCACCTGGATTTCTGCGGTCGGCGTCATCACCGAGCACACCGCGCGCGACTTCGAAGGTTTTGCCAAGGACAACAATGTTCAAGGCGCGACCCTCGTGCTCGATTCCGAGGGCGGGTCGGTGCTCACGGCCTTGGCGCTCGGGCGCGCGATCCGCCGTTTCGATATGACAACGACGGTCGGCAAGACCATCGTGCTCCCGTCCCATGACGGCAAGGCACGGGCGAGGCTTTCTCCGGACGCCTCCTGCGAATCCATGTGCGCCTTCCTGCTGCTCGGCGGAACGCGCCGCTATGTGCCGCCTGAAGCGCGCGTTCTCGTCCACATGATTTGGCTCAGAGACAAGAGCAAGCGTGCGCAGGAGGCCATCTACACCGCCGAGGAGCTCGGCCTCGTGCAGCGCGATATCGGCAGCATCGCTCGTTACACGGTGGAGATGGGCGGCGGCATCGAGCTGCTCGAGACAGCGCTTCGGGTTCCGCCATGGAAACCCATGTACGCGCTTGCGGCCGACGAAGTTCACCGCATGCGCCTGACAACCATGGACCGGTTGTCCGAAGAGGATATCCCTCCGATCGCTGCGCAGGCTGCGCGGCAAGCCACGCAGGCGCTCGCAAACTCAAACTCGCTGCGACCGGCACCCTGACGCACGGCGGAGAGCCCTTTTGATCGCTTCGCCAGCCCATCAGATTTGCGGGGGCCGCAGATGTGTCGGCCCCCGGTCGCTGGCAAAGCCGCTCCATCCCATGAAACCGTAGCCACGCCTCGCGGTTGCTTACGAGTTGCTCAGGCGCAGGCTGTGAGACGATGGTGCAATCCCGGTGCTGCGCCAATTTGACCAGACGTGGAACATCCGCCAGTCCTGATAACCTGCGTTCCGGTCGGCCGCACTGCGTTCCGACGTTTCGGAGGGGATATCCGCGTCGGTAGCGGGCTACGGGGAGCGACCGAAAAGTGCTGTGTGAAAAATCTTTGGCGGCGGTGTCGGATCGCGGTTCGCCGGTTCGTCCTGGGGATGATCAAACACGGAGAGGACCAATGACCGCCACCGCCGAAACTGCCCCGGCCTCGGATCGCGAGCTGGTGTTGACCCGCATCATCGATGCGCCGCGCG
>JGI12053J15887_10000726_pt1 | contig 14080 bp, 11 predicted proteins | sample MedBloCAOM1_O3_FD_15887 | JGI IMG/M metagenome (IMG submission 15887)
ATCGCGGTGCCCTCCCGCCAGCCTCCCATTTCTTTAGTCATAGTCATTTACGTATCAATATAGTAATATATCTTATTGAACTTCGCATGACCTCCTTCTTGGCCTGCGCACGCTTGCTTTGCCGCTGTTTTCGCTTGCTTTCGCTCCCATGACATCATCCAATTTATTTTCAACAAGATCTGAACTCTTTGCACATCCCGACAACGCTCGTCCTTGGTTTCAACGATTTATGAACTCTTTGGGCGAAAACACGGGGGGCTGGGGGTACCCGCCGGGTATGCAATCCCGGGTAATTGCAGTCGAACCAATGGCGACGTTTCAGGGTTAGCTCTTCGTAGGTAACTTCATCCATGACCGATTCGGCACATACGCGAATGACTCCGCGTGGACGCAAATGCGCGCGGCGTTCAGGTTCGTCAGCGAGTAGTACCTCCGTTCCAGTTGCAGATGCGCTACGCGCTACTGTGGTCAGCCACTTCCACACACGCGGTTCCCCTAAAATAGAGCCTGGTTATGAGCTTCAACCTTCAAAGCGTCTGGAATCGTGTGCGCGTCGGGCGCATTCGTATTTTGTGGTTGGTGCTGGGCGCGATGCTGCTGGTCAGCGTGGTCCCTCTTGGTTTGTATCACCGTCAGGTGCTGCACCTCAGTCAGGGAAAATTAACGGACAACGAAAGAGTGCAGCAGACCGACCTCACGCGCTCACTCTCGCAGGAAATTCAATTCTTCGAATCCAATCTGACCCAGCAGTTGATGAGCGAGCGGCAAATCCTTACGCTGACTGGGCTCATCGACAATGTCGAAGATCCCGTCTCGGAACCAAAAGTAACTCGCTTGCTCGAGAATTTCGTCGACAGCAACCGCACTACTTTTATTTACCTCACCGCCGTGGGCCGCTCGGGGAAAGGGACCAGCGCATCCCAAGGAAATTTTCGCGCGGAGCAGGATCCCTTTGTCGCCAAAGCGCTGCAGCGTGCCTTTGTAACTTGCATGCAGTCGCAGCAGCTCAGCGTAGTGAAGTTCCGCAGCGATCCGTTGGCGCTGGCCCCCGATAACCGCCCCGCGTTCGTGATTGCCGTGCCATTGCGGGATGTGAGCGATCAGTTTAGCGGCATGCTTGCCGCCGTGGTTTCGTTGGACACCATTCTGCACCGCTTGCAGGAAGCGAGTGTTCGCGGCCGCACGGTGTTCGTTGTAGATCACTATGGGCATATAGTTGCGCATCCGGATACCAAGAACTTCGTGCCAGGCGCGGACGCCAGTGGCAACTCCCTGGTTAAGCAGGTGACGGCGCTGCCTCAGGAGCTGCGCAATACTGAAACGGTGCGCTTCACCGAGAAAGAAAAAAATCACACCGTGGAAATGATCGGCACCTACAGCACTTTTCCGGAGGTTAACTGGGCGGTGATTGCCGAGCGCAGCTTGAATCACGCCCGTTCGGATGCCGGCATGGACGAGCTAAATCGCCAGGCTCTGGCATTCGTAAGCTTTGTGGCGATGGCGGCAATTGGTCTTGGATATTTCTTCGCGGTGGGAATCAGCGGCCCGATCCGCGGCTTGGCCGATTCCACTCGCGCTATCAGCCGCGGTGAATTTCACCAGCGGTCACCGGTGCAAGGCGCCGCGGAAATCAGCGAGCTGGCCGAAAATTTCAACAAAATGGCGGGCGACATCGAGGAATACATCGAGCGCCTCAAGGAAGCCGCGGAAGAGAACCGCGAGCTGTTTATCGGTTCCATCCGCATGCTCGCGGCGGCTATCGACGAAAAGGATCCGTACACGCGCGGTCACTCCGGTCGCGTTGCAAAATATTCCACACTGGTTGGCCAGGAACTGGGCCTTTCTCCGGAAGCCCTGGATACGCTGCGCATTTCAGCGCTGCTGCATGACGTGGGGAAAATTGGCGTGGAAGATCGCGTCCTCAAGAAGCCCGGCGCGCTGACCGCGGAAGAATTCGAGCTAATGAAGCAACACACCATCAAGGGCGCCAACATCATGCGCCCGGTTTCGCAATTGAAAGAAATGCTGCCGGGCATCGAGCTCCATCATGAGCACATGGACGGGCGCGGCTATCCGTACGGGTTACAGGGGCCGCAAATTCCGATGATGGCGCGCATTATTGGGGTGGCCGATACGCTGGACGCCATGACTACCAACCGGCCGTACCAGTCGGCGATGGATATCGATTATGCGTTGGACCGCATTAAGGCTCTGAAGGGTACGAAGTTTGACGAAGAAGTTGTAAACGCGCTGGAAACAGCTATCAATGTAGGAAAATTGCGATTGAGCGCGGTTGAAGTGCAGGTCTGATTTTTTTGTTTCAGTTTTTTCTTTACTTCTTTTATTGCAACGGTTGTCCTAGTTCCCACTAACAAGTGCGCTGGGCGATTGCGATGGCGCACAAAAGTGTGACCGCTCCTCGCCGCAAGCCGCAGCGCCGATTCAGCGAGCGCGCGCTTCTGCTACAATTTCTGGGCGCGCCAAAAAAAGTGGCGTTCAACCGTATGATTTCACTTTTCGGGCCACCCGAACCAACACTTCTCGACAAGCTCAAAACTTCGGTCAGTAAGACCAAGAGCGTGCTGTCGGAGACTGTCGACACCATTTTTCAGGGCGAGCGCCAAATCAATCCTGCGCTGCTGAAGGAGCTGGAGACCGCTTTACTTTCCGCAGACCTGGGCGTGACCCCCACGCGAGAGATTCTGGAGGCGCTGCGAGAGAAAATGGACCGCAACGCACTGTCCAACGGAGAAGAGCTGAAGCGTGAGATCAAAGCGCACATTGTGCGCATCTTGACGGAGTCAAGAAGCGTAAATGTTTTTCAAGAACGCGCTTCCTTGAATGGCCACGGACCGCGAGTGATCTTTGTGGTGGGTGTAAACGGCGCGGGTAAGACCACCAGTATTGGTAAGTTGGCCAATCGGCTGAAACAGGAAGGATTGAGCGTGGTGTTATGCGCCGCGGATACCTTTCGCGCCGCCGCCATTGAACAACTGGAAATCTGGGCGCAGCGCAATCATATTGAAGTGATCAAGCAAAAGTTTGGCTCGGACCCCGCCGCGGTAGTCTACGACGCGATGGCCGCGGCGAAGGCTCGCGGAGCCGATGCCGTGATTGTAGACACCGCGGGACGCTTGCATACCAAATCGAACCTGATGATCGAACTCGAAAAAATGAAACGCACCGCCGCGAAAGTAATTCCTGGCGCGCCCCACGATGTGCTGCTGGTGCTGGATGCCACTACCGGTCAGAACGGTTTGGCGCAGGCGCGCGAGTTCACCAATAGCGTGGGCGTGACTGGAATCATTTTGACCAAGCTGGATGGCACCGCCAAGGGCGGCATCGTGGTAGCCATCGCGCGAGAACTGCGCTTGCCGATTCGCTTCGTGGGCACCGGAGAACAGATTAACGATATGGTTCCGTTCGACGCGCAAACGTACGCTGATTCCCTTTTCAATTAATCGTGGACGCCAACGCCATCGGGTACATGCAGCGCGCGATGAGCTTGGCGCGTAAAGCCACCGGGCTCGCGAGTCCCAATCCGCTGGTCGGATGCGTGCTAGTGCGCGAAGGGCAGATTGTTGGCGAAGGGTTTCACCAGTACGACTGGCGCGATCACGCGGAAGTGGTGGCCATCAAATCCGCGGGAGAAACAGCTCGGGGGTCGACGCTGTATGTAAATCTTGAACCGTGCAATCACACAGGGCGCACCGGGCCTTGCACCGAAGCGATCATCAAGGCAGGGATTCAGCGGGTGGTCGCGACCATCGAGGATCCAAATCCCGCCGTCGCGGGCAGCGGCTTTGATCGATTGAGAGCAGCGGGCATTGAAGTATTTACCGGAGTGCTGGAAGACGAAGCACGGCAGCTGAATGAAGCGTTTGCAAAATGGATTCGCAAGAAGCGACCGTTTGTCACGCTGAAGTCGGCGATGACGCTCGATGGCCAACTGGCATTGCCGCAAGCAGGCAAAAGAAAAAGCAGCACGTGGATCACGTCGGAAGAATCCCGTGCGGAAGTACATCGAATGCGGAATGCTTCTGACGCGCTGCTCACTGGCATTGGCACAATATTGGCGGATGATCCGTTGCTAACGGATCGCAGCGGGCTGCCGCGACGACGAAGGCTGTTGCGCGTGATTCTGGATTCAAAATTGCGGTTGTCGCCCCGAGCGCGCGTGGTCAAGACTGCCGATGATGATCTGTTGGTATTTACCAGCGAAGCGTTGGGATCTTCGCGCGTACGAAGTTTGCAGAAGGCAGGCGTTGAAATTGTCAGCATGAAAAAGCGCGCAGGACATGTAGATCTGCATGCGGTGCTGAAGGAATTGGGGAAACGCGAAATTCTGAGTGTGCTGTTGGAAGCCGGCAGCGCTTTGAATGGCGCGGCGCTGGCGGCCGATGTGGTGGACAAAGTATTTTTGTTTTACGCGCTGAGATTCGCTGGCGAAACGCGTGTGCCGTTCGCTACGGCGAAAAATTTGAAGCATGCGCCGCTACGTGCTTTGAATATTCATCGGTTCGGGCCAGACTTTGCGGTTGAGGGAATGCTGCACGATGTTTACGGGAATCATTGAACATGTGGGACTGCTGCACTCGCTCGAACTAACTGACTTGGGCGGTCGCGTGGCGATTCATGCTCCAACTTTGACGGGCTCGCTGGCGGTGTCGCAAAGCATCGCCGTCAATGGGTGTTGCCTTACGATCACAGAGCTGCATGGAGAAAGATTTTCTGCCGATCTGTCTGCGGAGACGGTGAGTAAATCTTCTTTTGGCGCTACTCCTCCGGAATGGAAACGAGGCATGCACGTAAACCTGGAGCGACCGTTGACGGTCGGGCAGGAATTTGGCGGGCATTTTGTTTTGGGACATGTTGACGGGATTGGACGGGTGAGCGAGTTACGTCCCGAGGGAATTGGTGGTGAAAGCTGGAGATTCGGAGTGGAAGTGCCGGAGGAATTCGCGCGGTATGTGGTACCGAAGGGTTCGATCACAGTTGACGGTATAAGCCTTACGGTGGCGAGCTGGGACGGGCGAGTCGCGGAGATCGCGGTGATTCCCTATACCTATAAGCATACGAATTTGCGCGACCGTGTTGACGGCGATGCCGTGAATCTTGAGGCGGATGTGCTGGGGAAATATATTGAGAGTTATCTTGAAGCGCGAGAGAGAAGGATCGGGGAGAAGGAGGATTTGTAAGCTTTTTTGTGGGCGCTACGATTCACAAAGACCGGACAAATTCGTCATATGTTAAATCGAAAAGAGATTTCTCCACTCCGCGAGCCGACTGCGTCGCAGGAGCGAAGGAGAAGAAAAAGCGTCGACTCGCTCCGGTCGGAATGACCGTTTTTAACTTTATGGTTGAATCCTAGAATGATCGTTCCTGAGCGCGTATCGCTTTAACCGGGGCGGGCTTTGCTCCGGGCGCCGCGGAAATAAAGAATTAGGCCGAGGGCGACGGAAGCTGCGGTGCCGCCTAACAGTTTTAGCTCGAAGCCCAGTTTGTCGGAGGAATCGCCCGGCGGAATAAGTGAGAGGACGATACCTGCGAGCACCACGAGGAAACCGAGGCTGCTGGCCAGCCAGACTCCCGGTTTGCCGCCGGGGATCAAGACGGCTTGCGGATTTTCAAGGCGGTCTTTGCGGCCGGCGAGCTTGATGGCAGCAGCGTACATGTATAGAAACGGGATGAAGTAAAGAATGATGGCAGCGTCGACGAGGAATTGATATGCGCCGCGCGTCGTTTCGTTTACCTGGCTGAACAGCAACACCGCCGCGGAAACGGTGGCCTGCACGATGATCGAGACGTATGGAGTTTTCCAGCGAGGGTGAATTTTTCCGAACGCCGCCGGAAGATAGCGATCGATACCGACGACGAACGGCACGCGTGCAATTCCCGCCACGGTACTGCCGACGCCGCCGGCGTTGCCTACCGAAACAAACAAAGCAGCAAGCACCCCTACGAAGCCGATGCGCAACGCATTGGTACCGGCGGTGATGGCTTGAAACACGCCGCTGGTGGGCTCGACCTGTTCCGCAGGAATTAGGGTAAGCACGGCAAATGTGCCGATGATGTAGATGACGGCGATCAGCACGCCGGCAGTAAACACCGCACGAGGCAGAGTCTTGCGCGGATTGCGAATCTCATCGCTCATGGCGGAGACCAGCTCAAGCCCTGTGAAGGCGAAGGCGATCTGCGACCAGAAATTGACAGTGTTGAGATTCCAGTGCGGCATCATGTTGGACACGGTGAAATGCGTGACGGAACCTTGGCGCATATAGACCAAAGCCGCGATGACGGCAAGCATTAACAGAGGAATGTAGGTAGAAACGCCGCCCGCGTTTTGCAGCCACTTGCCAATGTTGAGGCCGATGATGTTCAGGACCACCGCGATGGTTAGCAGAATGAAAGAGCCCGCAAGCAAAAATGTTCTGTTTTGTGCGAGCGCGGCGCCGGCCGAGCCCGCAGCGTAACCGCTCATCGCGGCGCTCGCGAGCAATAGCCCAGGAAAATAAAAAACGGTGTAGATCCAGTAGGTCCATCCGGCGATGAAGCCGTGAAAGTCGCCGAAAGCTTCCTTGGACCAGACGTACAAACCGCCTTCATTAGGAAAGCGCGACGACAATTCGTTAATTACCAGCGCGGTAGGAACAAAAAAGAAGAGGGCAGCCAGTATCCAAAGGCTGATGGAAGATGTGCCGTTGTGTGCGGCAGCTGCCACCCAGCGCGGGCCAAGCACGGTGGCGATATTGAAAAACAATACATCCCAGAAGCCCATTTCCTTGCGAAGTTCTTTTATGGGATTGGCTGGGACGTTTTCGGTCTGGGTCACAGGGTGACGTCCATGGCGGGACACAGTTGATCCTGCGCAAGGAAATTATGGATGAAAGGATCTTTGGAATTTTCAAACTCTTCCCAGGTGCCGAAGAAAGATACTTTACCGTCTTGAAGAAAAACGACGGAGTCCGCGAGTTTCTTGGCGAGATGAGTGTCATGTGTGACAACGATCGAAGTTTTGTGGAAGGCTTCCTTCAGGCGGAGGATCAGGTCGCCCATGTGCGCAGCCATGATGGGATCCACCATGGTAGTGGGCTCGTCGTAAAGAATGGCTTCAGGATTTTGCGCAAGCGAACGGGCGATGGCTACGGCGCGGCGCAAGCCGGTAGAAAGTTCACCCGGCAATTTGTCCAGCACCTGATCCACTTCCAAAGTTTTAGAAAGCTTTTCGACATAGGCATCGATGTCGTCATCGGTAAGGCCAGGTTGGCCCTCCAGGGGGAAAGCGATATTTTCGCCAACGGTTAGAGAGTCGAACAGCGCGCCAGATTGAAAAACCATGCTGACTTTGCGGCGCACGGCTTGAAATTCCTCTTCGGTCCAGTCGGTGACATCCTGGCCATCGATAAAAACCTGGCCGGAGTCGGGCTTGAGGAATCCGAGAATATGTTTCAGCGAGACGGATTTGCCGACACCGCTGCGGCCCATGATGACGCAGGTTTCTCCGCGCTTCACGAAAAAGCTGACGTCATCGAGGACGGGGCGGCCGTCGAAACCTTTGCTGACGTTCTTGAATTCAAAGTAATTAGGGGCATCGTCTCCTGTGGTGGTGTTGACGGTTTGAAGCTCGGGAGTCGTGTCAGCCGGAAGAATGGGTTCGGGGATAGGAGGAAGTTCAATTTCCGGGTTGGCATCGGGTGCCTTCTCGTCGCTCACTTTTTTGGTGTCTCCCACAGGCGCTGAGCTTCCTCAAAATCAGCGGGCGTATTGATATTCCAGAATAAACGTCCTGCGCTATCAAATCGTTTCCAGACTGACTCGTCAAGCACTTCTGTGCGCACTTGTTTCACCGCTTGCGTGACTTTGCGCACGCCGCGGTCAAAGACACTTTTTAAGGGCTCCACAGCGCTAGTGCAATAGCAGGCGCAGAGAGGTTCAGGGCCATGGGCAGAATGAGGGAGGATTACTTGAGTTTCTTTGTCGCTCGCGCGCGCAAGAGCGACAAGAAACTGGAGCCATTCGGCGGTGAGGAAGGGCATGTCACAGCTGAGAATGAGATTCCATTGATATACGGGCGCGGTCGCTGCGGTGTGTTGCAATGCGGTGATAATGCCGCCGAGAGGGCCTTCGCCGGGCCATTGATCTTTGATGATTTCGAGTTGGCCGTCGAGGTCGGCGTATTTCTGAGCGGCCGCGACAACTGCAACTTCGGAAACGCAGGTTTGGGCGAGCGCGACAATATCCAGCAACAACGGCCTAGCCCCAAAACGAACGAGCGCCTTGTCGCGGCCAAAGCGCGAACTCGCGCCGCCAGCTAGAACGTAGGCGCGCACATCCAAAGTGGGATTCAAAGACAAGTTGTTCTGAAGAACTGCCGCAACCTAAATCATAAGGCTGCGGTCGAAATAGTGCCAACTCGTTACCGCTGAAACAAATCAAGGGGACCAACTTCTTCTCCTTGACAGCCTAGGAGACCACAAATAGACTTCGCCTAGACACTCTAGGAGGGCTAGCTTGGGGAATAAACCGGTTGACGTATTGTAAGGCACGCTGGACATGTTGATTTTGAAAGCGGTGTCCCTTGGGCCGCTACATGGGTACGGAGTGCTGCTGCACATCCAGCAGATTTCAAAAGATCGGCTGGAAATTCAACAAGGCTCTTTGTATCCCGCTTTATATCGGCTGGAGCATCAGGGGTGGATCGCGAGTGAATGGGGCGAGTCGGAAAATAAAAGGAAAGCAAAATACTACCGGCTCACAGCGGCAGGTAAAGGGAAACTGCTAAACGAGACTGAAAAGTGGAACCGCATGGCGGATGTCATCGCGGGAATCTTGAGCACGAAGCGGGAGGAAGTATGAGCAGCTGGAGCCGCATTCGTTCGTGGGTGCGCACGGTGATACGGCGCCCTGAAATGGAACAGGAAATGGACACGGAGCTGCAATTCCATATGGAGGCCTATGCGACGGACCTGGTGCGAAGCGGCGTTCCCCACGAGGAGGCGATGCGCTGTTCGCGGTTGGAGTTTGGGGGCGTCGAGCGCACCAAGGAAGAATGCCGCGACGCACGCGGGGTAGGCTTCGTCGAAACATTTTTGCAGGACCTGAAATATGGCGCACGAACTCTACGCAAATCTCCGGGCTTCACGATTATTGCCGCGTTGACGTTGGCTCTGGGCATCGGAGCCAACACGGCAATTTTCAGTTTGGTCGATGGAATTCTTTTGCGTCCGCTGCCGTATTCGAATCCGGAGCAACTGGTTAGTGTGAAAGGAACCTATCCGAAAGGTGGGTTCGTAGCCATGCGTGAGCACCTGCACACCATGGATGTCGCCGCGTATTCCGAAGATCACGAATTCAATTTAACGGGATATGGAGAGGCGGTGCGTTTGCCAGGCACGCTGGTATCCGCCGAAATGTTCTCGATGTTGGGCGCGCGACCGGAACTGGGTCAAACGTTTTATCCCGGCGAGGATGGAGCGGGTCAGGATAATTTCGTAGTCCTGAGCCATGCGCTTTGGCAACAACATTTCGCGGGGGATCGCGCAATTATCGGACGCGTGATCGAACTTGAGGGCGTGGGACGCCAAGTGCTGGGCGTGATGCCGGCCGACTTTCGTTTTCCTTCGGCAAGGACCGCTCTTTGGGTTCCCTTGCACAACGATGCACGAAACACTGCGGCCTATTGGGCGGGGGACTTCATGCCGGTAATTGGCCGGCTGCACGCGGACACGAAACTGGAACAGGCGCGAGCGGAAATTAAAATGTTTCAGTCGCGAGTGACGAAAATGTTCCCGTGGCCAATGCCCGCTAAGTGGAATGCCGATGTGAGCGTGGTTCCCTTGCGAGACGGGATGGTTGCCGACGTTCGCGGGCGGTTATTGATACTGCTGGGGGCAGTGGTTCTGGTGCTGCTGATCGCGTGTGCGAATGTTGCCAATCTCACTCTTTCACGCGCGACCACGCGAGAAAAGGAAATTGCCATTCGTTCGGCGCTGGGTGCCGGACGCAAAAGAATTGCAACGCAATTACTTACAGAGAGCATATTGCTGGCTGGATTCGGCGGGGTACTGGGACTGGTGTTTGCAAAAGGCGGATTGTGGCTGCTTAAAGCTACATTGCCGACAGACATGCCGCGATTGATGGATGTGCATCTGGATTGGCGTGTTTTGGTTTTCACGGCTGGGCTGGCAATTTTAACGGGATTTTTCTTTGGGCTCGCGCCGGCTCTCCAGTCTTCGCGGGTTGCTCCCATGGAATCGCTGAAATCGGCAGGGCGCGGCGCGGCAATATCCGTTTCTCAACGACTACGCAGCACTTTGGTGGTTGCAGAGGTGGCATTTGCGGTGATGCTGGTGCTATCCGCGGGATTGTTGATCCGAAGTTTCTGGGCGCTATCGCACACCAACCCTGGTTTCAAGTCCGAGCATTTGTTAACAGCGCGCATCGCTCCCAATGAATCGTTTTGCGAGGAAGCGGGGCGATGCCTGGCGTTTTATCGCAGTGTTGTAAACCAGGCGCAGGCATCACCAGGATTCGCGGGCGCGGCGCTGGTGAACACGCTTCCGCTGGGCGGCAGAATTACCAAACGCAACGTGGATCTTGAGGAGCATATTGCCGCTCCCGGCGAAAACGCTCCGCTGTTCTGGCTCGATGTGGTCACTCCTGACTATTTTCGCGTGATGGGGATTAGCGCTTTAGCGGGAAGAGAATTCAAGGACGCTGACGAAGCGGGAAGTACGGTAGCGGTAGTGACCGCGAGCACGGCGCGGCGTTATTGGCCGGGTGAGAATGCCATCGGAAAGCACATGCGATTACTTAAAGAGAAGGAATGGCGTACGGTGGTCGGAGTGATTCCGGACGTGCGCGCTTTTGATATTCAAACGAGCGAACCGGAGTGGATAGAGGGCACCGTGTATGTTCCCTACAATTCCAGCGCGACGCTTGAAGACGGCAGGGTGCCGGCAGAGATGACGATAGCGGTGCGGACAAATTTGGATGCGGCGCAAGCGGAGTCGACGCTGCGACGAATCGTTAGCGGACTGAATCAGGAAGTTCCAATAAGCGAAATGAAAACGATGGAGAAGGTGGTGTCCGAGGCGGTAGCTACGCCGGCTTCCACCACTTCGCTGTTTGCAACGTTTGCATCACTGGCGTTGGTGCTGGGCTTGATCGGGATTTATGGAGTGCTGGCGTTTCTCGTGTCGAAGCGCACTCGGGAGATCGGTATTCGGGTGGCGCTGGGTGCCAGGAGGCAGGACCTATTGTGGCTGGTGATGCGCGAAGGCGCGAAATTTTCTTTTGCGGGTATCGCGCTGGGATTGGCCGGGGCCTTGGTGGTCACGCGGTTGTTGGCGAGCGAGCTGTATGGTGTGAGTCCGATGGATGCACTCACTTACTTCAGTGTCACGGGCGCAATGGCGGCGGTGACGCTACTAGCTTGCTATGTGCCTACGCGACGGGCGATGCGTGTGGACCCTTTGACGGCCTTGCGAGAAGACTGAGGAAATTTGCAAGAAAACGAGCAGCTAAATCGCAACCACCGGCCCGATTTGTGTAAGCATAGTTTTATCAATAATTTGCGACGATGCAAAATATGAGTGTAGTGCACTCATATTTCTCTGGGAAAAGCGTTGACTTCACTGGGTACTCTGTTATATTAGCAGTCGACCGTGAGGAGTGCTAATTCCCTTCCTCCCGGCACAAACCGCAACATTTACCTACGGAGGTTTTCTCAAGATGGCAGTGAATCTTACACCGCTCCACGACCGTGTGATCGTGCGGCGCATTGAAGAAAAGGAAAGTGTGAAGGGTGGCATCATCATCCCGGACTCCGCCAAAGAGAAGCAGCAAGAGGGCGAAGTGATTGCCGTGGGGCCAGGCAAGCGGGAAAAAGATGGAGTTCATCCGCTAGACGTGAAGGTTGGAGATCGCGTGCTGTTCGGCAAATACGGTGGAACAGAAATCAAGATCGACGACGAAGACCTGCTCATCCTGCGCGAAGAAGAGATTCTCGCAAAGCTGGGTGGACAGGCTAAAGCTGCAAAGAAGTAACGTTTGTCTAACATTTAGTGGGAAACAGTGGCCGGTTTTTCGAAGCGTTCGGATGAAACCGGAATAGTTCGGGTAACGGGAATTACGCAGATATTCAGGCAATAAAAGAAAATTGAGTCAATCAATCAGGAGGAATTACCAGTATGGCGAAGCAGATAGTAACAGGTGAGGCGTCCCGCCAGGCGATTTTGCGCGGCGTGAATGCTCTTGCCGACGCAGTGAAGATTACGCTCGGCCCCAAGGGCCGCAACGCAGTAATCGAAAAGAAGTTCGGCGCGCCGATCATCACCAAGGACGGCGTAACGGTAGCCAAAGAGATCGAGCTGAGAGATCCGCTCGAGAACATGGGCGCCCAGATGGTTCGCGAAGTGGCTTCAAAGACCAGCGATGTGGCTGGCGACGGAACCACCACAGCGACGGTACTGGCGCAGGCGATCTTCCGCGAAGGCGTGAAGACCGTAGCGGCAGGATCAAGCCCGACAGCTCTGAAGCGTGGTATTGAGCGCGCGGTGGAAGTTGCCGTGGAAGAGATCAAACGTCTGCACAAAGATGTGAAGGGCGACATGATCGCGCAGGTTGGCACCATTTCCGCCAACAACGACAAGCAAATCGGCGGCATCATTGCCGAAGCGATGAAGAAGGTCGGCAAGGACGGCGTCATCACCGTGGAAGAGTCCAAGACCATGGAAACGACGCTGGAAGTGGTCGAAGGTATGCAATTCGACCGCGGCTACCTGTCTCCTTACTTCATCACCGATCCGGAGCGCATGGAGTGCATTCTGGAAGACTGCCGCATCCTGATCCACGAAAAGAAAATCAGCTCAATGAAGGATTTGCTGCCTTTGCTGGAGCAGACCGCCAAGATGGGCAAGCCCCTCTTGATCATTGCTGAGGACGTGGAAGGCGAAGCGCTGGCCACGTTGGTCGTGAACAAACTGCGTGGCACGTTGCAATGCTGCGCCGTCAAGGCTCCTGGCTTTGGCGACCGCCGCAAGGCCATGCTGGAGGATATCGCGACGCTCACGGGCGGCAAGGCGATNACCGAGGACCTGGGTCTGAAGCTGGAAAATGTGAAGCTTGAGGATCTGGGCCGCGCCAANAAAGTCACTATCGACAAGGACAACACCACGATCGTGGAAGGCTATGGCAAGTCCAGCGACATCGAAGGACGCGTCAAGCAAATCCGTTCGCAGGTGGAGAACACCACATCCGACTACGACAAGGAAAAGCTGCAAGAGCGGCTTGCCAAGCTGGTCGGCGGAGTGGCGGTCATCAAGGTGGGCGCGGCAACCGAAACCGAGCTGAAGGAAAAGAAGGCTCGCGTTGAAGATGCCATGCATGCAACCCGCGCAGCCGTCGAGGAAGGCATTGTTCCCGGCGGAGGCACGGCGCTGCTGCGCTGCATCTCGGCGATCGATAAGCTGAAGCTTCAGGATGACGAAGGTGTTGGCGTCGGCATCGTGAGGCGCGCTCTCGAAGAGCCAGCTCGCCAGATCGCGCACAACGCCGGAGCTGAAGGCGCTGTGGTGATCGGCAAGGTCCGCGAGTCGAAGGAAGAGAACTTCGGTTTCAACGCGGAAACCGGCGAGTACGGCGACATGGTGAAGATGGGCGTTATTGACCCCGCCAAGGTTACCCGTCTCGCGTTGCAGAACGCGGCTTCGATTGCCGGCCTGATGCTCACGACGGAAGCGCTCGTCGCTGAGATCAAGGAAGACGAGAAGAAGTCGGCTGCGGCCGGCGGTGGTCCAGGCGGCCCCGGCGGTATGGGTGGGATGTACTAAGAGAACGACAACAANTGATGTGCAAGAAGGGCGTCCGGGAAACGGGNCGCCCTTTTTGTTTTCCACGCGGACGCCGGCGAGCGCAGTGAGTTCACGCTGNTTGCGGCGTTCGTTGACGCCTTGCGGTTGCATCCCTAAGATGAAGCGTCCAGAAGCTGGATGACGCTTAGTGATTGACCAAACCATCTCACACTACCGGATCGTGGAAAAGCTCGGTGGCGGCGGCATGGGGGTGGTCTACAAGGCCG
>JGI12053J15887_10000727_pt1 | contig 14058 bp, 11 predicted proteins | sample MedBloCAOM1_O3_FD_15887 | JGI IMG/M metagenome (IMG submission 15887)
AACGGTCTCGTCAGCGAGGCCGAACTCGAGAAGATGACCGAAGCCCAGATCCACAAGTTCATCTTCGCGCCCGGCTTCTCCACCGCCGCCGCCGTCACCTCGGTATCCGGCCGCGGCGTCGGCATGGACGTGGTGCGCACCAATATCGACCAGATCGGCGGCACCATCGACGTCAAGTCGGTGGCCGGCGAGGGGTCTTCCGTTACCATCAAGATTCCGCTGACGCTCGCCATCGTCTCCGCCTTGATCGTGGAAGCCGCCGGCGACCGCTTTGCGATCCCACAGCTCGCGGTGGTCGAACTGGTGCGGGCGCGGGCCAATTCCGAGCACCGCATCGAGCGCATCAAGGACACCGCGGTCCTGCGGCTGCGCAACAAGCTGCTGCCGCTGATGCATCTGAAAAAGCTGCTCAAGATCGACGACGGTTCCTCTTCCGATCCCGAGAACGGCTTTATCGTGGTGACCCAGGTCGGCAGCCAGACCTTCGGCATCGTGGTCGACGGCGTGTTCCACACCGAAGAGATCGTGGTCAAGCCGATGTCCACCAAACTGCGCCACATCGACATGTTCTCCGGCAACACCATTTTGGGTGACGGCGCGGTGATCATGATTATCGATCCCAACGGCATCGCCAAGGCATTGGGCGCCTCCGGGGGCGCCTCCCACGAAATCGCCGACGAGAACGCCGCGATGCGCGCCAGCGCCGCCGAGCAGCTGACCTCGCTGCTGGTGTTCCGCGCCGGCTCCAGCCAGCCCAAGGCGGTGCCGCTCGGCCTCGTCACCCGGCTGGAAGAGATCGCCGTCGACAAGATCGAGCTCTCCAACGGCCGCTATATGGTGCAATACCGCGATCAACTGATGCCGCTGGTGCAGATGACCGGCGTCAGCGTCCAGACCTCGGGCGCCCAGCCGATCCTGGTGTTCGCCGATGACGGCCGCTCCATGGGCCTCGTCGTCGACGAGATCATCGACATCGTCGAGGAACGGCTCAACATCGAAGTCGCCGGCTCCCAGGAGGGCATTTTGGGCTCCGCCGTGATCAAGGGCCAGGCCACCGAGGTGATCGACGTCGGCCACTTCCTGCCGATGGCGTTCTCCGACTGGTTCAGCCGCAAGGAGATGCGGCCCTCGATGACCGCGCAATCGGTGCTTTTGGTCGACGACTCCGCGTTCTTCCGCAACATGCTGGCGCCGGTGCTGAAGGCCGCCGGTTACCGGGTGCGGGTCGCCCCCAACGCGCAGGAAGGCCTCGTCGCCCTGCGTTCGGGCCAGGCCTTTGACGTGGTGCTGACCGATATCGAAATGCCCGACATGAACGGGTTTGAATTCGCCGAGACCATCCGGGCCGATGCGCATTTGAGCACGATGCCGATCATCGCGCTGTCCTCGATGGTGTCGCCGGCCGCGATCGAGCGCGGGCGCCTCGCCGGCTTCTACGATTATGTCGCCAAGTTCGACCGACCCGGCCTGATCGCGGCGCTGAAGGAACAGACCGCCGAACTCAACCGGGCGGCATGAAACAAGTTCAGCCTGACGGCTTGAGGACACCAGCATGACCAGCAAGAACGATAACACCGAGGGCGCCGTCTCCGAATACGTCACCGCGATGATCGGCGGCCAGCTGTTCGGCTTGCCGATCTCCCGGGTCCAGGACGTGTTCATGCCGGAGCGACTCACCCGCGTGCCGCTGTCGTCGGGCGAGATCGCCGGCGTGCTCAATCTGCGCGGCCGCATCGTCACTGTCGTGAACATGCGCGCCCGTCTCGGCCTGCCGAAGAACGACGCCGGCAAGCCCGCGATGGCGGTCGGCGTCGACCTGCGCGGCGAATCCTATGGCCTGCTGATCGACCAGATCGGCGAAGTTCTAAAACTCGCCGACGACGGCCGCGAGGAAAACCCCGTCAACCTCGATCCCCGCATGGCCAAGCTGGCCGGCGGCGTGCATCGCCTCGACGGCCAGCTCATGGTCGTCCTCGATGTCGATCGCGTCCTCGAACTCGCGCCTGACATGATGGCGGCATAAGAACCAGCTGCAGGCAAAACGTAAACTTAAGCGGCAATGGAAACGTCCCTTCGGGGATCTGGAAGAAGCAGAGGCTAAAATGAGAACATGTCTGGTCGTTGACGACTCAAGCGTGATCCGCAAAGTCGCAAGGCGCATCCTGGAAGGCCTGGATTTCCAGATCGTCGAAGCCGAGGACGGCGAGAAGGCGCTCGAAGTCTGCAAGCGCGGACTGCCCGATGCGATCCTGCTCGACTGGAACATGCCGATCATGGATGGCTATGAATTCCTCGGCAATCTGCGCCGCATGCCTGGCGGCGATGTACCCAAGGTGGTGTTCTGCACCACCGAAAACGATGTCGCGCACATCGCGCGCGCGCTTCACGCCGGCGCCAACGAATACATCATGAAGCCGTTCGACAAGGACATCGTCACGGCGAAATTCCAGGAAGTCGGGCTGATCTGATTTTCGTCTTTTCGATCCGTCGGCTGAACGGCCCTCGGCGTTATCGCTTCAAGTGTGCCGCTTCAGCCGTATCTGGTGAACAATGAGTGTTGCGTTGGCAGGTTCCTCTACCCCTACTTCGACGCGGCACGAGCCGCTGCGGGTGATGGTGGTCGATGACTCCGTCGTCATCAGGGGATTGATCGCGCGCTGGATCGAAACCGAACCCGATATGGTTGTCGCGGCTTCGCTGCGGACCGGCCTTGACGCCGTCAATCAGATCGAGCGCGTCAATCCCGATGTTGCCGTGCTCGACATCGAAATGCCGGACCTCGACGGAATCTCCGCGCTGCCTTTGCTGCTGGCGAAGAAGCGCAACCTCATCATCATCATGGCTTCGACCCTGACCCGCCGCAACGCGGAGATCAGCTTCAAGGCGCTCTCGCTCGGCGCCTCCGACTACATTCCAAAGCCGGAAAGCACCCGCGAAGCTACCGCCGCCGAAACCTTCCGCCACGATCTCATTCAGAAAATCCGCCATCTCGGCGCCAAGGTCCGCCGCGCCGTCCCGGCTACCGCGAGTCCTCCTCTGGCGCCGGCGCTGGATCGGCCGCGCGGGCCCTTGCCCCGGGCGACAGTGTCCCCGGTCGCACAGCCGCAGCTGATGCGCTGCGCGTTCAGCACGCAGGCGCCGCGCGTGCTCCTGATCGGTTCGTCGACCGGCGGTCCGCAGGCGCTGATGACGCTGGTCACCGACATCGGTGCCGTGATCGATCGTTTTCCGGTGCTGATCACGCAGCATATGCCGCCTACCTTCACGACGATTCTGGCAGAGCATCTGGCCCGCTCGAGCCATCGGCCGGCGCACGAAGCCGTCGATGGCGAGATCGTCAAGGCCGGCCAGATCTATCTGGCGCCGGGCGGGCGTCATATGCGCGTCGTGCGCCGCGGCACCGAAATCGTGATCGCGCTCGACGACGGACCGCCGGTCAATTTCTGCAAGCCCGCCGTCGATCCGCTGTTCACCTCCGCGATCGATGTCTGGCAGGGCGGCGTTCTGGCGGTGGTGCTCACCGGCATGGGTTCGGACGGCATGCGCGGCGGCAAGGAGATCGTCGCGGCCGGCGGCAGCGTGGTCGCGCAGGACGAAGCTTCAAGCGTAGTGTGGGGAATGCCGGGCGCAGCCGCGAATGCGGGCATTTGCGCCGCCATCCTGCCCCTCAATCAGATCGCGCCGAAACTGGTTCGATTGTTCTCGGGAGACCGTTCGTGACGCCGTTGGACTATGAGTTTTTGCGTAAGCTTCTGAGAGAGCGGTCCGGACTGGACCTGTCTTCCGACAAGCAATATCTGGTCGAAAGCCGGTTGATCCCGCTGGCGCGAAGGGGCGGCCTCGCCGGGATCGCCGAACTCGTGCAGAAAATAAAGAGCGGAGCCGACGCGCTGACGTCGGACGTGGTCGAGGCGATGACCACCAACGAAACCTTCTTCTTTCGCGACAAGATTCCGTACGACCACCTTCGGGAGACCATCCTGCCGGCGCTGCTGCAGGCGCGCGCCAGCCGCCGCAGCTTGCGCATCTGGTCGGCGGCGTCCTCCACCGGGCAGGAACCCTATTCGATCGCGATGTGCCTGAAGGAATACGGCGCGGCGCTGGCGGGATGGCGCATCGAAATCCTTGCCACCGACCTGTCGCATGCCGTGCTGGAAAAATCCAAGGCCGGTATCTTCAGCCAGTTCGAGGTCCAGCGCGGCCTCCCGATTCAGATGCTGGTCAAGTATTTCGCGCAGATCGGAGACCTCTGGCAGATCAATGCCGATATCCGCGCCATGGTGCAGCAGCGCCAGCTCAATCTGCTGCAGGACTTCTCCCATCTGGGAAGTTTCGACGTGATTTTCTGCCGCAACGTCATGATCTATTTCGACCAGGACACCAAGGTCGGCATCTTCGAACGGCTCACCAAAGTGATCGAGCCCGATGGCATCCTGGCGCTGGGGGCCGCCGAATCCGTGGTCGGAATCTCCGACGCGTTCAAGCCCTATCCGGAACGGCGCGGGCTTTACCGGCCGAACCCGGCGCGAGCCGCACGCGCCGGCGCCACGATCATGCCGTTGCGGGCGGTCGCTTCAGCGACGCGCTGAGCGCATTTAAAGAATCGCGTGCGGCAGGAACCGCGAGGTATTGCCGGTGATCGGGTTCTCGTCCTCGCGGATCGATAGTCCGCACGGCGTATGGTCGACCAGCCAGCTTCCGAGCACCGGATACTGATCGGAAAAATTCGGCAGCGGTGCGAATGCCTGGCGAATGAAGCCTTCCGCGCCATATGGTCCTTGCTGTTCCACCAGCGTGGTGCCGGCGCTGACCAGCGCGATATTGGCGCCCTCGCGTGAATAAAGCGGCTTGCGGACAAAGGAGGTGCCGAGCTTTGCTGCGTTCGGATCGTCCTCGAAATAAGCCGGCAGCAGATTGGGGTGATTTGGAAACATCTCCCACAGCAGCGGAAGAATGCCCTTGTTGGAAAGGATGGCCTTCCATGGCGGTTCGATCCAGCGCGTCGGCGCTTTGGCCAATTGTTCGCCGAACGCATCGGCAAACATCCATTCCCAGGGATAGAGCTTGAACGCGCGCTCGATGGCGCGGTCGTCGAGATCGACGAAGCTGCCGTCATCGCGCAGGCCGATATCCTCGATATCGATCAGGGTGGTTTCGAGCCCGGCCTGCCTTGCGGCATCCTCGAGATAGGCCAGCGTGCCGGCATCTTCGGTATTCTCGGTCATTCCCGTCAGGTGAATGTGGCACCCGGCGGCGAGCTTCTTCCACGCCTCGATCAGGCGCTCGTGGATCGAGTTGAACTGGTCGGCGCGTTTCGGAATGATGCGCCGCTCGATCGCCTGCTCCAGCCAGGTCCATTGAAACACCGCCGCCTCGAAGATCGAGGTCGGCGTGTCCGCGTTGTATTCCAGCAGTTTCGCCGGTCCCCGCCCGTCAAAGCTGAGGTCGAGCCTGCCGTAGAGACTGGCTTCGTCGCGGTGCCAGCTGTCCGAGATCAGCGGCCAGAACGCTTCCGGTATCTTCAACCGGCGCAGCGTGCCCTCATCGTCGATGGCGTGACCGACCAGTTCCAGGCACATTGCGTCGATCTCGCCCGTGGGCTGCTCGATCCCGCGTTCGATCTCATCGAGCGTGAACGCATAATAGGCGCGCTCGTCCCAATAGCGCTCGTCATCGATGGTATGAAAATCGAATCCGGTCGCTTCCGCGGTCGCGCGCCAGTCGTCGCGCTCAGGGCAGGCGATGCGCTGCATCAGGCGCGCTAGCCGCCGCCATGCGCATGGCCGTGCGCGTGGAATCGATGTGGTGCGCCGCCGAAGCCGCCATAGGTCGCCCGGCAAATCGCGGTCGGGCGCCCGTCCGGGCCGCGCGTCACGATCGGAACGCCTCCGGGACCGCAGTCGCTTCGCCGCACAAAACCCATCGATACCGCGCCGACGGCCGCGGTTCCCATCATGGTCAGGATCACCCGGCGCGATCGTTTCATGTTGGGCTCCCGGTTGGGTTGTTGCCTGCGTCATTCAGGCACGCTCGCCCGGAGGTGGCAAGCAAAAGCCTGATGTTTCACAGCTTCGTGCAGCACAAGGCGGTGGAATTAAGATCAACCGCCGCCGGAAAAATGCGACGTGAAGGCATGGGCGAACGAACCGAAGCCGCCGCGCGTCACCTGGCCCGAGCCGGAATCGGACGACGTGCCGGATGACGCCTGGCTCGACGAGGAATCGCCGCTGAAGAAACTGCTGCGCGACGACGACCCGCCCGAGGAGCCGTGACCGCTGCCGGATGAAGATCCGCGCGGCCGGCATTCGGCGTTGGTTTGCAGCCCCGATGGCGCCGCCATTCCCGGCCGGTTCGGTTCGCAGTTCTCGCTTGGCATCAGCGCATAGGCCCCACCGCCGACGGCCAAGGTGCCCATCAGCAGCAGCGCCACCTGGCCGCGCTTTACCGGCTGGGCCGGCCGGATCGCAACCGGCTTGCGCGCCCCGAATTGCGTGTTTGGTTTCTCAGCCATCTCAGTAGATCATCGAGGCGGCGTTGAGCGCGCCGGCGGCGAGCGACGCCAGACCGAGCCAGATCGCGGATGCGAGTTCGCCCGCCGCGATCCGCGCCGACAGGTTCGGCACCGGTATCTTGACGATGAAATAGACCGCGATCTGAACGATCAGCGCGATCGCGCTCCAGATCAGGCAATCCACCACATTGGCGGAATGGGCGATGGCGCTGACCACCGGCAGCACGAAACCGAGCAGGCTGAGGCCCAATGCGATCGCCGCCGAGGGCACATTGTCACGGATCAGTTGCAATTCATCGTGCGGCGTGACGCGGGTGTAGACGAAGAGAAAGGCAACCACGGCGACAAGGGCCGTGCAGAAATAGACCAGAAACGCCGGCAGCCCGGCGAGGGATTGAAGGATCATCTAGACGCGCCCCGTGAATCATGTGGCACCCAAGGTTGCACGATCTGTTGGTCGGCGCACGCGTGGTCCGCGTTCAATCCAACGCAAAAACCCGCCATTTCCGCCGGATCCGGTCGTGAGGCGGCAGCTTCCCCTTCATATGCACGGAAGTGATGATGGCTTGACTGGCTGGAACGCCCTTCCGCCGGCGCGCCACATGGAATAAGAGCGGCGCAACGATTTTCACGCCAGAGCGCAAATGATCCGTCTCGACAACATCTCCAAGCAGATCGGCCACCAGATTCTCTTCATCGAAGCCTCCGCGGCGCTTCAGAAGGGGGAGAAGATCGGCCTTGTCGGTCCCAACGGGGCCGGCAAGACCACCCTGTTCCGGATGATCACGGGCCAGGAACTCCCCGACGAGGGTCAGGTGGCGGTCGATCGAGGCGTGACCATCGGTTATTTCAGCCAGGACGTCGGCGAGATGTCGGGCCGCAGTGCCGTGTCCGAGGTGATGGACGGCGCCGGTCCTGTCAGCACCGTGGCTGCGGAACTGAAGGAGCTGGAGGCCGCGATGGGCGATACGGCCCGGGCCGACGAGATGGACGAGATCATCGAGCGCTACGGCGAGGTGCAGGGGCGCTTCGAGGAGCTCGACGGCTACGCCCTGGAGGGCCGCGCGCGGGAAGTCCTCGCCGGCCTGAGCTTCAGCCAGGAGATGATGGACGGTGACGTCGGCACGCTGTCGGGCGGCTGGAAGATGCGCGTGGCGCTGGCGCGTATCTTGCTGATGCGTCCCGACGCCATGCTGCTGGACGAGCCGAGCAACCATCTCGACCTCGAGAGCCTGATCTGGCTCGAGCAGTTCCTCAGGGGATACGAGGGCGCGCTCTTGATGACCTCGCACGACCGCGAATTCATGAACCGCATCATCACCAAGGTGGTGGAGATCGATGGCGGTCAGCTTACGACCTATTCGGGCAATTACGAGTTCTACGAGCAGCAGCGCGCGCTGAGCGAGAAGCAGCAGCAGGCCCAGTTCGAGCGTCAGCAGGCGATGCTGGCCAAGGAGATCAATTTCATCGAGCGCTTCAAGGCGCGCGCCTCGCACGCGGCGCAGGTGCAGAGCCGGGTGAAGAAGCTGGAGAAGATCGAACGGGTGGAACCGCCGAGGCGCCGCCAGACGGTATCATTCGATTTCCTGCCGGCACCGCGTTCGGGTGAGGACGTGGTCAGCCTGAAAAATGTGCACAAGGGTTATGGCAACCGCAGCATCTATGAAGGCCTCGACTTCATGGTGAGCCGCCGGGAGCGCTGGTGCGTCATGGGCATCAACGGCGCCGGAAAATCCACGCTGCTGAAGCTGGTGACGGGCTCCACGCCGCCGGACGATGGCACGGTGGCGCTCGGCGGCAGCGTGAAGATGGGCTATTTCGCCCAGCACGCCATGGATCTGCTGGACGGCGAGCGCACCGTGTTCCAGTCGCTGGAGGATTCATTCCCGCAAGCCGGGCAGGGCTCGCTGCGGGCGCTGGCCGGCTGTTTCGGATTCTCCGGCGACGACGTCGAGAAGAAATGCCGGGTGTTGTCGGGCGGCGAGAAGGCGCGGCTGGTGATGGCATTGATGCTTTACGACCCGCCGAACTTCCTGGTGCTGGACGAGCCCACCAACCATCTGGACATGGCGACCAAGGAAATGCTGATCACCGCGCTGTCGCAGTATGAGGGTACCATGCTGTTCGTCTCGCACGACCGGCATTTTCTGGCCGCCCTCTCCAATCGCGTATTGGAGCTGACGCCCGAGGGCATTCACCAATATGGCGGCGGCTACAGCGAGTATGTGGCGCGCACCGGCCAGGAGGCGCCGGGCCTGCGCAGTTGATGCGCGCGATCTGCCTTATGACAGCCGCAGGTGTTTGAAAACAATTGGATTTGGTCAGCCAACCACGTACCGTAGCCGCTGCAGTTCGGGAGCACAGGAGAGATGGAGAGACGGCTAGCTGCGATAGTTTGCGCTGACGTCGCCGGTTATTCGCGAATGATGGGCGCCGACGAGGCAGGTACGCACGCCGCCTTCAAGGCCCATCGAAGCGCGGTATACCCGGTCATCCTCAATCACGGCGGCCGGATTGTGAAGAACACCGGCGACGGTTTCCTGCTGGAGTTTCCGAGTATCGTGGGGGCCATCGAGTCGGCGATCGCGATGCAGGCGCTGATGGTGGAACGGAACAGCCAGCTCCCCGCCGATCGGGTGATGCAATTCCGTCTCGGCGTCCACATGGGCGATGTGATGGCCGACGAAGACGAGGTCTTCGGCGACGACGTGAACATCGCCGTCCGGCTTGAGACGATTGCCGTCCCGGGCGGCGTGGCGGTTTCAGCAAAAGCCCACAGCGAGGCCGGCAAGCACCTGAGCGCCACCTTTGTCGACACCGGCTTTCACCGTCTCAAGAATATCGCCGCGCCGATCCAGGTCTGGACCTGGAAGCCGGGCGGCTCCGACGAGGCCCCAGAGCTCAAGGATACATCGAGCCTGCCCGCTCAATACCGGACCGCGATCGTGGGGGTGCTCCCCTTCACCAATCTCAGTGACAGCGCCGACGAATATTTTTCCGACGGACTGACCGAGGACCTGATCCACGCGCTTTCGCTGCAATCATTTTATCGGGTCTTGAGCCGAAATTCGACGTTCTCGTTCAGGGGCAAAAGCCTGAGCGCGCGCCTGATCGCGCGGGAGATCGACGCGACGTATCTGATCCAGGGTTCGGTGCGGCGGTCCGGAAACAAGATTCGTGTGACCGCGGAGCTGACAGCCGCCGAGACCGGTGAGCAATTATGGACCGGCCGATATGACCGGGACATCGGTGATCTCTTTGCGATGCAGGATGAAATCACCACCAACCTGTCCGCTGCCTTGGCCCCGGAAATATATCGGGCCGAAGCGTCCGCCCCCGCCCGGTCGTCGACGACCGACCTCACGGCGTGGGATCGGTTTCTAAAAGGGCTTTCGCATTACTATCAGCCGACAAAAACAGATTATGAAGCCTCGATCGATTTGTTCAGGGAGGCGATTGCGCTCGATCCGGCGCTTTCAATCGCACGCGCCTATCTCGCCACCATCCTGACGCAGGGCGTGCACTTTGGATGGATCAAGAGTACCAGCGAATTGTGGAGCGAGGCGCTGAGTCTCTCGGAAAGCAGTGTCCGGCTTGATCCTCGTTCGTCATTCGCATTTTCGATTCTGTCCTATGTGCATGCGATGGAGGGCAATTACGAGGCCGCACGGGACGCCGGAAACAAGGCGATTGAGCTGAACCCTTACGACATGGGCGCGCGCGGCGTTCTCGGCATATCTCACCTCGTCGTCGGCGAGCATCGGCAGGCCATCGAGCTGTTTTCAGCGGCGGTACAGCGCGGCAACAGCGATCCCCGATATCAATGGGCGGCCTTGAACGCATTCAGCCATTACCTGCTCCGGCAATACGACGCTTCGCTGTCCTGGGCGCGCGAAGCCCTGTATTTGAATCCCAATCATCTTCAGGTGCTCGCCGTACGGGCGGCGGCGCTCGCGCAATTGGGACGAACCGAGGAAGCGGCAAAGGCGGTCGAGGTCTTGCTGACCAGCTTTCCCGGCCTGACGGTGGAACGGCATCTCAGGAATTTCCGCTGGAAGGTCGCGGCTGACACCGCGCATTATCGCGAAGGGCTTTTGAAAGCCGGCGTCCCCCCGCACCAATCCACCATCGTCGATTTTGCCTCCAAGCGTACGGCAAATTCATAAGGCGCGGTTTCAGTGCGGCAGGTATCCACTGGCGCCCGTGGGGTTCGACTCCGCCCTTTGGCCAGATCGCCCCGAAAACGGCCAACGCCCCGCCGGCGCCCAAGCGCGACAGCCCGTCGCAGTCCGGGACTTCGGTTGACTCGAATTCGAATTCCGCCAAAACTCTGCTGCATCTTAAGGTAGTTCGCTGCGGGCGAATTCGCTTTTCAAGACCTTCATTCACTTTGAGCCGTGGCGAAAGAGTCTCTTCATTCGGTAGTTTTAGGTATTCGGTGCTTTTGAGGATTTAGGTCCATGCAAGACAACACGGTTGGTATTGTTTCCAGCGATGCGCCAGCCCCGGGCGCTGCCGTTTCGCCCAATAATCCCTGCCCGTTCTTGCGGGCCGTCGTCGCGGAGGGCTATGTCGGTGGGCACGTCGTGCCGCTTTCGCAGCTGTGCCAGACAGTCGAGGCGGCGAGCGGGAAAACCGGGCTGCAGAAGAAACTGGTCGGCGTGAAGACCTGCATGGTGGCGCTGATCGCGAACGGCCTCAGCCCGCTGCGCCTGTGGCGCAACTGGTGGTCGGGGCCGACGCTCGACGCCTTGCGCGACGGCCCGCTGGACAAGCATGGCGTCGGTTCGCGCATCCTCGATGTATCAGCCCATGTCAACGAGGCGGAACTGGCGCGTCTGGCCGAGTTCGGCAAGGACTGCGCCGATCCCCGCGGCGGCACCGAGCGTGGTTTGACCAGCAGCGAAATCGTCACCTACATGAATGCGAACTTCGAACGCGCCAAGGGCCACCGGCGCTGGTTCGACCGCAAGCTGATGAATGGCGAATGGCCGGTCTTGCTCGATATCATGGGCAAGGGCGAGGGCGCGCAGCGCTACCTCAGCGTGGCCGAGGTCAAAACGTTGTTCGAGGAGCGGCGGCTGCCCGAACGGATCAACGTGCGGCTCTCGTCGCTAACGCCACCCTCGCGGGCGGCCATCGTGTTGGGCAAGGTTGCCAAAGCCGTGTTGGTCGTCGCCGTACCCTTGGGCCTGGCGCTGGTCGCGGTCGCGGAATTCCCGAACCAGGTCGGAAAGATCATACCGCCGCTCGCGCAAGTGCTGCCGCCACCGCTGCCGGCCAGTGCTCCGGCGAGGGAGGCACATTGGCTCGAACAGAACTGGTCGACGGAAAAGCGGCATTGGTTCCACCACGCCAGCCAGGGCACCGCGACCTTCCCGGTGCCGTACTCCTGGTTCCTTGCGCTCGAACAGCCCGGCATTCATCTGTTCACCCGGCCCGGCATGCTCTCCGACAGTGCCTACCTCGAACGGTTTGGTTTTATTCCGAGCCCGAAAACCACCGATATGGATGCAGCGACCCTGCGCCGCTTTGGCTATTCGGCGCCGCCCAGCGCCAAGCCGGAGCCTGAACCGGAACCGGTGCCGGGCCTGCAAATCACGCCGGTCCAGAATTTCGATGGCTTGCCGGTCGGCTTCGCGCGAATGACCGGTGTGACCAATCCCGGCACCGGTACGGCCGATAGCGACAAGATCGGGCTGACCTGTGCGGCCTGTCACACCGGCCACATCAACTACAAGGGCGTCAGTGTGCGCTTTGACGGCGGCCCGGCCACGGTGAATCTGAAAAAGCTCGAACTCGCGACCGGCCTGTCGATTGCCTACACGACCGTGGTGCCGGGTCGGTTCAAGCGCTTCGCGGCGCGCGTGCTCGGTCCCGACGCCAGCAAGGAGGCGCGAGATGAACTCTGCAGGCGCCTGACGGAGGTTCGCGACTTCCTGCTCAACCAGGTCAAGACCTATCAGAAAACCATCGCCGGCATGAAGACCTATGACGGCAAGGAGACGCAGACGGACACCGAGGAAGGTTTTGGGCGGCTCGACGCGCTCAACCGGATCGGCAATCAGGTATTCACTACCGATCTGGTGATGGCCGGCCTATCGGGCTACGAAAAAAACCTGCACGCCAACGACGCGCCGGTCAGTTTCCCGCCGATCTGGACCGTGCCGTGGATGTGGTGGGCGCAATATGACGCCTCGATCGAACAGCCCTTGATCCGCAACGCCGGCGAAGCCCTCGGCGTTTCCGCTTTGGTCAATTTTTCTCCCAATCCGCCTCCGGAGGCGATGTTCCGCTCCTCCGTCGCGCTCGAGAATCTCATCTACATCGAAAACAGGTTGCTGCGCGGCACCGACCCGTTCCGTCAGAATCCAAAGGAATTCGACGGGCTGAAGTCACCGAAATGGCCGTCGCATCTCTTCCCCAGCGACGACGCGTGGAAAATCAAACCGGATCGTGTCGCCAGGGGCCGCGCGCTCTACGCCAAGATCTGCGTCGAGTGTCACCTTGGACCGGTCAATGATGCGGCGTTCGACGAACAATTTCCGGACTTGAGCTTCTGGAAATCCAAGCAATGGAAGCAAGACCCGAACGGCGGCTGGGTACTCGATGAGGTTCAGAAACCGTTGGCGCATGTGGGAACAGACCCTGCGCAGGCCGAGGTTCTGCAGAAACGAGAAGTTCGGATTCCCGGTTTCCTCGACCTGCAGCCGGCGCGCGATCTCGGTGAGCGCTGGAAGTGCAAGAATTTGCCGACCTACTCCTCGACGGACATGCCGTTCTCGATCGCACTGATGATCGTCGTGGACAAGGTCAGCCAAAAATGGCTCAAGGACAAGGACATCAAGGAGCCCGTTCTCAGCGAACTCTGGGCGCAGCGAACCAACTGCCCCAATCCCGATGCGACGCCGGAGAAACCGCTCTATCGCGCGCGGCCGCTGAACGGAGTGTGGTCGACCGCGCCCTATTTACACAACGGCTCGGTGCCCTCACTCTATTGGATGCTCAAGCCCGCGGCCGAGCGTCCGAGGCAGTTCTGCATGGGCGCGCGCGACTTCGATCCCGAGCAGGTCGGCTTCAAGGTGGCTGCCGCCGGAGATTCATCCTGCAAGACCGGTGAGACCCTGTTCTCGATGACCGGCAGCGACGGCAAGGAGATCCACGGCAACAGCGTTTTGGGGCACTCGCTGGAGGCAGCGCCGGAGCAGGGCAAGGACAAGTACAAGAACGGCGTGATCGGCCGCGCGCTGAAGGATGAAGAACGGCTCGATCTGATCGAATATCTGAAGACGCTGTAGCTCAGCGCGCGAATGGCACCATACTGGCCTCATCCTGAGGAGCGGCCTCTTGGCCGCGTCTCGAAGGATGGCCGCGAGTGCATGCGTTGCCGCCATCCTTCGAGACGCGCGCCCAAAAAGGGCGCGCTCCTCAGGATGAGGTCTAAACTGACATCCCCTCCGCCCCCACAAACAAAAACCCCGCCATTTCCGGCGGGGTCCAGTCGGGAGGCGAGAGCCTGACGGGGCTCTCAGGTAAACCCTGATCAG
>JGI12053J15887_10000728_pt1 | contig 14048 bp, 14 predicted proteins | sample MedBloCAOM1_O3_FD_15887 | JGI IMG/M metagenome (IMG submission 15887)
GCAGCAGCACGGTGCGGGCCGTGCCGTCGACGTCGTCGCTGTCCAGCCCGACCGCTTCGGAGATCCGTGCGCCGGTGGAGTACAGAAACTCCAGCAGCGCTCGGTCGCGCAGGCAACGAGGGCCGCCGTCTGCGGGGTACACCTCGAGCAACCGCAGCACCTCGTGCACCCCGAGGGCCTTGGGCAGCCGTTTCGGCGGCCGCGGGGGGTGTACTTCGGCTGTGACGTCGGCTGCCACCAATCCCTCCCGAAGGGCGAACCGGTGCAGCCCCCGTGCCGCGACCAGCGCCCGGGCCGCGGAGGACGGCGCCAGCGGCCGGTACTCACCGGCTCCCGCACGCAGCGCGGCGAGGAACCCGGTGACCTGCTCCTCGCGCACCTCGGCGAGTCCCTCGACGCCGGTCGACGCCAAGTGTGCGGCGTAGCGGCGCAAGTCCCGGGCATAGGAATCGAGCGTGTTCGGTGACGTACCGCGTTCCACCGCGAGGTGGTCCAGATAGTCAGAGATCGCCGCCGCCAGCGCGGGCGGCAACGCGGCGCCGTGCTGGCCGACCGACGGTGAACCGGCGGGGATACGCGTCAGGCCAGCACTCACCCGAGTGCCTCAGCTAGCGGCAGGTGCTCGAGACCGTGCGCCCTGGCGACCTCGACGGATACCACCGCGCCCCCCGCCACGTTGACTCCTCTGGCTAGCGCCAGGTCATCCTGCACGGCCTGGCGTAGGCCCTTGTCGGCCAGCGCGCAGATGTAGGGCAGGGTGACATTGGTCAGCGCATAGGTGGAGGTGTGCGGTACCGCGCCGGGCATGTTGGCCACGCAGTAGAATACCGAGTTGCCCACGGTGAAAGTGGGATCGGCGTGCGTCGTGGGTCGCGAGTCAGCGAAGCAGCCACCCTGGTCGATCGCGATGTCCACCAACACCGATCCCGGACGCATCCGGCTGACCAGGTCATGGCTGACCAAGGTGGGGGCTTTGGCGCCGGGCACCAGAACGGCGCCGATCACCAGGTCAGCCCACAGGCACGCCTTGTCCACCTCATAAGCGTTCGACGCGATGGTCTGCAGGTGCCCCCGGTAACCGAAGTCGATCTCCCGGAGCCGGTTGATGTTGGTATCCAGCACCACCACCTCGGCTTGCAGTCCCAGCGCGATGGTGGCCGCGTTCATCCCCGATACCCCGGCCCCGAGCACCACCACTTTGCCGGCGGGCACCCCGGAGACCCCGCCGAGCAGCACCCCGCGGCCACCCTGCATGCGCTCCAAGCAGTGCGCACCTACCTGCGGAGCCATCCGCCCGGCGACCTCGCTCATCGGGGCCAGCAGGGGCAGCGAGCCGTCCGGCAGCTGCACGGTCTCGTAGGCGATCGCGTCGATCCCGGCGTCGATCAGCGCAGTCGTGCACTCCGCCGACGCGGCCAGATGCAAGTAGGTGAAGAGGATCTGGTCCTTGCGCATCCGGTGATACTCCGCCGCCACCGGCTCCTTGACCTTGAGTACCAGCTCAGCCTCGGCCCACACATCGTCGGCCTGACCCACGATGCGGGCACCCGCGGCCAGGTAAGCCTCGTCGGGAAACGCACAGCCGACCCCGGCGTTGCGTTCAATCAGCACGTCATGGCCGCGGCGGGTCAACTCGTGCACTCCAGCAGGCGTGAGCGCGACCCGGTACTCGTGGACCTTCAGTTCCCGCGGAACACCGATCCTCACCTCGGCGCGCCTGCCCGAGCGGCGAAGCGGGTCGGGCGGTCTGGCCACGATGCGTCGACCGGGCGCGGCTGGGCCGTCCCCGCCAGTACAGCCTGCGCGGCGAGCAGCCCGGCGACCGTCGACGCGTTGACGATCTCACCGGCCAGCACCTGGCGCACCGCGTCGGCCAGCGGCACCCGCACCACCGACAGGTCAGCCTCCTCATCGTCGCCACCGGCGGGCCGGCCGATCTCGGTCAGCCCGCGGGCCAGGAAAACCCGCACCGCCTCGTCGCTGAACCCGGGCGAGGACACCACATCAACCAGCACCGACCAGTCTTGCGCGGTGCAGCCGACCTCCTCCACCAGCTCTCGGCGGGCGGTAGCGACCGGATCCTCCCCCGGGGTGTCGAGCAGTCCCGCGGGCAATTCCCGCAGGCGGCGCCCCACCGCGTGCCGGTACTGGTCAATCATCACCACCGAGGCGTCGTCGTGCAGCGGCACGATCGCCACCGCCCCGGGATGTTCCACGATCTCGCGTTGGGCCACCCGCCCACAGGGCATCACCACGTGGTCCAGCCGCACCGCGAGGACCCGGCCGACGTACACGGTCTCGCTATCGGACACGGCGAACTCGTGCGGTGAGCTCACCGCAGCGCCGCTGGCAGCTCGACGGGCAGCCGGTCCGCGGCCTGATAATTCAGTGCCGCCGCGACGAACGCGACGAACAGCGGATGTGGCCGGGTGGGACGGCTGATGAGTTCGGGATGGGCCTGGGTGCCGACGAAAAACGGGTGGCAACGCTGTGGAAGCTCGACGAACTCGACCAGATGGCCGTCCGGCGACGTCCCGCTGATCACCAGACCGGCACCGGCGAGCTTGTCCCGGTAAGCGTTGTTCACCTCATAGCGGTGCCGGTGCCGCTCGCGGACCTCAGTCGTGCCGTACGCCCGGGCCACCACCGAGCCCGGCTCCAACGCCGCCGGGTAGCCACCCAGCCGCATCGTCCCACCCATATCGCCTTGACCAGCCACGATATCTGCCTGGTCGGCCATGGTGGAGATCACTGCGTGCGCCGAGGTCGCGTCGAACTCCGTCGAACCCGCGCCGTCGAGACCGGCCAGGTTGCGCGCGGCCTCGATCACCATGCACTGCAGGCCCAGACACAGACCAAGCGCCGGAATCCCGTGGATGCGGGCATGGTGGATGGCTCCGATCTTGCCCTCGATCCCGCGCACGCCGAACCCGCCGGGTACCAGCACCCCATCGACTCCGGCCAGCGCGGCCTCCGCGCCCGCTGGGGTCTCGCACGTGTCCGAGGGCACCCAGCGGATCTCGACTTTGGCCCGGTGCGCAAAACCTCCAGCACGCAGTGCCTCGGTCACCGACAGGTAGGCATCCGGCAGGTCGACGTACTTGCCCACCAGGGCGATTCGCACCACCTCCGTCGGCGCGTGCACCCGGTCCAGCAGATCCCCCCACTCCGTCCAGTCCACGTCGCGAAAGGGCAACCCGAGCCGGCGAACCACGTAAGCATCCAAGCCCTCGGAGTGCAGCACCTTGGGAATGTCGTAGATGGACAGCGCGTCGGGCGCCGCGACGACCCCGTCGATATCCACGTCGGACATCAGGGCGATCTTGCGCTTGAGCCCGTCCGGGATCTCACGGTCAGCACGGCAGACCAGGGCGTCGGGCTGGATACCGATATTGCGCAAGGTGGCCACGGAGTGCTGTGTCGGTTTGGTCTTCAGCTCACCGGACGGGGCTAGGTAGGGCACCAGGGAGACGTGCAGGAAAAAGCAGTTGTCCCGGCCGACGTCGTGGCGTACCTGGCGGGCCGCCTCCAGAAACGGCAGCGACTCGATGTCCCCGACGGTGCCACCGATCTCGGTGATCACCACGTCCGGTGCGCGATCATCGTCGCCTGGCTCGGACATGGCGATGATCCGGGACTTGATCTCGTCGGTGATGTGCGGGATCACCTGCACGGTGTCACCGAGGTACTCCCCCCGCCGCTCCTTCGCGATCACCGCCGAGTAAACCTGTCCTGTGGTGACATTCGCCTTACGCCCGAGGTTGCGGTCCAGGAACCGCTCGTAGTGGCCGATGTCCAGATCGGTCTCCGCGCCGTCATCGGTGACGAACACCTCACCATGCTGGAACGGATTCATCGTCCCTGGATCGACGTTGAGGTAAGGGTCCAGCTTTTGCATCGTCACTCGCAGCCGCCGGGCGGTCAACAGCTGGCCCAGGCTCGACGCTGTGAGTCCCTTACCCAGTGAGGAGGCGACGCCCCCGGTGACGAACAGGTACCTGGTTGGGCTGGCGGGCTTGACCAAGACCTTCTCCCGTGGTCCGGACCGGCCCTTCCATTCGACCGGTTGCGATGCAGCTGGCGGCACGCCGCCGACCACGGAATCTCACGGTAACACTACCGGCGGTGGCCTCGAAGCACCGCCTCGCCGGTCAGCCCTGAATCGCAGGAACCATCGCCTGTGCGTTGCCGCCGGTACCGTACCGCCCGGCCCGTCCTTGGGCCTGCTCGGCCAGTGCCAAGACGCTCACCACCCGGCCGGCTGCCGTGTTCACATCGTCGACGGTGGATAGCACCGAAGCTGCCGCGGTGTCGGCCCGCACCACGCCGATCGCGCCGTTGCCGTCGGCGGATCCCGACCTGCCGGCGAGCACCGCGCCGCCGCCGGCGTGATCCAGCTGGGTGGCGAACCGGGCCAGGATCCCAGCTCGGTCTCCGCTGCCGTTGCCACGACTCGCGCCACCGGTGAGCACAACAACAAGCTGAGCCGGCAGCACCCGTGGACCGGAGCGGACGAAACCACCATCACCCAGCCCCGCGAGCACCGCGGTTGTCTCAGCCGGGGTGGCCTGCGCCTTACCGTTGTTCGGGTTGATCAGTAGTAGCGAGCCGAGCAGCCCGCCGGCCAGCGTTCCGGCGTCCGATGCGGTCGGCAGCCGCAGCCCGGCCGGCAGCAACCGGGTGGACAGTTCACTGAGTTGGTCGGACCGGGCAGGATCGGTGAAAGCATCGGTGAGCTGGAGCTCACCAGTGACGGTGGCGCCCGCGCTACTCAATAGGCCGGTCAGCGCGTCGCGGTCGGCCGGAGCGGCGTCCGCTGTGGTCACAAACACCACGGATCGGCCACGCAGCGCGCCGCTCACGATGCGTGGGCCAACCGCCGCGCCGAAGACGTCCGCGTTAGCCAATTGGGCATTCAATGCGTTGCGCTCAGCTTGAAGATCGCTCACCTGGCGACCCAGGTCATCCCGGTTGGAGCTGAGGCCGGACAGCAGTCGATCGCTGATAGCGGTGGACCCGAGCACCACCCCGAGTGCAAGCGCCAGGAAGACGGCGGCGATGGAGATCACGTGGTACCGCAGTGAGATCACAATCTATCCCAATCCCTTGACCCAGGAGACGGCGTCGTGCCATGTACCGCTGACGAGGACGCCGTAGGCGCCACCGATGTTGGAAACCAACAACGCCGCGATCACCGCGGTCAGCGCCGCAAGGACCATGAACAGCACGGCGCCGGACGACACCCGGCTGCGGTACAGGGCGGCGGCAGCCTGGCCGTCGATAAGTTTGCTCCCCAGCCGCAGGCGGGTGAGGAACGTCGACGGGTTGGATCCTGAGCGACCCCGGTCGAGAAACTCGTGCAGGGTGGCCTGGAACCCGACCGCGATGACGAGCTCGGCGCCGTGCGCCTCCGCCAGCAACAGGGCGAGATCCTCCGGATTGCTCACCGCGGGGAAGGTCACCGCGCCAATCCCCAGATCCTGGATCCGTTCAAGGCCCGGGGCGTAACCGTCGGGTTGGGCGGGAACCACGACCTCTTGGGCTGATTTGAGCGTCTCGGTCTGTACTTGGTACGGGTCACCGACGATGAGGTGCGGTTTATGCCCAGCCGCGCGTAGCGCGTCGGCACCCGCCTCGACGCCGATCAGGACGGGGTGGTACTCCCGGATGAAGTGCTTCAACGCGGCCAGGTCGGCGATGTGGTTGTAGCCGGCTGCCACTACCAGCACCTGCCGGCCGCGGATCGGGACCTCGATATCCGGCACACCGACCCGGTCGATGATCAGGGCGCGCTCGTGGCGAAGAAACTCGATGGTGTTCGCCGAAAACGCTTCAAGCTGAGCGGACAGACCGGATTTAGCCTCGATCATCAGATCGGCGATCGAGTTGGCGGTCTGCTCGATTCCGCGGGCTACCTCGGTGTCGCCGACGTATACCCGGCCGTCATGCAGGCGCAACCGGCTGCCCTCTTTGATCCGCAACACATCTGATCCGACGCCGTCGATCAGCACGATGCCAGCGGAGATGAGGATCTCGGGTCCCAGATTCGGAAACCGACCGGAAATCGACGGTGCGGCATTGATCACCGCGGTGATGCCCGCAGCCACCAGCGCGTCGGCGGTTCTTCGATCAAGATCGACCTGGTCGAACACGGCAATGTCGCCGGGACCGACCCGCCGCGCCAGCACGTCGGCGCGGCGATCCACTCGCGCCTGCCCGGTGACCCCGGGCAGCTCACGGCCGGATCGGCTGAGCAGACCGGCGATTTTCATGCTGGTGATGGTGGCAAAAACCGCGTCCGACGTCGGGGAGGCGCGCCGGTGTTAGCGCATGTGAGTGGTAACCAGTGCTATAACACTGTTTGGCACTCACGAGCTTTATCCGCCGTAGCGGACAAAAGCAGCTCCTCGGCGTGTGCCCGGCCGGTGTCGGTATCGTCCAGTCCGGCGAGCATCCGGGCCAGCTCTTCGACCCTGGCCACCTCGTCGAGCTCTCGGACCCCGCTGCGGGTCAACCCGGTGGCGTAGGTTGCCTTGTCCACCATGAGGTGTCGATCGGCATAGGCGGCCACCTGAGCCAGATGAGTTACCACCACAACCTGGTGGCTGCGCGCGAGCCGGGCCAGCCGCCGCCCGATCTCTACCGCAGCCCGTCCGCCCACCCCAGCGTCGACCTCGTCGAAAACCATGGTCGGTACCGGGTCCGCATCGGCCAGCACCACCTCCAGCGCCAGCATCACCCGGGACAGCTCTCCACCAGAGGCGACCTTGTGCACCGGCAGCGGCCCGGCGTCGGGGTGCGCCGCGAGGCGCAGCTCCACCTCGTCGACGCCCTCCGGGCCGGCTCGCAGCCGCGTCCCGGCGATGGTGAGCGCGGCGTCGTCACCCTCGGCGGCCAGGGTCGGGTAGACCGCCACGGACAGCTGCGCTTGGCCCATCGCCAACCCCGCGAGCTCAGCGGTGACGGCGTCCCCGAGCGCTCGGGCAGCGGCGGTCCTGGCCGTGGTGAGCGCGGTTGCGTGCCGGGCGAGCGCGGTGGCCAGTTCGGCCCGCCGGGCCGCCAGCGCAGCGATGGCCTCCTCCGAGGTGTCGAGTCCGGCCAGGCGCTGGCGGGCCTGCCGTGCCCAGGCCAGCACATCGTCGACGTCTGCACCGTACTTACGAGTCAGCCGCTTGAGGTCGGCTTGGCGGCCCAGCACCTGCTCCAACCGGGCCGGGTCGGCGTTCAGCGTCTCGAGATACCCGCTGAGCTCGGCGGCGACGTCGCCGAGCACCGCAGCGGCCTCTCCCAAGCGTTCTCCAAGCGCCTGCAGCTGGGGGTCACTCTCCGCCTGTAGCCGGCGGCGAGCCTGACCCACCAGGTCGATCGCACTCGGCTGGTCGCTATCGCCGTCCGGTGCGCCGCACACCGCGGATTGCGCAACGGCGGCGGTCTCCCGGAGCTGGTCGACGTCAGCCAGCCGGCGGGCCTCGGCCAGCAGTGCGGAGTCCTCCCCGGGTTGCGGGTCGACGGCGGTGATCTCGGCGAGACTGTGGCCGAGCAAGTCGGCTTCCCTGGCCAGTTCCCGGGAGTTCTCCCGCCGGGTCGCGAGCTCAGCGCCGCAGCGCAGCCACTGCTCCCGAATGTCCCGGTAGCTGGTCAGCGGCCCCAACACGACCTCGCCGGCGAAGCGGTCTAGCACAGCTCGCTGCTCACCGGAACGTAATAGCCGCAGCTGGTCATTTTGGCCGTGGACCGCGAGCATGCCGTCAGCCAGCTCAGCCAGCACCGCAGCCGGGACCGAGCGACCACCCAGATGGGCCCGGGACCGGCCGTCCACGGTAAGGGTGCGGCTGGCGATCAGGCTGCCGTCTTCGTCGGTGCGGGCACCCACCTCGCTGGCCACGTCCGCGGCCGGGCTGCCGGGGGCTGGCCGGAAGCGACCCTCCACGATGGCACGGTCAGCGCCGCGCCGGACCCGGGAGGCGTCGGCCCGTCCGCCAGCGAGCAGTTGCAGGCCCGTCACGACCATGGTCTTGCCCGCGCCGGTCTCACCGGTTACCACGGTCAGGCCGGGGTGCAGGTCCAGGGTGGCCTCGTCGATCACACCGAGGCCCTCGATGCGCATCTCGGTGAGCACGGGCCGCACCCTAGCGCGCCGCGCCCCGCCCTGCGGGAAGCACCGCCATCATCGAGCAATCCCGGCAGCGATGGTGACGATCACGAGAAGGGCTACGGAGCGAACGACGGGACGTCTCGGCCTTCAACGTAGTAGTCCGACCAGGCCGAACGCCGGCACGCCGCACACATCGTGTCTTCATGGAAGCACGCATCCGGTGCCACGAACGGCACCGCTTCCCAGACCGCCAAATCGGGCAGAGCATCCCCAGCAGAGGCCGGCGCCAGCGGATCACCTCGCCACAAAACGCGCACCACATCGCCCAGGTCGCTCATCATCGCCTCCCACAGCCCGTCCCGCACGCAGCTGACGGCTCATTAGATCCATCCGCTTCCCCAGCTTCGTGGGTGATGTCGGTGAGCCTACCCGCGACCGCTCCAGGTCTGAAGTTCCCGACCTGCCCGCCAAGACTACGGCCTCGGTGGTAGAGCGGCATGGGCGCACCTATTACATCTGGTTAACCGCGCGCCGCAAGGCTTCGATGTCAATCTTGCGCATGCCGAGCATGGCCTTCATGGCCTGTTGCGCCTTCTCCGGATCGGGATCGCCTATCAGCTCAGCCAGGGCGGTGGGAACAATCTGCCATGATACGCCATACTTGTCCTTCAGCCAGCCGCATGGGCCTTCTTCCCCACCCTGTGAGAGCTTGCTCCACAAGTAATCGACTTCGTCCTGCGTCTCGCAGCTCACTTGGAACGAAATAGCCTCGTTGAACGTGAAATGAGGTCCGCCATTCAACGCAACCAATTTCTGCCCGTCCAGCTCGAAAGTGACAGTCATTACCGCACCTTCAGGGCCGGGACCCGCTACACCGTAACGAGCGACGTCGAGGATCCTGGAATTCTCGAAGACGGTGATGTAGAAGTTCGCTGCCTCTTCACCCTGAGTGTCGAACCACAACCATGGCGTGATCTTCTGCATTACTTGCCTCTCTCTACCGCTTAAGGTTGTCAGGCTTGCTGTCTCACCGCGAGGAGACGCTCCCCGGCATGGCCTCGTTCGCAGCGACGAGCTTGAACCGGGCACCGGTCGGGTCTGCGGCAGCCGCGAGGCGACCGTACGGCGTGTCCTCAGCTGTCATCAGGATGGAGCCACCGAGGTCGACGACCTTCGCCAGCGCGGCGTCGGTGTCCTCGACGCCGAAGTACACCGACCAGTAGGCAGGGACACCATCGGGAAGGAAGCCCGACGCGTCCATGACCCCGGCAACCCAGCCGTCGCCCTGCCGCACAGTTGTGTAGCGGAACTCCGGGGTGTCGCTGACGACATGGGTGTCCCAGCCGAACACCTCGCGATAGAAGGTGACAGCGGCCTGGTAGTCCCTTGTGTGCAGCTCGAACCAGCTCGGTGTGCCAGGCTCGCCGAGCACCCCGAAGCCCTGGTGGAGACCGGCCTGCCAGACGCCGATCGCGGCGCCGCCGGGGTCGCTGACGACGGCCATGGTGCCGAGGTCACCGACGTCCATGGCTGCGACGAGTACCTGACCGCCGCGGCCGCTGGCGGCCTCGACGGCCTTCCTGGCGTCATCGGTGGCCAGATACACCGACCAGAGATCGGGTACCTCCGAGCGGCTGGCCATGCATCCGGCGACCCGGACACCATCCTTGGTGAAGTTGAAGTAGCCGCCGAACTCCTCGGCGGGCTGCTCGGCGCTCCAGCCGAACAGCTGGCAGTAGAATTCCCGGCTGCGCTCGGTGTCGGAGGTCATCAGATCGATCCAGCAGGGCGCTCCGATAGGCGCGGCGTCTCGGGTGGGCATGGTGGCTCCCTTCGCGATGCTTTCGAACCGTGTCGCCACTTTTGACGCCGCAGCAGCCCAGAACTCATCGGTCCTGACGAACCAGAAGCATCCGTCAGCCTGTTCGAGGACCTCGCCATCCCTGTACCGGCAGCTCGAACTTGCGCACCAGCCGGTCGGTGAACGGGCAATCATGCAGCCGCACCAGCCGGATCGGGATGGTGCCACGGACGACCTCGATCCGGGCGCCAGCCGGCAGCGCGAAGGTCCGACGCCCATCGCAGCACAGCACCGCGGTGTGCCCCTGCGGATCAGTCTCCACCGCGACCACCGAGTCCGGCGAGACCACGAGCGGACGGGCGAAGAGCGCATGTGCGTTGTTGGGAACTACCACCAGCGCGTCGACGTCCGGCCACACCACGGGTCCACCCGCGGAGAAGGCGTAGGCAGTGGATCCCGTAGGGGTGGCGCAGAGCACGCCGTCGCACCCGAACCCGGAAACCGGCCTGCGGTCGACCTCGAGTACCACGTCGAGGATCCGTTCGCGCCTGCTCTTCTCGACGCTGGCCTCGTTCAGCGCCCAGGTGCGGGCGAGTGTCGAGCCGTTGAGACTGGCTGTGACGTCGACGGTCATCCGCTCGTCGACGAAGTAGTCGCCATCGACGATGGCGCGCACTGTCTGGTCCAGGGAGTCGAGATCGGCCTCGGCGAGAAAACCGACCCGACCGAGGTTGACTCCCAGTAGCGGAACACCGCTTGGCCGGGCGAGTTCAGCGGCGCGTAGCAAGGTGCCGTCACCGCCGAGAACCAACACGAGATCTGCGCCAGTGGCAGCCTCCGGCGCGGTGGGCACCTGCTGGTCGCGCAACGCGGGATCGAGGTGCGTGGTCTCCTCGGCCAGCACTCGGACCCCGATCCCTGCAGTGGCCAACCGCTGCGCGACCTTTTCAGCAGTGCGCAGGTTCTCCGCGTGCCCGGTGTGCAGTACCAGGAGAAACTCACGTTCGAACTTCATTGCGGCCCCCTCCGCACGGCGGCGTGCACCAGCTCTTCAGCTGGTCGCACCGGATCGGCCACTCCACGACGCAGCCACAGGAAGTATTCGACGTTGCCCGACGGCCCAGGCAGTGGGCTTGCGGTGGCGTCGACCAGGCACAGCCCGAGATCGACTGCGACCGCTAGGACGTCGAGCATGGCTCGCGCACGCAGCAGCGGGTCCCGGACCACGCCGCCGGCACCCAGCCGTTCGCGGCCGACCTCGAACTGGGGTTTGACCATCGGTAGTAGGTCACCGTCCGGACTGGTACAGCTCACCAACGCGGGGAGCGCCAGGCGCAGCGAGATGAACGCCAGGTCAGCCACAGTCAGATCGACGGCGCCCCCGATGCCTTCAGGTTGGAGCGTGCGCACGTTCGTCCGGTCATGCACCTGAACTCGCTCATCGGTGCGTAACGACCATGCGAGCTGCCCGTAGCCCACGTCGACCGCAACCACCTCCCGGGCTCCGCGATGCAGCAGCACGTCGGTGAAGCCACCGGTGGACGCACCGGCGTCCAGGCAACGCCGACCCGCCACGGGCGGGCCGCCGGCGACGAGGTCGTCCAGCGCACCAAGGAGCTTGCGCGCGCCCCGCGACACCCAGTGGGGTTCATTCTCCGTCGCCGCAACCAGCAGCGGGGTGTCCATATCGACTCCGGTGGCCGGCTTGGTGGCCGTCAGCCCACCGACCTTGACGCGGCGCTCTGCGACGAGCTCGGCGGCGTGAACGCGAGATCGGGCCAGACCGCGCCGCACCAGCTCTGCGTCCAGCCGGGCCCTGCGTCCCATTCAACCCTCCGTCCCACCTAACCGCCGCCCCATCTGAACTTCAGCCCATTGAACCTTGGCCGGGCTAACTCCTCGTACCTCGACTCTAGGGCGCCCTAAACGTCGTCGATGCTGGACAGGGCTGCCGTCAGCGAGTTGTGCAGGGTGGTGAATAGCGCCACGTGCTCGGCAGTCGGAAGGTCGTCGAGATCCTGCAGGGCGCCGAGAGATTCCATGATGCCAGCAGGGCTCTGGACTGCGGCTGATAGTGGTTGTGAGGTCATCTAGCCGACCTCCTGGCCGCACCGAGGCCGACGCGATCCAATGCCGCGGCGGCAGTATCGTCGCAGGCACACACCTGCACTTTCCCGCTGTGCTCAACCCACCAAGCCGCGCAGAGGGTCCGCAATGCGTCCAATGGATCGCTGGCCGTCCCCTCGCTGTGCAGGAGCAAACTGCCATCGTCCATATCGACGCGCCAGCCGGGCCGCGCCTGGATCCGCGTCTGCTCGATGGACCCACGCAGCACTCGAAGGTCGGCGCCGAGGTGACTGGGTCGGTGCTCTGGCGGCGCGGCCAGCAGGGCGACGGCGTCGGCGACTCCGGACAGCACCAGCAACGAATCCAGCTCTGCGGCTCTAGCCCCGGCGATGTCGGTATCAAGGCGGTCGCCGACCACCAGCGGTCGCTGTGCGCCAGCGCGCTCCATAGCGGTATCTAGTAGCGGCCGGGCCGGCTTGCCGGCGACCGTAGGCTCCCGGTCGGTTGCGGCCTGCAACGCCGCCACCATCGCGCCGTTGCCGGGCAGGAGACCCCGCTCGGTCGGCAACGTGCGGTCGACGTTGCACGCGACCCACATCGCGCCACCGCGGATCGCCAGGCAGGCTTCCGCCAGCTGGGTCCATCCAGTTCGCGGCGAGTGGCCCTGTACGACCGCGACCGGATCTTCCGACGCGGCAGTCACCGGCGTGAGGCCGACCAACCGCACCTCCGCGGCCAACGCGTCGGCGCCGACGATCAGCACAGCAGCGTCCGGTGGCAGCCGATTTGCCAGCAAGGCCCCCGCTGCCTGACCGCTGGTGACGATGTCCACTGCAGCTGTGGGTACGCCTAGCGCGGTGAGGTGCTCGGCAATCTCGTCGGGCGTCCGCGATGCGTTGTTGGTGACGAACTGCACCGCGTATCCAGCCTGGCGCAACTCGTTGATCACGTCCGGCGCCTCGGGCACGGTCTCGGCTCCGCGGATCACGGTGCCATCAACGTCGAGCAACACCGCGTCATAGCCGTCCAGCGGACCGCTCACTCCGGTGCCGGCCGCTCACTGAGCTCGACAGCCCGCTCCGCGGCGTCGGTGGCCTCCTCCACGTCGACCTCGGCCGCAGCCAAGAACCACCGGATCGCGTCCTGCTCTCGACCGGCGGCGAGCAGGTTGTCCGCGTATGCGTAACGCAACCTGGCCCGCCACGGCTCCTCTCCCGCCGTCTCCAAGTCAGGCCCTTGCAAGGCGAGCACCGCAGCATCGAACTGTCCGAGGTCGCGCCGTGCTCCGGCAGCCACTATCCGCAGCTCGACCGCCTCGTCCGTGCCGAGCTGCCGAGCCTCTGGACTCCGCGCGATCTCCAGGGCGCGCTCCGGCCGTCCCAACGCTCGTTCGCAGTCAGCCAGCACCGCCAGCCGCCCCGCATCAGCGCCCAGCCGTCGCGCGGCCCGCAGCTCTGACAATGCTTCGGACCATTCTCCGGCGTGATAGGCGGCGAGTCCGGCGACTTCTCGAACCGCAGCGACCCGGCCTGCCTTGCTGCGCGCGAAACGCGCATGCGCAAGGGCCAGCTGAGGATCGTCGTCTAATAGCCGCGCGACCATCACCAGATGACTCCCAACGAGCTCCGCGAGGCCCTTCGGAAGAGTCAACAGCTCTTGGCGGACATCTCGGTCCAACTCGCTGCCGTCTGCATCCGCCGGAAGCTCCAGACGCGCCGGTCCACCATCCTCCGGGGCGTCACCACGACGCTGCGCCGACGGTCGACCGCCGCCCTGAACTCGATTCTCGTCACGCCGGCCGTTTTGTGGTCGGCCGCCCCGACCAGCTACCCGCTCACCGTCAGCGGCGCGCTTCGCCAACCGCTTCTCTGCCGGGCGACCCCGAGACGCTCCGCTCCGGTTCTGGCTACCGGTGCGGTCCGCATCCCCGGTCGGATTCGGTCCGGCTGACACGGTCGCGGATCCTCTCGTTGACAGAGGTAAAAGGGGCCCCTGGGTGGGGGCCCCTTTTTTTGTGGGGTTGTGTTCGGCGGTGTCCTACTCTCCCACACCCTGGCGGGTGCAGTACCATCGGCGCTGGAGGGC
>JGI12053J15887_10000729_pt1 | contig 14048 bp, 10 predicted proteins | sample MedBloCAOM1_O3_FD_15887 | JGI IMG/M metagenome (IMG submission 15887)
ACGTCGCTCGCACTGAGCAATCCGGTGCCCAATGTCCTCGACGAGCTCACGCACGTCCTCGGTCACGTAGAAGTGCTCACCCGGTACCACACGAACAGCGAACTCTGACGTCGTGAAGTCTGACCACGCCAACACACTGTCGTAGTCAACGGCAGCATCGTCTGCTGCCGCGTATGCATAGATTGGGCAGGCAACTGTTGTTCCAGCTGGGCAGCTGTAGTTGGTGATGACTCCGTAGTTTCGCAATGTCCGGAGGATCGTTTCGCCAAATCGGTCTCCGATGAATTGAGAGTTCGTACCGGTCAACTCGGTCACGATCTGCAAGAGCTCATCATCTGACCCCTGAAGATGTTCATATCCGCCATGTCCTGGCGCTGCGGACGCTGATACGAAAAGGGCCGCAATGGGTTTGCCTGCCGATTCAAATTTGCGGGCCACTTCGAATGCGACCAGCCCGCCCATGCTGTGGCCGAAGAAAGCGACGCGTGCATCGGGCCCATTTGTGGGTGCCAACATCTCGTAGACGTCATTTGCTAGCGCCGGAATGCTCGTTAGGTCTGGTACGTCATGTCCACCAGGGCGACCGGGATACTGGACCGCGATCCGTTTCATGTCTGTGGAGAAGGCCCGGGCAAACGGAACATAGGAGGCTACAGATCCGCCGGCATGCGGGAAAATGTACAGCGTCTGGACCGCGGGCGTCGGTCCGGCTGGATTCTGCCGTATCCCCCCGTTCATATCGATCCTTCGCCGCCGCGCGAGCTTGATCTCGCCGGTCTCTGTATGGTCATCCGCTTCAGCAGCCGGCGTCGCGGTGGATTCATCAGCACACGTCAATCATCGCCGATCTGGACGATTTGCTCACCGCAATCGCCAAACGTCAGAACGATTCTGCGAACTAAATCTCGGTGCCGCAGCCGCCGGGTGCAACGCAGTACACCGTCCCCACCGTGCGGATCGAAAACGCCTAAGTGGCAGTTTTTTTGGTGTCCGCGGCTGCGGCCGGGAAAGTGGTTGTGGTCCGAAACTGATGTCGACGCTAGCCTGGATCGTGCACGGCTGATCGGTGTTGATATCGGCCAGACGGCGCGGGCGCGGGTGCTCCGCCACGTGTGGTCGGTACTGCCCGATGGGCTGCCCGCCAGCAAGGTCGCCGACACCGAGCTGGGCGAGGTTGTCGTGCTCGACGTCGACGCGATGATCGTGGTCTCCCACAGCGAGAAACAGAACGCGGCGCCAACATTCAAGGGCACCTTTGGGTTTCATCCGCTGGGGGCGTGGTGTGACAACACCACCGAGCTGCTGGCCGCGGTCCTGCGGCCGGGCAACGCCGGCGCCAACACCGCTGCTGAGCTCATCGAGGTCCTCGGCGCGGCGATCGAGCAGATCCCCGCCACCACCGCAACAGATTGTTGATCCGCGCCGATGGTGCCGGCGCCTCCCATCGGCTGCTGCAGTGGCTGACCGACCAGAACCAGGTCCGCGGCCGCCGGGTCGAGTACTCGGTGGGATATGCGATCACCGAGTAACCCGAACTCTCCAAAAGCGGCCACCATTCGGAAACCTCATGAATGACCGGGGCTAGTGCTTGTCTAGCGCCTCGTTACGGGCACTGGTGGAGCGGCCGAGCGCGGCGACCTCGGCGTCCATCCGAGACAACAGACCGTCGGGAGTGGACTTGAGGAGCGGGGCCTCACCAACGCGACTCGACAGCAGCGGGCGCAGCCAGCGGAAAAACCCGACCCACCTCGGGCAATTCACGCGGTGTTTACGACCTTCGATGCCCCTGACGAACGCGTCGGCGCACTTGTCCACCGAGGTGGTCTTACTCACCGGGCCGGGCGACGTGGTCAAGAGTTCCTGGAATGTCGATAAATCGGCTTTGACGTCTTGAATCATGGGCGTGTCGATCCAGGACATGTGCGCCGAGCCGACGTCGACACGAAGGGGTGCGAGCTCGAGCCGCAGCACATTCGCGAACTGCTCGATGCCGGCCTTGGCCGCGGCATAAGGCGCCATGCCGGGAGCCGCGGCGTAGGCGGCGAGCGACGAGACGACGAGCACGTAGCCCCGCCGATCGATCACAGCCGGCAGCGCGGCCCGCACCGTATTGAATACGCCGACCACGTTGACGTCAATCACGCGCTTGAATGCCTCCGGGTCGACCTGCAGCACCGATCCGTAGCTCACGATTCCCGCATTCGCCACCACGATGTCGATGCCGCTGAAGCGTTCGGCGGCGTTATCGACCGCATGCTGCATGGCCGAGAGGTCGCGGACGTCGGCGATGGCGGTCATGACATTGTCCTCGCCCAGTTCGGCCGCCAACTCCTTCAGCGGCGCCTCGTCAACGTCGATCAGCACGAGCTTGGCACCCTTGCCGTGCAGCCGCCGCGCGACCCCGGCACCGATCCCGCGGGCGCCGCCGGTGATGAGGGCAACTTTGCCGTTCACTGAACCCATGGGCGAAAAGTACCGCCGCGGCGACCACACGTCCACCGTTACCGGTCAACGAACTCGACTGGATCGGCATTGCGGTTTGGGTGCGGGGAGCGATGGGGTTTGGTCGCCCAGCAGTATACCTAGCTCAGCGGCGGCAGCCCTGGCCTAGCGCGAGGCGTCAAGCAGGCGCAGCGCGCCGCGGGCGAACTCGTCCGGCACTTCCACCTGCGGATGGTGACCCACGCGGGCCAACTCGATGACCTCACCGCCAGGCCGCAGCGGATAGGACCGAGCGGGTCTGCACGCCAACATCTTTGGCGTTTCAGCCCAAGGGGTTGAGGCCATCTTTCCGTCCAGGCACAGCCAGTTCAGGGACCGCCACGCCCCGACTTTTTCAGGTCGAAGTAACTATCTATCTAGCGCCAGATCCTTGCGGAACTTGCGCATGCCGTCGATCTTCTCGGCGAGCGAAGCCTGCGGGCCGGTGTAGAACATCCACGGCATCGTGATGATCCCGGTGATGCCACTCGCCTCGGCACGATCGTAATGCTCGGGCGTGAACGCGTCGGTCAGCGGCGTCAGGATGGTGAAATCGTTCATCGATAACCCGCTTTCGGCGCGCAGTTCGCGCAGCCGATCGACGCGTTCGATGGCCCGGGCGGTGGTGATCAGGTCGCCGATCCAGCCGTCGTTGCGCGCTGCCCGGCGCAACGCAATGTCGCTGAGGCCGCCGACATAGATGGGAATGTGTGGCGGGGTGGGTTCCATTTCCAGCCGCGGTGCCGAGTAGAACTCACCTTCGAACTCGATCCAGCCCGGCTGCCACAGCGCCTTCATCAACTCGAGCATCTCGTCGGTGCGCTTACCGCGGCGGTCGAAGCGCTGACCCATCAACGTGAACTCTTCCTCGCACCAGCCAACACCGATACCGAGCTCCAGTCGACCCCCAGCCAGACATGCTGCCGTGCCAATGGATTTCGCGGCTGAGTATGGATCGCGCATGGCAGGCAGGTACACCGTCGTCACGAAGTGCAGTCGCGTCGTGGCAAGCGCTATGGCACCGATCATCACCCACGGATCGGGCCAGTCGGTGAACGCCTCCCAGCGACGCTTACCGTCCTTGGTGTACGGATACGGCGTCTTCAACGTTTCGAGATTGATGACGTGGTCAGGAATGCCCATGCCGTCGTAACCGAGATCATCGGCGGCCTTGGCGATCTCGACGACCTCGCTGGTTTCGAGGAACGCCGTGCTCACGTAATACTTCATCCGGCGTCCCTCGCCCATGCCGGTTGGATGAAGACCCCTTCTGCCTCGACGGTCACACCGTCGGCGTCGGAAAGCTCGCCTCGCGCATAGGTCTTGAAGCCGTCCACCCGCTCGATCCACGCCGCGGCCCGCAGCGGCCCCAACGGGGTGCCGCGCAGGTACTTCACCGTGATGGTTCCGGTGAACTTCGGCTGCGTCAGGCCGTCGCTGGCCGCCTCGCCGAGGATGTGGTCGAGGACCAAGGCGCAGATTCCGCCGTGCACCCACCCCGGCGGCCCCTCGTATGCACCGCTGAGGCTGAACTCGCTGGCGCATCGGCCATCGGCCTCGTGGTGAATGATCATCGGNGGGGCGATCGCATTGCGCAGCCCGACAGCGGGATTGGCCCACACCAGCGGACGCCCGGTGCCCTCATGGCGCAGGGTCGACGTCACGGTGCGCTGCTTTCGCTCGAGCGTCTCGGTCACCGCCTCGATTGCTGACTGTGCCTGGCGAACGGTGTCCTCGTCGACCTCCGTGCGGATGCCCGCGCCGATGAGTTTGCGCATCGCCTCGGTCAGCGGGCCGTAGAGCGCATGCTGGCGCTCGTACTCCTCCGCGCTGATGACGTCCAACCCAAAGTCCATGCTCACGCGCCAAACACCTTCCTTACCACTGCCTTTGCCCGACGGGTCACCCGCAGATAGTTGTCGAGGAACTCGCCGCCGTCGTCGGAGTCCCAGCCCGCTGCTAACGCCACGGCGTTGAGCTGTCGGCCGGGACCCGGCAGCTGGTCGGTGGGCTTGCCGCGCACCAACACCAACGCGTTGCGGGCCCTGGTCGCCGTCAGCCACGCCTGCCGCAACAGCTCGACGTCCCCCTCGGCGATCAGCTCTGCCGCACCGATCGCATCGAGCGACTCCAGCGTCGAAGTATTGTGCAGCGCAGGCACTTTGTGCGCATGTCGCAGCGCAAGCAGCTGCACCGTCCACTCGATGTCGGCCAGCCCGCCGCGGCCCAGCTTGGTGTGCGTGTTGGGATCCGCGCCGCGTGGGAGCCGTTCCGCTTCGATACGCGCCTTGATGCGCCTGATCTCCTGCACCGCTTCGGCGGACACGCCACCCGGCGGGTACCGCGTCTTGTCGACCATCAGCAAGAACTGCTCACCGAGCTCCGGATCACCCGCCACTGGGTGCGCCCGCAACAGCGCCTGAATCTCCCACGGCTGCGCCCATTGCGCGTAGTAGGCCTCATACGAGGCGAGCGTGCGCACCAGCGGGCCGCTGCGCCCTTCCGGGCGCAGGTTCGCGTCCACCTCGAGCGGCGGGTCGGCGCTCGGCGTGCCAAGCAACGCGCGCACCTGCTCCGCGATGCTCACCGACCAGCGCACCGCCACGGACTCGTCGACCCCTTCTTCGGGATCGCACACGAACATCACGTCGGCGTCCGACCCGTATCCGAGCTCGCCGCCACCGAGCCGGCCCATCCCGATCACCGCGATGCGGGCGGGCACTCCGTCGTCCCTTGTGTTGGCCCGGACGACGGCGTCAAGCGCCGCCTGCAGCACCGCAACCCACACGGCCGTCAGCGCCTTGCACACGTCGGTCACCTCGAGCATGCCGAGCAGGTCGGCCGATGCGATGCGGGCCAGCTCAGGGCGGCGCAGCGTGCGTGCCGCGGCGATCGCCCTTACCGGGTCGGCGTGCCTGCCCGCGGAGGCGACCAACGCCCGCGCCACACCGTCGGGCTCGACGTCGAGCAGCTTGGGGCCGTTCGGCCCGTCCGCGTAGAGCTGGATCACCTCCGGTGCCCGCATCAGCAGGTCGGGCACGTAGGCAGAGGTACCAAGCACCTGCATCAGCCGCTTGGCAACCGCACCTTCGTCGCGCAGCGTCGACAGATACCACCGCTGATCGGCCAGCGCATCGCTGATCCGCCGATACGCCAAAAGGCCGGAGTCCGGATCCGGCGTATCGGACAGCCAGTCAAGCAGCGTCGGCAGCAGCACCTGCTGCACCCTGCCCCGCCTGCCGCCGCGACTGGTGAGCGCGGCGAGGTGGGTCAGCGCGCTCTGCGGGCCCTCGTAACCCAGCGCGGCGAGCTGACGTTCGGCGGCCTCCGGCGTCATGCCTTCCGAAATGCCAAGCGCCGGTTGGCCAACCGACTCCAGCAGCGGTTGGTAGAACAGCTTGGCGTGCAGCCGCGACACCCGAAGGCTCTGGCGCTTGAGCTCCTCGCGCAGCACACCGAGCGCGTCGTGCCGACCGTCGGGGCGCACATGTGCCGCACGCGCAAGCCAGCGCAGTGCCTCCTCGTCATCGGCCTCGGGCAGCATGTGCGTGCGCTTGAGCCGCTGCAGCTGCAGCCGGTGTTCGAGCAGCCGCAGGAACTCGTAGGAGGCGGTCATGTTGGCGGCGTCGTCGCGGCCGATGTAGCCACCCTCGCCAAGCGCGGCCAGCGCGTCGACCGTCGAGGCGACATGCAGTGATTCGTCGTTGCGCCCGTGCACCAGCTGCAGCAGCTGCACGGCGAACTCGACGTCGCGCAGCCCGCCCGTGCCGAGCTTGATCTCGCGGGCCCGCACCCCCGCAGGCACATGTTCCTCGACGCGCCTTCGCATCGCCTGCACCTCGGGCACGAAGTCCTCCCGCTCGCTGGCCGTCCAGACCATCGGGATCAGCGCCTCGATGTACTGCCTGCCGAGTTCGGCATCACCGGCGGCGGGCCGCGCCTTCATCAGCGCCTGGAACTCCCACGTCTTGGCCCACCGCTGGTAGTACGCGATGTGGGAGTCCAGCGTGCGCACCAGCTGGCCGTGTTTGCCTTCCGGTCGCAGCGCGGCGTCCACCTCGAAGAAGGTGTCGCCTGCGAACCTCATCATCTCGCCGGCCAACCGGGTGGCGGTCGCGTCCGCATCGTCGGCGACGAAGATGACGTCGACGTCGCTGACGTAGTTCAGTTCGCGCGCGCCACACTTGCCCATCGCGATCACCGCGATCCGCGGGCGCTCGCCGTCGGCCCCGCAGACCGAGCGGGTCGCGACCGTCAGCGCGGCGCCCAGCGCGGCGTCGGCCAGATCGGATAGCTGGGCACCGACCGCGGTGAACGGCAGCACGGGTTCGTTCTCCACCGTCGACGCCAGGTCGAGGGCGGCCAGCACCAGCAGCCGGTCGCGGTAGAGCTTGCGCAGCGCAGACACCGCAGCCGCGGTGTCCCTTGCGATTTCGACGCGTTCGGCCAGTTCGGCGAATGCCGCACGCAGCTCGCCGGCCGACGGCAGCGCGACGGCGCCGGCCAGCAGCCGCCAGGAGTCGGGATGGGCGACCAGGTGATCGCCGAGTGCCAACGACGAACCGAGCACGCCGAACAGCCTGCCCCGCAGCCCGCGGTCCTTGACCACGGCCTGACTGAGTTCGTCCCATTCTCGTCCCACCGCATCGGCAAGCCGGACCATCGCGCGCAGCGCGTTGTCGGCATCGGGAGCGCGCGACAGTGACCACAACAGCTCGACGTGCGCGTCGGTGTTCCAGCCCAGCCGATCCAGGTCCGCAGGCGCGCAGGGTTCGACCAGCCCGAGCCTGCCTACGCTGGGCAGCTTCGGGCGCTGCGTCGCAGGTTTGGCCACGCAGTGACGGTAGCGCAGCCGTTATTCCGCGCGTTTTCTAGAGGGACAAGTAGGTCTTCAGCTCGAATGGCGTCACGTGGCTGCGGTAGTTCTCCCATTCGGTGCGTTTGTTGCGCAGGAAGAAGTCGAATACATGCTCCCCCAACGCTTCCGCGACCAGCTCGGAGTTCTCCATTTCGGTCAGCGCGACGCCGAGGGACGTCGGCAGCTCCTTGTAGCCCATCGAGCGGCGCTCCTCCGGGGTGAGGCTCCACACGTTGTCCTCGGCCTGCGGGCCGAGGACGTAGCCCTTCTCGATGCCGCGCAGGCCCGCCGCCAGCAGCACGGCGAAGGTCAGGTACGGGTTGCACGCCGAATCGGGGCTGCGCACCTCGACGCGCCTCGACGACGCCTTGCGCGGCGTGTACATCGGCACCCGCACCAGCGCCGAGCGGTTGGCCGCGCCCCACGACGCGGCCGTCGGGGCTTCGCCGCCGTGTACCAGGCGCTTGTAGGAGTTCACCCACTGGTTCGTCACGGCGCTGATCTCGTTGGCGTGCTCGAGAATGCCTGCGATGAAAGACTTTCCGACGTCGGACAGCTGCAGCGGATCATCGGGGCTGTGGAAGGCGTTGGATTCGCCCTCGAACAGGCTAATGTGGGTGTGCATGGCCGACCCGGGATGCTCGGCGAAGGGCTTTGGCATGAACGACGCCCGCACGCCGTCGGCCAGCGCGACCTCCTTGACGACATAGCGGAACGTCATCACGTTGTCGGCCATCGACAACGCGTCGGCGTANCGCAGGTCGATCTCCTGCTGGCCGGGTCCGCCCTCGTGATGACTGAACTCCACCGAGATCCCCATCTGCTCAAGGGCGTCGATGGCGTGACGGCGGAAGTTGGGCGCGGCGTCGTGCACGGCCTGGTCGAAGTAGCCGCCGATGTCCGCCGGCACCGGCACCGAGCCGTCGTCCGGGCCGGGAAGCAGCAGGAAGAACTCGATTTCGGGGTGCACGTAGCAGGAGAAGCCCAGATCGCTGGCCTTGGCCAGCTGGCGACGCAATACGTGCCGGGAGTCCGCCCACGACGGCGAGCCGTCGGGCATCGTGATGTCGCAGAACATCCTGGCCGAATGGTGCTTGGCCGAACTCGTGGTCCATGGCAGCACCTGAAACGTCGAGGGATCGGGCCGGGCCACCATGTCGGCTTCCGACACCCTGGCAAACCCCTCGATGGAGGAACCATCGAAGCCGATGCCCTCCTCGAAGGCGCCTTCGAGTTCGGCGGGGGGGATCGCGACGGACTTGAGGTACCCGAGCACGTCGGTGAACCACAGCCGGACGAAGCGGATGTCGCGTTCTTCCAGCGTGCGCAGCACGAATTCCTTCTGCCGATCCATGACCGCAGCGTAGGTTCCGGCTGTTAATTCTGTGTTACGACGCTGCTAGGTCTAGCACCGCAAACCGTTGGGTGGCTCGACGGAGTCGATGAAGAAGTTCACCACCGCGGTATCGACACACTGATCGCCGTTGAACACGACGGTGTGCTGGGTGCCGTCGAAGGTGATCAGTGCGGCACCCATCTGACGGGCCAGATCCACGCCTGCGGCATACGGAGTGGCGGGGTCATGCGTGGTGGAGACGACGACGACCTTGCCGGGACCGGGCGAGGTGGCTGGATGGGGAGTCGATGTCGCCGGCACCGGCCACATCGCACACGCGTCGCGCGGGGCAAACCCGGTGAAGCCGCCGTACGCCATGAACGGTGCGACCTCGCGGATTTGCCGATCGGCGTCGGCCCACACGGCAGGGTCGGTTGGGTATGGCGAGTCGACACAGCGGATCGCGGTGAACGCGTCCTGCAGGTTCTGGTAGTGACCCGAATCGTCGCGGTGCTGGTAGTCATCGGCCAAAAGCAGCAGGTCCCCTGCATCGGTGCCGCGCTGAAGGCCAAGCAGCCCGCTGGTGAGGTACTGCCAATAACGCCGGGCGTAGAGCGCGTTGACGGTGCCGGTCATCGCGTCCTGATAGCCAAGGCCACGCGGATCCGACGTACCGCCCGGCTTGGCCACCAGCGGGTCGACCAGCTGGTGAAAGCGGTCGACGAACTTCGCCGGATCGGTGCCCAGCGGGCAGCCGGCCGACTGTGCGCAGTCGGCGGCGTAATCGTTGAAGGCCGTCTGGAACCCCGCCATCTGGCGGATGCTCGCGGCGATCGGATCAAGCGAAGGGTCGACGGCTCCGTCGAGAACCATCGCCCGCACCCGGTCGCCATAACGCTCGGCGTAGGCCGCGCCCAGTTGGGTTCCGTACGAGAAGCCGAGATAGTTGATCTGGTTCTCGCCAAGCGCGGCGCGCACGACGTCCATGTCGCGCGCCGACGACGCGGTCCCGACATTGGCGAGGAACTCCGTGCCCATCCGGTCGGCGCAGGTCTGGGCGAACTGGCTGTATAGCCCTTCGATCTGCGCGACGCCTGCCTGGCTGTAGTCGGCCATCGGCTCACGACGGAACGCGTCGAACTCGGCGTCGGTGCGGCAGCGCAGCTCCGGCGTGGAATGGCCGACCCCGCGCGGATCGATGCCCACCAAGTCGAATCGGCGCAAGATGTCGCTGCCTGCCAGCGACGCCCCCATGCTGGCGACGGTGTCCACGGCAGATGCGCCCGGCCCACCAGGGTTGACCACGAGCGCGCCGATCCGGTCGCCGGTGGCAGGGATGCGGATGACCGCCAACTGAGCTTGGGCGCCTTCAGGTTTGGCTGGGTTGTTCCAGTCGACGGGCACCGAAACGGTGCCGCACTGCGCGGTGGGAATTCCGGTGGTGTCGCCGATGAACCGCTCGCAGCTGCCCCACGCCGGCGGCTGGCCGTACAGCTGGACCGACTCGCCTTCGGGTGAAGCCCAGGCGACCGGGCACGCAATCGCCGACACCAGGGAGATCACGAGCAGCACCGTAGAAAGCCCGCCCACCCGCCACATGGCAGACATATTCGCATGGTTGACGGCCGCAGTGTGCGGCTGGAATACAACGGTGACTTGGCTGTTATCGAGCATCGAGCTCATAGGTGAGCCACGTCGACTTTTCGGCGCCGATGCCGTCGTAAAGGCGTTGCGCTGTGGTGTTGTCGGGCGCCGTCTCCCACACCAGCTTCTCGGCGCCACGCTCGCGGCAGAGTTCTAGGCAGCGTTCGATCAACGCGCGACCGGTCCCGGTCCCCCGAGACGCTGGCGTCACAAACAAGTCGTTGAGTACGCCGACCCTGGCGGCGTACAAGGTCTGCCATGTCCAGTAGATCGTCGCGAAACCCAGTGGTGTTCCTTTGTCGGATGTCGCCGCCGTTGCGGCTCCGGTGTCGCGCGTGTCGCGCGCGATGAGCTGAAGCCCCTCGGCCGGATTGTCGATCAACGCGGTCGCCAGCGCGCCCAGCCGCTCGTCGGACGGATCCACGCGGTAGAAGTCGCAGTAGGCCCGCAACATCGGCATCAATTCGGGCACGTCGGCTGTGCCGACCGTTTCGATAATCAGCATCGCGTGTTCGGCGGCGGCACGGTCACGTCGACAAGGTAGTGCGCCCCGATGTCGTCGATGCACGTATTTCCCTGGAACACAACGGTGTGCTGGGTGCCCTCGAAGGTGACAAGGGTGCCGCCGAGTTGGTCGGCCAGATCGACTCCGGCCTTGTACGGCGTGGCCGGGTCATTCGTCGTTGACACCACAAGAATCGGCGGCAGGCCAGTCACCTTGATCTCGTGCTGATTGCTCGTCGCAGGCACCGGCCAGAACGAGCACGTATCCATGGGCGCGAGGCCGGTGAACTCGCCGTAGCTCATGAACGGCGCAGCCAACCGGGTGCGACGGTCCTCTTCGACCACCTTGGCGCGGTCGGTGATGGGCGGCTTGTCCACACAGTTGACCGCGACCCGGACATCGGTGGAGTTGTTGTAGTGCCCCTGCGCGTCGCGGCCCATGTAGAGGTCGGCCATCGCCAGCATGGTGTCGCCCTTGCCGTTTTTGAGCTCGGAAAGTGCTTGGGTCAGGTGCCGCCACAGGCTCGGCGAATACAGCGGCAGGATGGTCCCGACAATCGCATCGCTATAGCTAAGGCCGCGGGGATCCTTCGTCTTCGCCGGTTTCTGNACCAACGGGTTGACCAGGCTGTGATACACGTCCACGGCCTTGGCGGGGTCGGTGCCAAGCGGGCAGTCCTNGCCCTTGGCGCAGTCCGCGGCGAAGTTGTCGAACGCCTTCTGGAACGCGGCGGCCTGCCGGATCTCCTCCTCGATCTGGTCGGCGTTGGGGTCGACGGCGCCGTCGAGGATCATCGCGCGAACCTTGTCCGGATACGCCTCGGCGTAGGCCGATCCGATCCTGGTGCCGTACGAGTAGCCGAGATAGGTCAGCTTGTCATCGCCAAGGCCTGCGCGTATCGCCTCAAGATCCTTTGCCACATTGACGGTGCCGACGCTGGCCAGGAACTCCTTGCCCATCTTGTCCAGGCAGCGCTGGACGAACTTCTGGTTCTCCTTCTCGATGTGGGCGACGCCCTCCGGGGTGTATTCCACCGTGGGGTCGGCGCGCAACCGGTCGTTGTCCGCGTCGGAGTTGCACCACACAGCGGGTGTGGAGTTGCCGACGCCGCGTGGATCGAAGCCGACGAGATCGAACCGCTCGCGCACCGACGGCGGCAGCGTTGGGGCCATCGACGCGGCCGCCTCGACACCAGACTCGCCGGGACCGCCGGGGTTGACGACCAGCGAGCCGATCTTCGCGCCGGTCGCCTTGAATCGGATCATCGCGATCTGGGCGACGTCGCCGTCGGGCCTTGAGTAGTCCACCGGCACCGACAGCATCCCGCACTCGGCTCCGGCAGGCAGGCGGGTCTCGTCGGACGAGGCGGCCTTGCACCGCCCCCACTGGATCGGTGAGCCCGGCCGGGGCGCCGAAATGACGGCGCGCCCTTGGACCACATTGCCGCACCCGGCCACCAGCACCAAGGCAGCAAGGGTCGCGAGGACCCCGATCTTGAGGTTCATGGCACCACATGCTGCCATGGATTCGCATCGGCCCTGGCGAGGCCGGGTTCCGGCGGCTACGTAGTGGCGTCGAGCAGCTCGTTCAGCGCCACCCCGAAGTCGTCGGCCATGTCCCATAGATCGGGCAGCAGTTCGGGGCACGACACGATGCCGACGTCGAGCTTGCCGGTCAACGACATCACGGTGATGTTCAGCCCCGAGCCGTGGAATATCGGGCCAAGCGGGTACATCGCCTTGACCTCGCTGCCAAGGAAGTACAGCGGCACCTGCGGGCCCGGGACATTGGAGATCACCAGGTTATGCACCGGCTTGGCGCCGCTGAGCCGGCTCGCGGCATAGACGCGCATCGCCACACCGAACACCGCGGGCGCCGCGAACTGCGACCAGTCTTGAAGCAGGGTTGCCCCGATCGCCGAACTATGTTGTTTGGCAACCGAATTCGATTCCGCGATCGACTTCAGTCGCGCGGCCGGGTCCTCGATGTGGGTCTCCAGCCGGGAGAACATTCCTGATACCTGATTGCGGCCCGGCCGGTCCGATTTGTCGCGAACCGACACCGGGACCATCGCGACCAGCGTGTTGTCGGGCAGTTCGCCGCGGTCAATGAGGTACTTGCGCAACACACCCGAAACCAGCGCCATCACCACGTCGTTGACTTTGACGCCGAAGTGCTGCTTGACCTTCTTGATGTCTTCGAGGTCGAGTTGGGCGTATGCGATGTTGCGGTGGCCGGTCACGTTGGCGTTGAACGCGGTTTGAGGAGCCGCGAACGGCGCCGCCATGCTCAGTCCGCTGCGCGCGCGCTTGACGGTGTCGATCACCGACGAGACGGTCGACGGCACCACATTGACCAGCTTCAACGGCCTGGTCGCGAACTTGACCGCACCCGCAACGGCGATCTCGAGGCCGGTGGCGTCGCCCACCCCATCCACCGGATCGGGCGGCGGCGCATCGGCTTCGGTGCTGCACAGCTGCGACATCAGGTTGGCTCCGGTCACGCCGTCGACACCGGCGTGGTGCACCTTGGTCATCACGGCGATGCGCCCGCCTTCGTGAGCGTCGGTGCCCGCGATGTTCTCGATCACCCACATCTCCCACAGCGGGCGTCCGCGATCCAGCGACAACGAGGCGATGTGGCCGCAGATCTCGGCCAGCTCGGCGCGGCCACCGGGCGATGGCAGACCGATCCGGTGCACATGCCGGTCGACGTCGAAATCCTTGTCCTCGACCCAGACCGGATGATCGAGGTTGAACCGGCTGTCGGCGAGCCTTTCGCGGAACGGCGGCATGGCCTTGATCCGCAGGGTAAGTGCGTCGCGCAGCCGGTCGAACGTGTACCCGCCTGGCATGGTCGAGGTGTCCAGTTCCAGGATCGAGCACACATGCAATGGCTGCTTGGCGGTTTCGAGATAGAGGAAGCTGGCGTCGAGTCCACTGAGCCTTTGCATGCCGCCGATGGTAGGCGTGGTGACCCTGAGTGTGAGGAAATCCACTTAACGCGGCTTTCAACTTCTTACGCCGAGGTGGCAGACTACAAACGTCAGACGAACCCGGGGACCCGGATGGGCCACGAGGATCGACCCGACGAAACCGTGAGGGACAACGATGTCTGAGCAGACTGTTTACGGTGCTGCCGATTCCACCGGCGGGCAGGAGCGTAGCGACCGGGGGATCAACACCGGCGGGCAGGAGCGTAGCGACCGGGGGATCAACACCGGC
>JGI12053J15887_10000730_pt1 | contig 14042 bp, 12 predicted proteins | sample MedBloCAOM1_O3_FD_15887 | JGI IMG/M metagenome (IMG submission 15887)
GCGGGCGTGCGCGAAATCGGCAACGTCAAGCTGATGGCCCGCTCGGTCGAAGGCATCGAGATGAAGGACCTGAAAAGCCTCGCCGATGACGGCAAGAAGCAGCTCGGCTCCGGCGTGGTCGCCATCGTCGGCGTCACCGAGGACGGCAAGGCCGGCGTCGTCGTCGGGGTCACCAGCGATCTAATCTCCCGCTTCAACGCGGTCGACCTGGTGCGCGTCGCCTCCGAAGCGCTCGGCGGCAAGGGCGGCGGCGGGCGGCCGGATATGGCCCAGGCCGGCGGGCCCGATGGCGCCAAGGCGGCCGCGGCGCTCACGGCCATCGAAAAAGCGATGGGCAGCGCATAGCAGTGGCAAAGGTCCCGGGCAGACGGTCGCTAAGCGACCCCAACTTGCGGGACCGGCTCTACGAACTGCTCGAACACGACCATCTGCCTTATTCGGTCGGCTCGCGCTTCGTCCGGATGATCGTCGGCATCATCATCATCGACGTGCTGGCGATGATTCTCGCGTCGGTGCCCGAATTCGACGCGCGGTTCGGAAAACTGTTCACCGTGATTAAGGTCGGCGCTGTGCTGGTGTTCGCGCTGGAATACTTGGCACGGCTGTGGAGCATGGTCGGCCACTCGCCGCGCGAACTCAGCCCATGGCGGGAGCGGGTCGAATATGCGCTGAGCAGCCTCGGCATCATCGATCTCCTGGCATTCCTGCCGGCGTCGATCGCGCTGGTCGCCGGCAACCGCTCGACGCTGGTGCTGCTGGGCATGCTGCCCTTCCTCAAACTGGTGCGCTATTCGCCGGCGATGCGCTCACTGCTCGCCGCATTGCATGCCGAACGGCGGACGCTGCTCGGCTGCCTCGTAATCCTGATGGGCGCGGTGCTGCTGTTCGCATCGCTGCTCTATGCGATCGAGCACGACGTGCAGCCGGACAAATTCGGCACCATTCCGCATGCGATGTGGTGGGCGATCGTAACATTGGGCACGGTCGGATATGGCGACGCCGTGCCGATCACGGCGCTGGGCAAGCTGGTTTCGGTGTTCACCATCGTCGGCGGCTTGATGATGATCGCGCTGCCGGTGGCGATCATCTCGACCGCGTTTGCCGATGAAGTGCGGCGCCGCGATTTCGTCGTCACCTGGGGCATGCTGGCGCGGGTGCCGCTGTTCTCGCATCTGGCTGCGGCCGAGATCGCCGACATCATGCGGCTGCTGCGGGCCCGGACCATCGAATCGGGCGAGATCCTGGTGCGGCGCGGCGATGCCGCCTCCTCGATGTATTTCATCACCGGCGGCGAGGTGGAAATCGAACTGCCGAGCCAGCGGGTCCGGCTTTCCGACGGCACCTTCTTCGGCGAGATCGCGCTGCTTCGCCGCACCAAGCGCAGCGGCACCGTGACGGCGACGCGCAAGACAAAGCTGCTGGCGCTCGATGCGCAGGATTTCCACGCCCTGATCGAACGCGTGCCTGCACTCGCCGCGCACCTGAAACAGACCGCGGAGTCGCGGCTCGCGGACACCGCCGAGTTGCAGAAGGGCGATCTCGCCGCCGATGAAATCGCGCAGGCGGCGGCGCATGAAGACGAAACCACGGATTGCTGAAGGCTGGATTGCTTCTTCGCTTCCGCCTTCGCTAGAGCGCGATGCCTCGATTCGGCGCCGACGTTTTGCCACCTCTCTCCGCAAGCGGTGAGAGGGAGAAGTAGAAGTGGTCTCGCCGCATCAACCTCTACTCATCACGCTCTCGCTGAGCTACGGCGGACAAGTCGCCGCTCCCAGTGACGAGAACGCTTATCCCGGCTTCCTGCACACGACTGCGAGCTTGTTGCCGGTGGGATCGCGCAAATAGGCGGCATACCAGTTCGGGCCGTAAGCCGGCCGCGGCCCGGGCGGGCCTTCGTCGCTGCCGCCGGCCTTGATCGCGGCGGCGTGGAATGCGTGAACCTGTTCCCTGGTGTCAGCATCGAAGCCGACCATGATGCCGTTGCCGGCGCGCGCGCTGCCGCCATCGAACGGCTTGCAGATCCAGATGGTCTGGCCGTCACCGGCTTCGTTCTGTGCATAGCCAACGGGATCGCCGTAATCGGCGAATTGTCGCCAGCCGATAGTGCCGAGCACGGAATCGTAGAAGGCCTTGGCCTGCGCGATATCGTCAGCGCCGATGGTGAGATAGCCGATCATGGTTCGCTCCCTGAATGCCCACGCAGTCTATCAGGGAGACGGAACAAATCAAGAACATACCCGATTGGCGTGTTGTCAACTTAAATGAGTGGTCAAAACGGAACACAATTAGACTGGGCCGATTGGTCCAGCAGAGGGTGCAATCATGACAATCCCAGCCAAGCCGCCGCCGACACATTGGTCTCCTGTGACCATATCCTGCGATGATGACTGCGAGCGGCTGGACCGCGCGCTTGAGGAGGTTGAGAAAGAAGATCAATGGATCAACAGCTTTATCAAGCGCCTCAATTACACGATCGAGGAAATCGCCCGCAAGAATTGATGCGTTATTTCGCGGCTGATCGCTTCGGCGCCAGCCAGGCCTCCGTTGCCGCGCTTTCAATGATATGCCGCTGAACCCTGTTGCATTGCTGGCAATGGAAAGTTCGCAGGTCGTGGCCGGTGTTGCTGGGCTCTATCGCCGTCAGCCTCATCGGCGAACCGCAAGCGGTGCATTGAGGTTCTTTGTTTTGCGAGTCGAGCATGGGTTGCTGTCCTGTACAGGCGGGGCGCCGGAGTCGGAGCGCCATCAGTCCGATCCGGCCTGAAGCGTTATCCGCTCGGTGCGGTCGCATTTTATGCAATCGAAGGTGGAGAGATCGAACCCCGTTTGGCCGGTCTGACCCGGGCCAGCACCATGGGGGCTTTGCATCTCGAGCAGGGAAGCGATTGTAGGGCGGGCATGCATTTCCCCTTTACATTGGGCGGGAGCACTACCGGGCTCTCTGTCACCGATGACTGCCGGGGCCGGGCGGTGATGGGGCCAGCATGCTCCCCGGCGTTCCGGACCCGCTGGTCACTATTGCTCACTTCGCAAAAATACTGCGCGAGCGATGACCCCGGCGCGGGGGTGACAGGCCGGGGCCCTTTGATTGAACGCCGCAGAACGGCCCGCGACATCCGCGACCAGGCAATCATATCCGGCATCACCGTGGTCAGTTTTGACCGTTTGGGCTGAATTTCGATTAGCCGGGGCGGCAGATCAAACCGGCCGCGTTATTTCGAATCCAGGAAGGGGGCGACAACTTCGCGCGTCTCCTTGCTCGGCACCACCGGCACGATCTCGAAGGTGATGCCGAGGCCTTGGCAGTTGAGGAATCCATTCCTGCAGCAGCCGCGCATCCTCGCATTCCATCAGTTGAAAGCAGCGGTCGAAATTGGGCTCGATCCAGCTGCCGACGTAAGTGAGGCCTTCGGGAAATTTGATGCCGGCGTCACGCACGCGCCGATAGACCGGGATCGGGTCCCGGTCTTTGAAGCGCTCGATCACCATGAAAAGCATGAGCAGCCTCCGTCGACGGGCGTCGCGCGCTCAACCCTTGCGCAGGAACACATAATCCGCGGAGTAGGGCACGCTGCGATAGGCGCCCGCTTTGTCGCACGGCCCCTGGAACTTTCCACCGCTGGTATTGATCCGCTGCACCGTCGTGACGCCGGTGAGGATGCCGCTGCCGCGTCGGGAAACGACTTCAAGCTTCAGCCAGGGAATATCGTTCGGCGTAGCGCCCAGGGCGCTGCCGGCAACCTTTCCGGTCACCGCACTGCCATCGCTGTGTTCCCAGTTCGGTCCGGCGTAGTGACGGCCGACGGTTTTGCCGTCGGCCAGCAGTGTGGCGATGGGTTCGCGAAACGCCCAGGCCAGCTTGCCGTCGGCGCCAGCCTTGCAGTCATATATCTGCGCGCCTTCGGCGTGCACGGCTAGCGCGATGGTTTCTCCCGGCGCCGCGATGGCGTCGGGAAGAAGTGTCTCGGCGGCGGCAGCGCTCGCCAGCGAGCCCAACAAAATCAGCGATGCGAGCGCGGTTCTTTCAAAGAGCGGCATGGTTGCGAACTCCCAAGTTGATCCAGCGAAACAACCCATTCTGGCATCGCCGATCGATCAGGCCATCGCCTTGGTCAGGTTTTCCGCGACCTTGTCGAGGAAGCCAGTGGTGGAGAGCCAGCGCTGGTCGGCGCCGACCAGGAGCGCGAGATCCTTGGTCATGTAGCCGGCTTCGACGGTGTCGACGCAGACCTTCTCGAGCGTCAGCGCGAATTTGCCGAGCGCCTCGTTGTTGTCGAGCTTGGCGCGATGCGACAGCCCGCGGGTCCAGGCGAAGATCGAGGCGATCGAGTTGGTCGAGGTCTCCTTGCCCTTCTGATGCTCACGGTAATGCCGCGTCACTGTGCCGTGGGCGGCCTCGGCTTCCACCGTGTTGCCGTCCGGCGTCATCAGCACCGAGGTCATCAGGCCGAGCGAGCCGTAGCCCTGCGCGACGGTGTCGGACTGCACGTCGCCGTCGTAGTTCTTGCAGGCCCAGACGTAGCCCCCCGACCACTTCATCGCGGCGGCGACCATGTCGTCGATCAGGCGATGCTCGTAGGTGATCCGCTTCTCTTCGAACCTGGCCTTGAACTCGTTGTCGTAAATCTCCTGGAAAATGTCCTTGAACCGGCCGTCATAGGTTTTCAGGATGGTGTTCTTGGTCGACAGATAGACTGAATAGCCCTTGGAGAGACCCTGGTTGAACGAGGCGCGGGCGAAATCGGCAATGGAATCGTCGAGATTGTACATCGCCAGCGCGATGCCGGCGCCCGGGGACTGGTACACTTCGCGCTCGATCACCTTGCCGTCCTCGCCGACGAATTTCATCGACAGCGTGCCCTTGCCCGGAAACTTGAAGTCGGTGGCGCGGTACTGGTCGCCGAAGGCGTGGCGGCCGATGATGATCGGCTTGGTCCAGCCCGGCACCAGCCGCGGTACGTTCTTGCAGATGATGGGTTCGCGGAACACCACGCCGCCGAGGATGTTGCGGATGGTGCCGTTCGGCGACTTCCACATCTGCTTGAGGCCGAACTCCTTCACCCGGGCTTCGTCCGGGGTGATGGTGGCGCATTTGACGCCGACGCCGACCTTCTTGATGGCTTCGGCGGCGTCCACGGTGACCTGATCGTTGGTCTTGTCGCGGTATTCCATCCCGAGGTCGAAATACATCAGCTCGATATCGAGGAACGGGTTGATCAGTTTGTCCTTGATGTATTGCCAGATGATCCGGGTCATCTCGTCGCCATCGAGTTCGACGACGGGGTTGGTCACCTTGATTTTTGCCATGACAGATCGGGCCTTTTTGGAAACAGCGCGTTTCGGATGGGGGTGGGGTAGTGCGGTGGCTATAGCACCCGAAAACGCAGGCTGGAAGGCGAATGGGCGGGCAGCCGCGGCTCGATTTCAGGCGGCCTTGAAACGGTGCGCCAGCGCGGCGCGCGCCTTGCCCATCGGCATCGCCAGATCATGCCGACTTGGTCGCAGGCAGCCGCCTGCAGGTTCGCCAAGTAGAGCAAATAGCATCGCACAATCCAAGATGTCAGAACATCGCCTGCGTGGCCGTGCCCGCCACCACATACCAGGTGACGACCAATCCGCAGATCAGCGCGCCGGGCAGGCTGGAGCCGGTCCGCCGCCAAGTGAAGGTCGCGATCACGGCCGCGATCGCCAATAGCGGCACGAACTGGATGGCGACGATGGTCGAGAGCGGCACGAAGCCGGGATCGGGCAGCGGGTTGAACAGTTTTCCGCCGAGCCACAGCAGGCCGTATTGCAAGCCGAGCAGCACGATGAAGCCGAGTGTGAGCGCAAAAATATTGGTCAGGTAAAGCGCCCCGCGCGGCGCCGCCATGGTCGAGAAATTCCGGTGCAGCACATGCAGCGCGATCACGAAGAACGCCGTGAACGGCACCAGATAGATCAGGAAGATCAGGAATTGTTTGGCGCTCATCAGCTTGAGCGCGACGATCCAGAACCGGAAATCGATCTTGAAGGCGAGGTCGGCGAGCCATAACGCCGCGTAGCCGGCGATGACGGTGGCCACGGCGATCACCACCGACTGGCCGACGATGCCGGCGCGGCTGGCGCGTTTGGGTGCGAACGGCATCAGCGCCAGCGTGATCAGCGCATTGATGACGGCCCAGACCATGATCTGGTTGGTGATGCCTTGCGGCAGGAAGGCCGACGGCTTTACAAAGGTACCGGCCAGCGCGAATGCCGGATAATAGGTCAAAGCCGGAATGAAGGCCGACAGCACGAACGCTGTAGTCCAGCGGCGTCCTGAGGCCGCGACGTGCTTGGGCATGGTGCCGTCGGCGATCTCGGGCAGCCGCAGCCGCGAAAACATTTGGGCTTCCAGCAGGCCATCGAACACGCCGATCAGGAGCGCCACAAACCCGAGCAGCGCGATCAGCGTGCCGATCTCCTTGCGGAACCAGATCTGGTCGTCGGCCGGCTTGGGCGTGCCGCCCTGCAGGGTTTTGGCGAACCAGTCGAGGCTGTAGCCGATCGCTTCATGCGAGATGTGTTCGGCCGGGTGGGTAATCGCAGGCGTATAGAGCACCCGCGCGGTGCCTTGGGCGATATCGCCATAGAGTTTGCCGGGCTCGACCGGGCCCTGGGTGCCGAACATCGCCCACAGTTTTGGGCTCTGGGTGACGTCGCGGGCGCGGTCCACGCCCCACATCAAATTGGAAAATTCCTCGTATTGCGCGAACACCAGCGCGGTGTTGCGCGGCCAACTGGGCGTGCCGTCGGCGGCGAACGGCTTGCCGGTGGAGGAGCCCTCCAGCATCATCGACTTGTAATCGTTGGGCATCGCGGTGGCGGCAGCGAGCACGGTCCAGCCGCCCATCGAATGGCCCTCGAGCCCGATATTGTTCTTGTCGACGATGTCGAGGCTGCGCAGATGCGCCAGCCCATCGGGGCCGCCGAAACCGTTGGCGAAGGCCGGCGGGTCGCTGTAGCCGTGGCCGGTCTGGTCGAGGGCGAGCACGACATAGCCGCGGCGGGCGAACTCGATGGCAAAGCCGTCCCGGGTCTCGCGCGAATTGATGTAGCCGTGAACCGCCAGGATGCCGGGGGCCGGGGTCTGCGCGGTCGCATTGGCCGGGATGTAGAGCAGGGCGCTCATTGTGTTGCCCTTGGCGCCCGCAAAGCGCACATCCTGGATCCGGATGCCATCAGCGGTTTGGGTGAAGTGGGCGAGCAAGCCGCCGGCTATGATCAGAACTAACCCGGCAATCGCCAATGACCATCGGCCGCGCATGGATGCCTCCCTGTCCCCAGCCGCTTAACCGGCTATGAGGTTCGCTTTGGTTGTGATTGATACCGTGTCCGAAACCGGAATGCGGGCAAGCCGGGGTTGTAAGACCCGGTTGAGACTTTGATAGAACATTCGGAAACGTCTCTAACCCGATTATTTTGCTTGAGAAATGCTCTCGGACAGGCAATCGAAGGCGGCCGGCGCTTAAGGCGTTGAATCAAGTTGTTCGGAACTTGATTCAGAATCTTCAGGGCTTGAATCAGAAGGTGAAATCAGATGTCCGGTTCGGGCACCGACAAGACCAAATCCGGCGTGGAGCTCGCCGGTCCCGTTGTCATTCTGGTTGAGCCGCAGCTCGGCGAGAACATCGGCATGGCGGCACGGGCGATGGGCAATTTCGGGCTGACGCGCCTGCGGATCGTCAACCCGCGCGACGGCTGGCCCAACGTCCACGCCCGCCGCGCCGCCTCCGGCGCCGATCACATCCTGGACCAGGTCGAGTTGTTCGACACCGTCGAGCAGGCGGTGGCCGACCTGACGCTGCTGTTTGCGACCACCGCCCGCGCCCACGATCAGGCCAAACCGGTGGTGGCGCCGGAAGCTGCGGCGCGCGAGATCGCGGCCGGCGTCACCGGCGGCGGCAAGGTCGGCATCCTCTTCGGCCGCGAGCGCTACGGGTTGCAAAACGAGGAGGTCGCGCTCGCCAACCGCGTCATCACCTTTCCGGTCAATCCCGGCTTCGCCTCGCTCAACCTGGCGCAGGCGGTGCTGCTGATCGGCTATGAATGGTTCAAGCTCTCGACCGATGGCGCATTGCCGTTCGCGATGCCCGAGCGCTCCGAGCGCGCCTCGCAGCACCAGATGCAGGCCTTCTTCGACAATCTGGTGCGCGAACTCGACAAGGTCGAATTCCTGCGCCCGGCGGAGAAGCGCGAGACCATGCTGGTCAATCTGCGCAACATTTTTACCCGGATGGATCCGACCAAGCAGGACATGCACACCCTGCACGGCGTTGTGATGGCGATCGCGGAAGGCCGCAAGGGCCCGGCCAAGGGCGGCGTGCTCGACGGCGAACAGGCAACACGGCTGCGCGCACTGCTGGCCGAGCACGGGCAGGGCGCCCTGCCGTCGGAGAGCGGCACCGTGCGCGGGCTGGCGCGGCTGCTGCGGCGAAATCCGACCGATGCCGAGCGCCTGCTGTGGCAGGCCCTGACCACCGACCGCCGTTTTGCGGGACAATTCAAGCGCCAGACGCCGGTCGGCCGGCACATTCCCGATTTTGTCAGCTTCGTGCACCGCCTCGCGATCGAGCTGATCAATCCCGATGAGACCGAGATCATCGGTAACGACCGCGCCGCGCGGCAGGCGTGGCTGGAGGCGCGCGGCTACCGGGTTGTCACCATGGCTTCCGCAGACGTTGAGGCCGATATCGCCGGACAGCTCGACCGGCTTGAATCGGGTCTGCTGGAGCGGCGGTAGAGTTTCACTCAGCCCGAGATGTTATGACGACGTTGAAGCGACGTGCTTCCCCTCTCCCACAAGGGGAGAGGTGGCCGAGCTTCACGGCTGCAGCAATTCGCGTCCACCAATTTACTTTCGGTCACACGGGACTAATTTGCGCCGGCGAGGGTTCAACAACACACAAAACCATAAAAATCTCAGGGAGGCTAAAACATGCGTCGTGTCAGTCTTGCGTTACTCGCTTCTGTGTCGGTTCTCGTCGCCGGCCCCGCTCTCGCCCAGGCCCCGCAGGTCGAGAAAAATATCTCGATGGCGATGGCGCTGGCCATCATCCAGGGCACCATCGAGCAGTGCACCAAGGACGGTTACAAGGTCTCGGTCACGGTGGTGGACAAGGCCGGCAACGTCGCGGGCTCGGTTCGCGGCGACGGCACCAATCCCCACACCATGGAATTCAGCCGGCTCAAGGCCTACACCTCCCGGACCCGCGGCCAGACCTCGCTTGAATTCATGAAGCTGACCTCGGATCCGGCCAACGCCTATCTGCGCCAGATTCCGGGGGTGGTCGCGGTCGGCGGCGGGGCACCGATCAAGGCCGGCAACGAGGTGATCGGCGCCGTCGGGGCTTCCGGCGCGCCGGGCGGCGAAAAGGACGAAGTCTGCGTTCTCGCGGGGATCGCGAAGGTCGCGGACGCGCTCAAATAGAGCGCGCAATATCGGCCGTCTTACGCACCTGCCTGCCGCGCGCGGGCGGGGGCGAGACCGAGCGCCTTCATGCGGGAGGCCAGCGTGGTCGGTTTGAGGTCGAGTAGTGCTGCGGCGCCGCCCACGCCGAACACCTTGCCGTTGCTGGCCTGAAGGGCTGCCAGAATATTGGTGCGTTCGTGGTCGCGCATCTCAGCCGAGGTCATGACCGCCGGCCGCGGCTCGGCCTTTTGCCGGCCGGCGCCGGATGGCGCGTGGGCCCCCAGCGGTTCGGGCAGATCGATCCGCAGCCGTCCATTTTGCGCCAGGATAGCTGCGCGCTCGATCACGTTCTGCAGCTCGCGGACATTGCCGGGCCAGTCGTAACGCGACAGCCGCCGCGCATCGCCTTCCGACAGCCGCAGGTCGGATTTCAATTCCTTGCTCTCGCTCGTCAGGAAGTGCTGGGCCAGCAGCAGAATATCCTCGCGGCGGTCGCGCAAGGGTACGGACTCCACCGGAAATACGTTGAGCCGGAAATAGAGGTCCTCGCGAAACCGGCCGCGCGCCACCTCCTGCTTGAGGTCGCGGTTGGTGGCGGCGATCAGGCGCACATCGACGGCGCGGGTGCGCTCCTCGCCGACGCGCTCGAAATTGCCTTCCTGCAGCACGCGCAGCAGCTTGCCCTGCAATTCCAGCGGGATTTCGCCGACTTCGTCGAGAAATAGCGTGCCGCCGTCGGCGAGTTCGAAGCGGCCGATGCGGTCACGCACGGCACCCGTGAAGGCGCCGCGGACGTGGCCGAAAAATTCGCTCTCGAACAATTCGCGCGGGATCGCCGCGCAGTTGACCCGGATCAGCGGCCGGTCGCGGCGGTGGCTGGCCTCGTGGATGGCACGGGCGATCAATTCCTTGCCGGTGCCGGATTCGCCGGTGATCATGACGGCGGCGGTGGTCGGCGCCACCAGCTTGACCTGGCGCAACGTTTTCTGGATCGCCTCGCTCTGGCCGATGATGCCGCGCGGATTGGTCTCGATCCGGATTTCTTCCTGCAAATAGGCGTTTTCCAGCTCCAGCCGCTCGCGCAGCCGGTCGACTTCGGCCAATGCCGCGTGCAACTTTTCGTCGGCCTCGCGGCGCTGGCTGACGTCACGGAACACGATCACGGCGCCGACCACCATGCTGCGGTCGCGGATCGGCGTTGAGGTGTATTCGACCCAAACCGGCGTGCCGTCCTTGCGCCAGAACACCTCGCCATCGACATTGTGCACGGCGCCGTCGCGGAACGCGGCATAGATCGGGCAGTCATGATCCGGATAATGCCGCCCGTCATGGTGGCTGTGGTGAACGATCGGGTGAATCTCCTTGCCGACCAGTTCCTCGGCGGCCCAGCCCAGCATCCGCTCCGCGGCGGGATTGACGAAGGTGGTCTTGCCCTCGGCATTGACGCCGTAGATGCCTTCGCCGGCGGCGCGCAGGATCAACTGGTTTTCCCGCTCGATGTCTTGAAACACCCGCTCGACCCGCTGCCAGACTGCGAGCCCGCCGCGCATGTGATCCTCGGCGGTGGCATCGACATAGCGGCGGCGGCGCTGTTCGAGATCGCTCATGGTGAGCAGCATCAGCGCGCGGCCGTCATGCGGCAGCAGCGATGCCGTGTATTCCAGCCGCAGCGGCTGGCTGGTGGCGTGACGCGGCGTCAGCGCGTTGGTCCGGTAGCTGCCTTTGGCGAGCACGGCCTGGGTGAACACGATCAGCGCCGGCAATTGTCCGGCATGCAGCGCGCTGATTCTGGTTTCTCGCAGCAGCGCGCGGTCGTAGCCGAGCAGGGCGCAGGCGGCCGGATTGGCGTCGATGATTTCATCGGCATGGGGGTCGAGCAGCAACGTCGGCTCGATCAGATAGTCGAAGGTGAGGGTGCGTAGATCGAGATCGCGCGCAGCCGAGGCAGACGTGAGCGGCGCTAATTCCATCGCCTCTGTACTCCGAGAAATCGTAATTTGGCTACGAATTTTCGTATATCACGAATTTTCGTAGTCGCCAACATCGGAAGGAAACACTGCGTCGTCTGGACAATCGCGGCTGGACGGGGCTGGCACACTCTTTGCGTAACGCATGGGCAACGCAGCGCAGGAGGTTTCATGTCCACGTTCGACAATCCGTTCGATCCGGCCCGCCGTCTCCATTCCCAGGGTTGCAGTTGCGGTCAGCATATCAACGAGGCCGAACACGACACCGCCGCCCAGCTTTCGCCGCAGCCGGCCGTCGCCTTGTCCGAGGAAGCCCGCTATGAGGGCGTGGTCGCCTCCGCGGTGATGCGGGCGATGTTTCCGCACGACATGGCGCGGCGCGCGTTCCTGAAATCGGTCGGCGCTGCCACCGCGGTCGCCGCCCTGTCGCAATTCTTCCCGCTGAAATTCGCCACCGAAGCCTTCGCCCAAGGGGGCCCGCTGGAAAAGAAGGACCTCAAGGTCGGATTCATCCCGATCACCTGCGCGACGCCGATCATCATGGCGGCACCGATGGGGTTCTATGCCAAGAACGGCCTCAACGTCGAAGTCATCAAGACCGCGGGCTGGGCGGTCATCCGCGACAAGACCATCAACAAGGAATACGACGCCGCCCACATGCTGTCGCCGATGCCGCTCGCCATCACCATGGGCGCCGGCTCCAATCCCTTGCCCTACACCATGCCGGCGGTGGAGAACATCAACGGCCAGGCGATCACGCTGGCGGTCAAGCACAAGGACAAACGCGACCCCAAGGACTGGAAGGGCTTTAAGTTCGCCGTCCCCTTCGACTACTCGATGCACAATTATCTGCTGCGCTATTACCTCGCCGAGCACGGGCTCGATCCCGATGTCGACGTCCAGATTCGCGCGGTGCCGCCGCCGGAAATGGTCGCGAACCTCCGCGCCGACAACATCGACGGATTTTTGGGGCCCGATCCGATGAACCAGCGCGCCGTCTATGACGGCGTCGGCTTCATTCACATCCTCACAAAAGATATCTGGGAAGGGCATCCGTGCTGCGCCTTCGCGGCGTCGAAAGAGTTCGTCACCACGATGCCGAATACCTATGGCGCGCTCTTGAAATCGATCATCGAGGCCACCGCCTTCGCGCACAAGGCCGAGAACCGCAAGCAGATCGCGGAGGCGATCGCGCCGGCCAATTACCTGAACCAGCCGCAGATCGTGCTGGAACAGATCCTCACCGGCACCTTCGCCGACGGCCTCGGCAATATCGTCACGCAGCCGAACCGCGTCGATTTCGATCCGTTCCCGTGGCAGTCCTTCGCGATCTGGATCATGACGCAGATGAAGCGCTGGGGTCAGGTCAAGGGCGACATCGACTATGCCGGCATCGCAGCCCAAGTATATCTCGCCACCGACGCGACCAAGCTGATGAAAGAGGCGGGCATGACGCCGCCCACCACGACCACCAAGAGTTTTGTGGTGATGGGCAAGACCTTCGATCCAAGTAAGCCCGAGGATTATCTCAACAGCTTCAAAATCAGGAAGGCGTCGTGAGGGTGATGCGCGAATACATTTCCGCTCGTCGTCCCGGCGAACGCCGGGACCCATACGCCGCGGCCTCTCGTTGCGGCATTGGTCTAGAGATCTTCTGTAAAATGCAACACCGGGGGTTATGGGTCCCGGCGTTCGCCGCGACGACGTGGTGAGAGGCCGTACCCATGACTTCTTCCCTCCGCTTTCGCGCGGCGATCGTGTCGATCGCGCTGTTTCTGGCCTTCATCGGCATCTGGCATATCGCCACCCGCGGCACCGGCGCGGTTGCCAGCATGACTCCCGAATATGCCAAGCTGATGGGCCTGACGGCGACGCAGGGCAAGTCGGCGATGCCGGGGCCGCTCGATGTCGGCGCCAAATTGTGGGAGCACCTGAAGCGGCCGTTCTATGACAATGGGCCCAACGACAAGGGTCTTGGGATCCAGCTCGGCTATTCCATCGCGCGGGTCGGGCTCGGCTACTTTCTCGCTGTGATCGTCGCCATCCCGCTCGGCTTCCTGATCGGCATGTCACCCTTGATCAACAAGGCGCTCGACCCGTTCATCCAGATCCTAAAACCGATCTCGCCGCTGGCCTGGATGCCGCTCGCGCTCTACACCATCAAGGATTCCGGGCTGTCGGCGATTTTTGTCATTTTCATCTGCTCGGTGTGGCCGATGCTGCTCAACACCGCGTTCGGGGTGGCCGCCGTGCGCAAGGAATGGATCAACGTCGCGCGCACGCTCGAAGTCGGCACCGTCAGGCGCGCTTTTACGGTGATCCTGCCGGCGGCGGCACCGACTATACTCACCGGCATGCGGATCTCGATCGGCATTGCCTGGCTGGTGATCGTCGCCGCCGAGATGCTGGTCGGTGGCACCGGCATCGGCTACTTCGTCTGGAACGAGTGGAATAATCTGTCGATCACCAATGTCATCATCGCCATTCTCGTGATCGGCGTGGTCGGCATGCTGCTCGACCAGATCCTCGCCCGCTTCACCCGCATGGTCACGTTCCCGGAGTGATGCTTTCATGAATCGCACGAGCATCGCCGCAGCTTCACCTCTCCCCGCGTGCGGGGAGAGGTCGGATGGCGCGCGTCA
>JGI12053J15887_10000731_pt1 | contig 14039 bp, 12 predicted proteins | sample MedBloCAOM1_O3_FD_15887 | JGI IMG/M metagenome (IMG submission 15887)
CGCCGAGCAGCAACTCGGCCATCCGGGCCTGCCAGCCGCGACGGGCCTCGTGCAGGGCCAGCAGTTGGACTGCGGCCAGCCGGATCCCGGCAGCCTTGGCGCGCACGAGGTAGTCCCGGGTGGGCAGCGACGGTGCCGCCAGTGCGGCCACGACCCGGTCAGCGAAGCGCTGCGGCCACCCATGACGCCCGAGCCGGGCGAACTCAACCAGCTCCGCGCGGGACGCTTGGGCCAGCTCAGGCTGGGTAGGCCAGCGCTCGAGCAGCCGCAGCACCGTCGGCGCGCCCAGGTCTTTACCCGCCAACTGCAGGGCGGCGGGGTAGGTGGTCTGCAGGTCCGCGCGCAGCCGGTTGAGCAGCCGACGCTGATCGCGAGCGGCGCGCTCGTCATCGCGGCCGATCGCGCGCAGCTCACCACCGATCTGCCCGTGCGGGATCAACGTCTTCAGCGCGGCGTGGCGGTCCAGGGCCAGCAGACAGCAGATCCGGGCGTCCTCGGCGTCGTCCTTCTTCCGCGCCGGACCCCGCCGGCGCGCGACTACGTCCGGGTTGACCGGAACCACCGTGAATCCCGCATCGACCAGAGCCTCGACCAGCAACCCGTGCCGGGTCTCCAACACGACCCGGATCTCGGCCGGATCAGGTTCCAGCCGCAGCGCACGCTCGATCAAAGTGCTTACTCCAGCCGGTCCGTGGTCGATACGGAACTGGTGAATCACCCCTTGTTCTTGTGTCCCCAAGGCAATGTCATGAAAATCTTCCGCCCAATCGATACCAATTCCCAGCACGAGTCCCCCTTCCGTCGAAACCAGGACGCTCGGCGGACCGGGAAAGCGCTACGTCGTGCTGATGAACCAGTCCTCGCGGGACCACACCCTCCTAGACGTCAGGCCTTCGCCGGGGCCCGGCAGAGGCGCCGTCTCATCACAGTCCTCACCGGACAAGCCTACGAAGCACTCCCTGCCGGGATCCACCGTGCGAAAGGAAGGTAGTGCCATCAGCCTGCTCACCGGTGCCACCGGTGCCAGCTCGCCGGGTGTGGCCGAGCACCTCCGGCTGGCCGACGCGCATGCTGCGCAGAACTACGCGCCGCTACCGGTGGTGATTGCCGCCGCCGAGGGCGCCTGGGTCACCGACGTCGCCGGCAATCGCTACCTGGACTGCCTCTCGGCGTACTCGGCGGTGAACTTCGGGCACCGCAACGAACGGATCCTGGCCGCCGCCCGGGTGCAGCTCGACCGGCTCACGTTGACCAGCCGGGCGTTCGGTCACGACCAGTTCGGCCCGTTCTGTGCCGAGCTGGCTGAGCTGGTCGGTAAGCAGCTGGTGCTGCCGATGAACACCGGCGCGGAGGCGGTGGAAAGTGCCATCAAGGTCGCCCGCAAGTGGGGCTACCTGGTCAAGGGGGTGCCTGACGGCCGGGCGACGATCATCGTCGCGGGCGGGAACTTCCACGGCCGCACCACCACGATCATCAGCTTCTCCGACGACCCGGACGCCCGCGCCGACTTCGGCCCGTACGCTCCCGGTTTCTACACCGTGCCCTACGGCGACGCGGCCGCATTGGCTGACGCGATCGACGAGCACACCGTGGCGGTGCTGCTGGAACCGGTGCAGGGCGAGGCCGGGGTCATCCTGCCGCCGCCCGGCTACCTGGGCCTGGTCCGCGAGCTTTGCACCCGCGAGAACGTGCTGTTCATCGCCGATGAGATCCAGTCCGGGCTGGCACGCACCGGCCGGACGCTGGCCTGCGAGCACTACGGCGTAGTGCCCGACATATATCTGCTCGGCAAGGCGCTCGGCGGCGGGGTGGTCCCGGTGTCCGCTGTGGTCGCCGACCAAGACGTGCTGGGCCTGCTGCGCCCCGGCCAGCACGGCTCGACATTCGGCGGTAACCCGCTGGCATGCGCGGTCGGCCGGGCCGTGGTCACGATNCTGAGCACCGGGGAGTACCAGCAGCGGGCTCGCCACCTCGGCGAGCACCTGCACCGAGAGCTCGACGCGCTGGTCGGCTGCGGCGTCACCGCCGTGCGCTGCCTCGGACTGTGGGCCGGGGTGGACATCGACCCGACTCTGGGTACCGGACGGGAGGTATGCCAACGGTTACTCGAGCGCGGTGTGCTCGCCAAGGAAACCCACGGCGCCACCATTCGACTGGCCCCACCGCTTGTCGTCGAACGCGACGAGCTGAGCTGGGCTGTCGCCGCACTGCACGCGGTGCTCACCGAGATGAGCCGTGACGACACCACCCCAACTTCTGTCTTCCTGCTCAGCTGACAGGCGCTCTAGGCTCGGCGGGACGGAACGCGGCCACGACCCGCACGGGAGAGGAGACCGGCATGGCGATCGACCCCAAGACCACCGCCGTTGTGCTGATCGAGTACCAGAATGACTTCACCTCCGAGGGCGGCGTCCTCCACGATGCGGTCCGGGAGGTCATGGACAAGACCGACATGCTGGCCAATACCAAGCGGGTGGTCGAGGCCGCAAGGGTCGCCGGCGTGGCGGTTATGCACGCGCCCATCACCTTCGCCAAGGGATACGGCGAGCTCAGCGCTCACCCCTACGGAATCCTCAAGGGCGTCGTCGATGGCCAGTGCTTTGTGAAGGGCAGTTGGGGCGCCGCCATTATTGACGAGCTGGCGCCGCAGGAAGGCGACATCGTGATCGAGGGCAAGCGCGGCCTCGACACCTTTGCCAGCACGAATCTCGATTTCATCCTCCGCAACAAGGGAATCACGACGATCGTCCTCGGCGGCTTCCTCACCAACTGCTGCGTCGAGTCGACCATGCGGACGGGCTATGAGCACGGTTACCAGGTGCTGACACTCACCGATTGCACGGCAGCTACCTCGCCCGAGCAGCACGACAACGCGATCGCCTACGATTTCCCGATGTTCTCGCAACCAACGACGTCGGAGGACTTCATCGGCGAGCTCCCCTGAATAGTTATCGGAGCTTTTCCAAAGTAGCCCGTGCGCCGTGCTCGTGCAGTGACGTCAGCGATGCGAGGTAGTGCGAGGTGAACCGCTCATCATCGATCAGGTCGCCGAACAGCTCTCGATCTGCGATGAAGGCGAGCGGATTTTCGCGTTGGTGGCGAGCATTCGTCATCAGGGTGTCCTTCAATCGGTCGACCACCTCAATCGGCCGACCCTGCTCATCTATCCCTTCTGCATAACGTGCCCAACTGGCCACTACCGCGGCCGACCGTTTGATCTCACCTCCGGTGGTCAGGTTGTGCCGGATGACCGGAAGGAGCCATTTCGGGATTCGGTCGGAACTCTCCGCGCACAGTCGCGCTACGGTGTCACGCACGTTCGGGTTGGAGAAGCGGGCGATCAGGTTCTGCTTGTAGTCCCGCAGGTCGATTCCGGGGACGGGCTGCAGGGTCGGCGTCGCCTCTTCGTCCATGTACGCAAGCAAGAAATGTTGGAACAGTGCGTCTTGGCACACCTCGTGCACCAGCCGGTATCCGGCGAGATAGCCGAAATAGCACAGTGCTTGGTGGCTGGCGTTGAGCAGGCGCAGCTTCATCAGTTCGTAGGGTTCGACGTCGCTGACGAGTTGCACGCCGACGTCCTCCCATGGCGGGCGACCGTTACTGAAGTCGTCTTCCAAGACCCATTGCGTGAAGGGCTCGCAGACCACCGGCCACTGATCGTCGATCCCGAACCGTCGACCGACCTCGGCTTTGTCCTCCTCGGTGGTCACCGGCGTGATTCGGTCGACCATCGAGTTCGGGAACCGCACCTCCTGCTCCACCCAGGCACCGAACTGGGGATCCCGCAGCCCAGCGAAGGAGACGAAGCTCTTCCTCGCGGCGTCACCGTTGCCCTGGATGTTGTCGCAGGACATCACGGTGAACGGCGGTAGATTGCGCGCGCGCCGGCGGACCAGCGCCTCAGTGACCAAGCCGAAAACCGTCTTCGGAACCGTTNTCGGCGCCAGGTCGTGCACGACGTCNGGGTTGCTCGCATCGAACTCGCCGGTGACGGCGTGGAAGTTGTAACCGCCCTCGGTCACTGTCAATGACACGATCCGGGTCTGCTCGTCGGCCAGCTTCTCGATGACCGCCTCCGGATCGTCCGGCGCGAACAGGTACTGCACAATCGAGCCGATCACCTGAGGCTCGAGAGACCCGCCTGGATGTTTGACCACCAGGGTGTAGAGACAATCCTGCGCCGCCATTACGTCTTTCATCCTGCGATCGGAGGGCAGCACGCCGACACCGCAGATGCCCCAGTCCAGCGCCTTCCCATCGCGCATCAGACGGTCGAGGTACATGGCTTGATGCGATCGATGAAACCCGCCCACGCCGAAATGCACGATGCCCACCCCCATCCTGTCAAGGGGATAGGTCGGAATCGATACTGACGCAGGGAGCGACGACAACGATTTCGCGTTGAGCGGCTGCATGTGAGGTCCTTCCAGCCTGGATTACGACGTGCCCCGAGCGGGCCTCACCACACCCCGCGATCAACTCGGTAGCCGCTGAGCTGTGGTCACCGAGAAGAAGTGCCCCTTGCCGGGCTGAATACGCAAGTAGACCCGCTCGCCCTTGGCGGGCGTACGGTTCGGGTCGACCCGAGCGATGACCTGTCCGTTCCCGGTGGCGTCACTACCCGGCAGATCCGAATGCCACCCGTGGAGGAACGCGTCCGAGCCGAGTTCCTCGACGACGGCGACGGTGACGGGGAAGGCGTCGGGATTGTTCTCCGTCACCAGGTCGACGGATTCCGGGCGGAAGCCGACGACAATGCGGTCAGCGCCCTCGTCGGCCAGCGCGGTCAGAGTCGCGGTCGTCAGCCGGACCCGTGCTTGCCCGAACACCGCGTCTGTTCCGTCGAGCTTGAATTCCGCGATGTTCATCCCGGGAGAACCGATGAAACCGGCGACGAAAACGCTGGCAGGCTGTTGGTAGAGCCGCAAGGGCGTGTCACATTGCGCGAGGATGCCGTCCTTGAGCACCGCGACCCGATCGCCCATGGTCATGGCTTCGACCTGATCGTGGGTGACGTAGACCGTAGTCGTGCCCAGCCGGCGCTGCAGGGCGGCGATCTGGGTGCGGGTCTGCACCCGGAGCTTGGCGTCGAGGTTGGACAGCGGCTCGTCCATGAGGAACACCTGGGGGGAGCGGACGATCGCCCGGCCCATGGCGACCCGCTGGCGCTGACCGCCGGACAGCGCCTTGGGCTTGCGGTCGAGATAGGGTTCAAGGTCGAGGATCTTGGCAGCCTCAGCAACCCGGGCCGAGATCTCTTCCTTGCTCTTGCCGGCGATCTTCAACGCGAAGCCCATGTTCCCCGCTACCGTCATGTGGGGATAGAGCGCGTAACTCTGGAAAACCATCGCGATATCGCGGTCCTTGGGCTTGAGGTGCGTGACGTCTCTGTCACCGATGCGAATATGGCCGTGATTGACCTCTTCAAGGCCGGCGAGCATGCGTAGGCTCGTCGACTTGCCGCAGCCCGAGGGCCCGACCAGGACGAGGAACTCCCCGTCGGCGATGTCGAGGTCGAGCGCGTCGACCGCGGGCCGCTCGGCGCCCGGGTAGATGCGACTTGCCTGGTCGTAGGTGACGGATGCCATCGAGTCTCCTTGAGTCAGCGAGCGGTTCTCAGGTCTGGGGGTGGACCACGACCTTGACCGACCGCTGGTCGCGTCGGCCCGCCGTCAACGCCTCTTGCACCTGGTCAAGCCGGTAAGAACCGGTGACCAGCCGATCGAGGTCGATCCGTCCCGCCGCGATGAGCGCGATCGCCCTGGGCCAGGTTCCGGCGTAGCGGAACGTGCCGGTGAGTTCGATCTCCCGCTCCTGGATCACCGACAGCGGCAGCAGGATCTCGTCACCACCCATGCCGACGAGCACCGCGCGACCGGCGCGGTCGAGTGCGCGGATCGCCTCGCCGATCGCCGGAGGGTGCCCGGAGCACTCGAGAAGCACCTCCGGGGGCCGGTGGAGGTCGGTGACGCTCGTCTCCCGCACGTCGATGACTGTCGTGGCGCCCAGTTCCTTCGCGAGAGCGAGCCGCACCGGGTTGACGTCGGACACGACGACCTCGGTCGCACCGAAGGCGAGCGCCGCCGCAACGCTGACGAGCCCGATCGGCCCAGCGCCGGTGACGAGTACCCGGGAGCCAGCGGTGACCCGGGCCTTCATGCATGCCCAGATGCCGACCGAGAGGGGTTCGAGCAGGGCGGCGGCGTCATCGCTCACGCTGGGGGGCACCGGGTGGGCGAAGGCCTGGTGCACGACGACGTACTCAGCGAACGCGCCGTCAACGGGCGGGGTCCCGAAGAAGCGCATGTTCGGGCAGAGGTTGTACCGCCCGGCCAGGCACTGTCCGCAGGTTAAGTCCGGAACTCCCGGCTCGATGGACACGCGTTGACCGACGACCAGCCTCGTGACGCCGGGACCGAGTTCCGTCACCTCGCCCGCAGCCTCGTGGCCCAACACCAGCGGGGCCTCGACGACGAATCGCCCGATGCGCCCATGCTCGTAGTAGTGGGTGTCGGACCCGCACACCCCGACGGCGCGGACCCGGACGAGGACCTCGCCCGGACCGGCCTGGGGAATGGGCCGCTGCTCGATGACGACGTGCCCCGGTTCGCGTAGTACGGCTGTTCTCATTTGACGGCACCGAGGGACAGTCCCTGGACAAGTTTGTCCTGAGCCGCGAACCCGGCAATGATCACCGGCAGGGACACCACGAGGGCCGCAGCGCAGACTTTCGCGAGGAACAGACCCTGGCTGGTCACGAAGCCGGTGAGGAACACCGGTGCGGTCTGGGCGACGGTCCCCGTGAGGACCCGAGCGAACAGCAGTTCGTTCCAGGAGAAGATGAAGCAGATCAGGGACGTGGCGGCGATCCCGGGCAGGACAACCGGAGCCACGATCTCGCGCAGGGTCCGGATGAGGCCCGCGCCGTCCATGGAGGCGGCCTCGAGCATCTCGACCGGGACCTCGGCGAGGAACGAGCGCATCATCCAGACTGCGATCGGTAGGTTCATTGAGGTATACAGCACGATGAGCAGCCAGACGTTGTCCAGCAGCCCGGCTGCCTGGGCGAACAGGTAGATGGGCAGCAGACCCGCCACGACCGGCAGCATCTTCGTGGACAGGAAGAAGAACAGGACATCGGTCCACTTCCGGACGGGGCGAATAGATAGGGCGTAGGCCGCGGGAATGGCGAAGACCAGCACCAGCACGGTGGAGAGCACACTGGCCGTGACCGAGTTGAGCAGCGGCGGCCAGGGGCTCGCGCCGCTGGAGGCACCGAAGAACTCCTGGTAGCCCTGCAAAGTCAACGGTGCCGCGATCGACGGCGGGTTGGTGGCCGCGGCCGCCTCGGAGTGGAAAGACGTCAGCAGCATCCACAACACCGGCAGCACGAACAGGATGCCGATCAGCCAGGCCACCATCCCGAAAATCACCCCGCGCCGCGGTGCCCGGGTCCGGCGCGGCGCGCCCTCGGGCGTGCGGCTCGCGGGCACCGGTGCGGTGTCGGTGATGGACGTCATCGGGAAGTCTCCTCACGGAACAGCGACGACACGGTCCGCAGCGCGAAGGTCGCGATGATGATGGTGCCGATCACCACGACGACGCCGGCAGCGGATGCCCGGCCGTAGTCGTGGGCCTGGTAGAAGGTCTGGTAGATCGTGTAGGGAAGGTTGGCGGTGCCCAGCCCGCCGGAGGTGATGGTGAAGACCGCGTCGAAGTTCTGCACGATGTAGATCGATCCCAGCAGGGCGCCGAGCTCGAGGTACTGGCGCAGGTGCGGGAAGGTCATGTAGCGGAAGATCTGCCAGCTGCCGGCACCGTCGATGCGCGCGGCTTCGATGACGTCCAGGGGTCGGCCCTGCAGGCCCGCGAGCAGGATGAGCATCATGAACGGGGTCCACTGCCAGATCAGGGCTGTCTCGACGGACAGCAGCGGCATGGTGGAGATCCAGTCCGGCTGCGGTGGGCGGTTCGAGCCAAACAGCCGCCACACCGCGGTGATCATGCCATTAAGCAGGCCGTACGACGGGTTGTAGAGGGCGTGTTTCCACAGCAGCGCGGCGGCCACGGGAACGACGAGAAACGGCGTGATCATCATGGTCCGCACGGCGCCACGCCCGACGAACTTCCGGTCCAGCAGCAGCGCGATCACCATGCCGAGGAACAGGCTCACGATCACTACGGTCACGGTGAGCAGGACCGTGGTGAAGATCGCGTCGCGCATGTTGACGTCGGTCAGCACCCGCTTGTAGTTGGTGAGACCGGCGAACCCGCGCTCGTCCGGGTAGTAGGCGTTCCAGTCCATGAACGAGACGATCAGGGTGACCACGAACGGCAGCTGGGTGACCACAATCGTGAAGATGAGGGCGGGCAGCAGGGGCGCCCTGCGGGCCCAATCCGCCGAGCGCCGCAACGCATCTCCACCTCGCGCGCTGGACCCGCTCCTGGCGGCGGACGCGACAGCGACACTCATCTGGCCGCCTCCTTTGTTGTCGTCCACTCCGGAAAGGTCGAGGGGTGTGCCGCCGAGTTGGTCACCGCGGCTCCCGGGCGCGGTAGCGCTCGGCCACGTCNTCGGCGAGCTGCTGTCCGCGTTCNAGCGCTGCATCAACNGTGGTCTGGCCGGCGATCGCGGAGCTGACCCCCTGNGACACCTGCGTACCGAGGTCGGGAAACTCGGGTATGTCGACGAATTGGATCCCGAGCGCCGGACGNGGCTGGACCCCGGGGTTGCGGGGGTCGGCACTCTCGATGGCGCTGCGGGTGGGTTCAGCGAACGCCGATGCCTGCTGCAGATACGCCGCGTTCTGGTAGGTCGAGGCACGCTTGCCTGCCGGCACCCTTGACCAGCCAAGTTCGGACCCCACGAGCTCTTCGTAGTTCTTGCTGGAAGCCCATGAGATGAACTTCCAGGCATTGCCCTTTTTCGCACTCGCCTGCTGGATGCTCCACGACCACGCGTAGAGCCAGCCCGAGCTGGGCGTCTCGACCACCGGCGCGGGGGCGTACCCGATCTTTCCCCGCACCGGGGAGTTGGCTGCCTCGAGAGAGCCCGCGGCGGAGGTGGCGTCGTACCACATGGCGGCGTTGCCCTGGATGAGGTCGTTGAGGCACTCGGTGTAGCCGGCTTGCGGCGCTCCGATCTCGCCGTGATGGCGAACCAGGTCCACGTAGAATTGGGTGGCTTTCTTGAAGGCCGCGCCGTTCACCTGGGGTTGCCAGTCCTTGGTGAACCACGTCCCGCCAAAGGTGTTCACGACGGTGGTCAGTGGGGCGAAGAGCTGGCCCCAGCCCGGCTGGCCGCGTAGGCAGATCCCAGCCATCCCCGGCTCGGCGTGGTCGACCTTCGCCGCAATGTCGCCAACTTGGGTCCACGTCGGTTTCGCCGGCATTGTTACGCCCTTTGCCGCGAGCACGTCCTTGCGATACATGAGGAAGGATGATTCGCCGTAGAACGGCTCACCGTAGAGCTTCCCGTCCTGCGCTGTCAGTGACGCCGTCATGGGCCCGAGAATGTCCGCCTGATTGAACGTGGGGTCGGCTGCGACGTAGCGGTCCAGTGGGGCGATCCATCTGCTCTTGGCGTAAATCGGTATCTCGAAGTTGCTTAGGGTAGCAACGTCGTACTGCCCGGCCTGGCTGGAGAACTCCTGGCTGATCTTGTCCCGTACGTCGTTCTCCGGCAGGACGGTGAAGTTGACCGTGATGCCGGTGTCCTTGGTGAAATGCTTCGCGGTGAGCTGTTGGAGATCGACCATCTGTGGGTTGTTTACCATCAGCACGTTGATGCTGTTGGGGCCGCCGCCACCCGCGCCACCGCCCCACCCAGCGCATCCGCTCACGATCAGAGCCAGCGTTGCCGTCACCACGGCCAGTGTCGATCGCACGCGTATACGCACCGGTCGGTCCTCCACCACTTGGGAAGAGCGATGTCGATCCGGTCTGCTCATAGGAGCAGGCCGGATCTCATACGAGACACGAGTGTGATATGCCACACAGGCGCCGTCAAGGGCGTGTGCGATAGTGGGCGGGTCATCGCTCAAATGAGCAGGAGGTGTGATGGCAGATCAGGTCGGGGGGCCCGCTCAGGTGGTGCTCACTGCGTCAGTCGCGCGCCGCTACTACCTCGACGGGCGGTCCAAGGTCGAGATCGCCGAGGAGTTCGGACTGAGCCGCTTCAAGGTGGCACGGCTCATCGACGCGGCACGGGACAGCGGGCTCGTCCGGATTGAAATCCATCACCAAGGCGAGATCGACGTGAATCTGTCGGCACATGTCCAGGACAGGTACGGGCTGCAACACGCGATCATCGTTGACACGCCGGACGACCACGCCGAGTCGCTGCGCCAGCATCTGGGACGAGCTGCAGCCGAGTTGCTCAGCGAGGTGATCACCCCTCGAGATGTGCTCGGTCTTGCTTGGGCACGCTCGGTCAGTGCGATGGCCAAGTCCCTGCCGCGGCTGCCCGGCATCCCGGTCGTCCAGTTGACCGGGGCCCTCTCGCTACCAAACGACGACGACTGCTCCGTCGACGCCGTGCGGGACGTGGCACGCGCATCGGGCGGGCGCGCATTCCTCTTCTACGCGCCCTTCACAGTTCCCGATGCCACCACTGCCCGGGCTCTGCGCCAACAGCCGGAGGTGGCGCGAACCTTTGGCCAGTTACCCTTTGTTACCAAGGCCGTTGTCGGGGTTGGGCTCTGGGAGTGTGGCCAGTCAACCCTGTATGACGCAGCGGAGGAATGCGACCGGCGAGCGTTGCGCCACCTCGGCGTCTGTGCCGATATCTCAGGCGTCTTTGTCTCAGCCGACGGCGAAGCGGTGCAGACCGACCTCGCGGAGCGCATGATCGGCATCACCGCGGAACAGATGCGAGCAATACCGGAAGTCATTGCCATCCCATACGGCACGGCTAAGGCGCCCGCCGTGCGGGCCGCTCTCCGCAGCGGGCTTGTCAGCGGCCTCGTGACGCACACAGCACTTGCTCACGCCTTGCTCGACAACGGATGAGGGGCACTTTCTACAAGGGCGGACAGGTCTCGGAGGCATTGGTGTCCGATCGGCAACAATCCGAGATCCCGCTACTAGGAGGCACCGCCAACCGTGGGAAGGTCGTGCGAGCCGGCAACACAGTACGTCGGCCGCTCCGACGAACCAGCCCGGCGACTCACGCCCTGCTGTGCCATCTGACGGATATCGGATTCGACGGTGCCCCACGCTTCATCGGCATAGATTCGCAGCAGCGAGAAGTGCTTTCGTATATCCCAGGAACAGCCGTGACGCCACCGTATCCCGACTGGGCGCTCACCGATGAGGCCCTTGTCAGTGTGGCGGAACTCCTGCGCGCGTACCACCAGGCCGCCCGCACCTTCGATCCCACTCCTTATGCCTGGCCGTCGTCGCCCCCGGAGGTTTATAAGGGCGATCTGATCAGCCATAACGACCCCAACTTGGATAACGTCGTGTTCCGTGCCGGTAAAGCCGTGGCGCTCATAGACTTCGACCTCGCGAGCCCAGGTTGCAGATTGTGGGACATCGCATGTGCAGCGCGGCTCTGGGCACCGCTACGACCTGCCTGCTATATCAGTGACGTCCGGTGCGGCCGAGTGCTCGACCGGTTCCGGCTATTCGTAGACAGCTACGGGCTGGGTAACGCCGACCGACTACGAGTCGTGGACGCCGTTGCGCAGAACCACGATTGGTGCTATGACAACGTCCGGAACAATGCTGCGCACGGCCATCTCGCTTTCTCTGAATATTGGAATGCAGCGGCGACGGAGCGAGCTGACCGGATTTGCCACTGGTACGTCGAGAACGGACCAGCCCTGCAGGCCGCACTCGTCTGATCGAGTAGGAAGTGCCCGAGGATTGTGACGAGGCGAATTCCCCGACTCCGTCTTGGATCAGTGGAGAGGTTGAGGAGCGAGCGTCAGAGGTACGGATCCGGCAGGTCGCAGGGTGATGCCGGTGGTCAGTGCCACGGGGCCGGCCGGGGCGTGCAGGCCGAAGGTGCGGACGATGCTGGCGGTGGCCAGGGTCGCCTCGAGCATGGAGAAGTACTGGCCGATGCAGGCTCTTGGGCCACCGCCGAACGGCAGGTACGCGTAGCGGTGACGCTGCTTTTCCTGCTCGGCGGTGAACCGGTCGGGATCAAAGCGCTGCGGCTGTTCCCATATCCGTGGGTCGCGGTGGGTGACCCACGGGCTCACGAACACGTCGGCGCCCGGCGGCAGGTGGTAGCCGTCGATCACCTCTTCCTCGGGAATCTGCCGCCCCATCCCGTAGGCCGACGGGTACAGTCGCATCGCTTCTTTGACCACCTGGGTGGTGTAGGTCAGCGCGGCGATCCGCTCCACGGTCGGTGTCAGATTGCCAGCGCCGAGCACCTTCTCGGCCTCGACGCGCACGCGCTGTTGAACGTCGGGATGGCGGCCGAGCAGATGCAGCGCAAACGTCAGCGCGGTCGCGGTCGTTTCGTGGCCGGCGAGCAGGAAAACCAGCACCTGATCACGGACCTCGGCGTCGTCAAGTGCGTCAGCGCCGACGGCATCAGGTTCGCGGGCGCGCAGCAGCAACGACAGCAGGTCTTCGTCGCGGCCGGCGGCGGTGGTGGCGCGGCGACGGTCGATGATGTCCTCCACTACCTCGTACAGTTGCCGTTGGGCACGTCCAGCGCGGTGGTTGGCTGGGGTCGGCCAGCTCGCCGGCAGGCGCAGCGGCGATTGGGAACGGCGCAGGACATGCGCGCTGATCACCGGGAAGGCGTCCCGCAGCGTTGGCGTGGCCTCGTTGAGGTCATCGCCGAACAGCACCCGTCCGATCACGGCAAGCGTCAGGCGCATCATGTCCTCGGCTGCGTCGACCGTGCCGCCGTGCCGGGCGCTGGCGCGCCAACGATCGATCAGTGCCGCGGTCTCCTCAGCCATCACATCGACGTAGCCAGCCACCCGACTGCGGGTGAAGAGCGGCTGGATGAACCGCTTTTGACGCTGCCAGCGCTCACCCTCACTGGTCAAAATGCCATCGCCGAACATCGCAGCGGTCTCCCGGTAGAACAGGTTGCCCTTGGTGTAGCGCCGACCCGTGCCGGTCAGCACTTGCCGCGCCCCTTCAGGGGAGAACACCGCATACATCACGATCCGCAACCCGCGTGGGCCAGCCGAGAAGCGAACGACGTCGCCGTAGCGGCGGTGGGCCTTCTCCAAGGTTCCCAGCAGGTCGCGGCGCAGATCGAGAGCTGAGCCAAGCAGCGGGATACCGGCGGGGCCTGGTACGTCCCATCGCGGGGTGGTGGCGGTCAGACGGGTCATCATGGGCTTCCCTCTCGGGCGAGGTAAACGCCGGGTCACGGCCTTCATATACAGAGACCCGTCGAACTCGCAGTGATACTTCACCTAAAAAGTAGGGATCCTCGATGGCAGGTACAGAACTGTATAGCCGAACGCTGATCGTAATCGATCTATCCGCCGCGACGACCATGGATAACCACCAGTTTGTACGGCTTTTCCGCGCCATGCTACCGACGCGACCGTCGGCGAGGTCATGGCGCACGTCTGTGAGCCACGGGCACGGGCTGCTCACCGCCGCCAGCATCAACGCTCGTGGGCCGGAGCCTGGAGACCTTCGCCCGGTGCCGGCCTACCTTGTTGCAGGCGGACTCCCTGCGTTGGACAAACTGGACGAATGAGGACGCCCGCACGGCATATCGTCAACCTGTGTGTCTATCTTCAGGCTCTTCATGAGCGCAATGTTGCCTTCTACAAGCGACACGGTTTCCAGATAACCTCAAAAACTGCATCAAACCGTGGCGAGCCGCCGTGCTGGGGCATGATCCGACCCTAACCATACTGATCGTCACCTCGTGGTTATTCACGACGTCACCTATCCGCGAGCTCGATGATCGGGTACTCGGGCCGCCACATGGCCTGGTGCACCTGCCGGACCGCGTTGTCCACGGGCACCTGTGCCAAACCCTGCTCGGCCGCCGCGACCGCGACCGCGACAGCTACGGCGGCGGAGACGGTGCGTAGATCCTC
>JGI12053J15887_10000732_pt1 | contig 14034 bp, 13 predicted proteins | sample MedBloCAOM1_O3_FD_15887 | JGI IMG/M metagenome (IMG submission 15887)
CGGCTCGTTACCTGTTACTCCCTAACACAAGTGGCGCGATGAACGCAGACGAAGCTGTGCGCATGGCTCGCTTGGCCGCGTCGGCAGGATTGCCAAAATGGGTCAAACTCGAGATTCATCCCGATCCTCATTATCTGCTACCTGATCCGATCGAAACGTTGAAGGCAACCGAGCAGCTTGTCCGCGAGGGGTTTACAGTCTTGCCCTATATCAATGCTGATCCGGTGCTTGCAAAACGGCTTCAGGAAGCAGGCAGCGCAACGGTGATGCCCTTGGGCTCCCCTATCGGAAGCAACCGCGGTCTGCGAACACGTGACCAAATCGAAATCATAATCGCTCAGGCAACCGTTCCCGTGGTCGTTGACGCAGGGATCGGCGCTCCGAGTCAGGCAGCAGAAGCGATGGAAATCGGAGCCGACGCCGTGTTGATCAATACCGCAATTGCAATTGCCTCGGATCCGGCGGGAATCGCCGGAGCGTTTCGCGACGCGGTCTTGGCCGGTCGAACTGCTTTCGAAATCGGCCTTTCACCGGCAGAATCACATGCGGTGCCAACGAGCCCACTCACAAGTTTTCTTTCGCACGTTCAGTGAACATTGTTGAAGTCCAGAATTTGTCGGTTTGGTTTCCCATCAAGTCCCCCTTTCTGCGGCGGACAACCGGCCATATCAAAGCCGTAACCGATGTTTCGTTCGCGGTACCTGCTGGCAAGACCGTCGGGCTCGTCGGCGAAAGCGGCTCAGGCAAAACAACAGTCGGCAAAGCGATTCTCAATCTGGTTAGACCGACTCAAGGAAAAATTCTGTTTCGCGATTGCATCATCAGCGAACTTCCCGAGTCTGAATTCCGTCCGCTCAGGCGCGAGATTCAAATGATTTTCCAGGATCCGTTCGGTTCACTAAACCCCCGCTGGAAAATCCTCGATATCATCAGTGAACCGCTGAAAATTCATTTCCCGCAACGGACCCGTTCCGAACGCGAAGAAATCGTTGCCGGCCTTCTAATCAAAGTCGGATTGGACGCGGAACTGATGCGTCGTTTTCCTCATGAATTCAGCGGGGGCCAACGTCAGAGGATCGGTATTGCCCGAGCGTTGGCCGTCGAACCTTCGTTGATTGTGTGCGATGAACCGGTCAGCGCTTTGGATGTAAGTGTTCAGGCTCAGATCGTCAACCTTCTGCAAGACCTTCAGGAAGAATTCCGAATTTCATACCTTTTCATCGCACATGATCTCGCGGTCGTAGAACATATCAGCGACGAAGTAGTCGTCATGTACCGAGGCGAAATGGTCGAAGCCGCCCCCTCCGAAATGATCTACAGGGAACCGAAACATGAATATACGCGAAACTTGCTCGCCAGCGTCCCGACGGTAGGATAATTGCTGGTAATCAGTAATCAGTGAATACTGAATAGTGATCACCGATTACTGAATACTGAGCGTCGCTGTTCCCGATCGCATAATGAATACGTTTCTTCGGAAGTTGTTCGGATTGAATTGGTTGCTGGTCGCACTTGCAATCGGCCTTTCCATCTTTGGTGTCATGGCAATCTACAGCGCGACCTACATGCGGGACGAAGTTTACCTCACCGAAATGTGGCGTCGGCAAATTGTCTGGCTCGCGATCGGTATCGTCATCTTTTTCGTTACGGCGATCATTGATTATCGAAGCCTGCTGAACAACGTCGTCGTTCCGCTGATTCTTTACCTGGCTGGGCTAGGATTTCTTGTGCTGACTCATTTTATCGGCCGTACAACCTACGGAGCAAAGAGCTGGCTGGAAATCGGCCCAATCAACTTTCAGCCCGCTCAGCTCGCCGTTGTTTCGACCCTCATTCTCTTAGCGTGGCTCCTGGCGAATACCGAAAATTGGAGCGGATTTTGGCCAACCATTGGCCGAATCATGAGTTGCGGTGCCATTATTGCGCCTCCATGGCTGTTAATCCTGATTCAACCGGATCTGGGTGAGTGCCTCGTCTGGATCCCTGCCCTTCTCGCATTGCTTTACGTCGGACGCGTTCCAAAGAGGTATCTCCTGGTCATGATCATCGTAGGGCTCGCCGTCATACCAGTCATCGCCAATTTTGGCCTGAAAACCTATCAACGCGAGCGGCTCACGACCTTTATTAATCCCGATTACGATCCACAAGGCGCAAGCTGGACCATCAATCAGTCCCTGATCGCCATCGGGTCGGGCGGATTTTACGGAAAAGGATTCACCGCTCCGAACACACAGGTCCAACTCGGGTTTTTGCCGGCGACGATTGTCCACACCGATTTCGTTTTTGCTGCAATCGCTGAGCAACTCGGATTCGTCGGCGGTGCGGCACTGGTTGGCGCTTTCGCGGCGCTCCTTCTCACCGGTCTGCTCATTGCTGCGTCAGCGATAGACGACTTGGGACGGCTTATCGCCGTCGCCATCGTGACACTCATATTTACGCACGTTTACATGAATATCGGGATGACAATTTCCATTACGCCTATCACCGGCGTTCCGCTTCCAATGATCAGTTACGGCGGCTCGTTCCTCGTTTTGATCCTGTTCGCGCTCGGTATTCTTCAAAGCATTTGGATCCATCGAAAAATTCCGCTCGGCAAACGCCGATAGTCGGAATCGCTCGCAAACCCTCGTCGTTGTGGACCCGATCGCGCTGACAGATTAAATTCGAAGTGGTTCGCTATCTTTTACAACAACGCATCATGACGTTCATTTTCTCGCGCAAAGCCGCAATGGCGCAAAGGTAACGCAACGGAAAAGAAAATTTGGCTGGCCGAATGGAAGCGCTTTCCCGTTCATCTGAAAATGCTTTTGCGTCTCCGTTTCCTTATATTGACGCGCATGCGCTGCCGCGGGACATCCGTCCAAAATCCGCGAAGACCCTTTCGGGTTGGGGCGGTGCCGGCGCCTCGCGGCATTGCTGACTCTTTAAATGGGATTCAACCCTTCGTCTCGCCATCGCCTTGCGGAGCCCTCCGGCGGCTCTCCCCAACGCTTCCTATACCACTCACAGGCTTACACTAACCCCCAACCGCCTGATAGCGTCTCAGCCCCTGCCGCCAGAGTGCATTTGCTCCGAAGAAGGCAATCAGGACCCAGAAACACTGGATTGCCAATCCTTCCCAAACGTCTCGCCCATGGATTTGTCCCATGAAGATCGAGATCGGAAAATAAAGTTCGTATGGAAATGGCAAAAACCGCAGAAACGCTTGTATGCCCGGGGGCATAAATCCGAGCGGAAACATATGGCCGCTCAGAAAGTACTCGAACGAAAAGATGATAAATACGATGGTCGAAATCTCCAGCATCCAAAACGCCAACATTGCAACCGAATACGAAATCAGAAACTGGAGCGCGGCAGCCAGCACAACACTGATCGCGGAGAGCACCCAGATTTCCCAATCTAACGGCCAGCGAAGATACTGGCGGAACGCAAAGAAAATTCCGATGACTACCGGCAGCGTAACGAATGTGTACAGGAGCCGGTTGCTAACGAATAACGAAGCTCTGTAAGCCAGATAATTCATCGGTTTGACCAAGAATGAATTCATCTGGCCATCACGTATATCTGCGGCCATTTGAAACTCATCGTCGGTCGGAGAAATCAATCCATCGAGCACGAGGACGAGAAGAAAATAGAAAACGACGGCGGCATAATCGAATTGATTAATCCCGCCTCCCTTCGCCTCAAAGATTGCTCCCCAGATGAACACCGTCCCGAGCAGTGGAAAAATCGCAAATAACGCCCTAAACCAAAAATTCCAGCGATAGACAAAAGTGTTCTGAAGACCGATGTCGAACACTTTGAGGTATTTCTGCATAGGAAGGAGTTGGGAGCTGGAATCTAGGAGCTAGGAGGTCCTGTCATGAGCCAACAATTTTACATCTTTACAACATACTCTATTATTGTTATTCATTTCCATGAATGTACCTGCAAAATCGTTTGAAGATCTTATTGTTTGGCAGAAGGCGCATCAGTTCGTCCTGGCTATTTATGCGCTTACAGAATCTTTTCCGCGAAGCGAGCTTTTCGGGTTAACATCCCAGATGCGCCGAGTTGGCATATCTATACCTTCGAATATCGCCGAGGGCTTCAAAAAGCGTAGCACAAAGGAGAAGGTCCATCTGCTGAATGTCGCGCAAGCATCGTTGGAAGAAAGCCAATATTACTTGATTCTTACCCGCGACCTCCGGTACGGCGATACAGGCCAACTCAGACCAAATCTCGACGAAATAAGCCGGATACTAGAGTCGTACGTCAAAGGGATCGAACGCACTCACGCTCTCTCCTAGATCCCAGATCCTAGCTCCTCCCCTCAATAGATCTTGATGTACGCCTTCTCTCGCAGGCTATCGATCCACTTTTGGGTCGCTTTTTGGCGTTGCACCTGTTCGAGCTTCTTTTGGATCCCGTCTCGAACTTCATCAATCGGAATAAAGGCTGAATTCTTCCGCGATTCGCAGAAGAGCAAGTAGTAGGAATCACCAACTTGAACTACCTGGCTGGCCTGACCGGGCGACAAAGAGAAAGCGACNTTCGTCAGATCCTGGTTCAACGTTTTACGATCGATCAAACCCCAGTCTCCGCCCGATTCCGCTGTCCCATCCATCGAATAGGTCTTCGCCATCGTGGCAAAATCGGCGCCATCCTTGACCTTCTGTCGAATTTCTTCCGCCATTTTGCGGGTAGAATCGCTAGCATTCGCATCCAAAGGGTCGGCATTCAAAACGATCATCCTGAGCTTCAACTGTTCCGGTGTCGCGAACTCCTGCTTGTTCGCTTCGTAGTAGGCCTGAACGGTCTGAGGCGATGCAGCAAAGTTTCCTTTTACATTGTTCTGGCGCATTGCACCGACGATCACTTTGTCCCGCTGAACTTCGCGGAATTTACTCATCGTATACCCCTGCGCGTTAAGCGTGCGCACAAATGCTTGGCGATCACCGGCAAATTCATCTTTGATCAGATTCTGCAACTGATCGTCGATGACGTATTCAGGGATGTTGAACTGTTTCTTCTTAAATTCCTGAAGGATCAGCTGCCGATCGATCAAATCGCTGAGTGCAGCAAGACGGGCTTCTTTGATCTTATCGATCAGTTCCTGGCCGGTAAATTGTTCTCGGAGTGTTTTCTCCCGAGGTCCGGAAACATCCTGGACTTGGGAAAACGTGATGACGTCACCGTTCACCACCGCGGCAATTCCGTCGATAACCTGGGGATCGGCGGCCCAGGTCACAGGACTTAAAACAGCAGCGAGGATAAACAACAGGCAGGAAAACAACTTCGCGGGCATTGGCATGGTCAAGAAAGTCGGCTTAGAAGAGAGTACAGGCTGTGCAGATTATTTTCGCTCTTGGACGAAGTCAAGCGAGGAAACCGATCCCCAATCAGGATATAATCACCCCCCCTGGTCAGCATCACTTTTGAATCTTTGACCTCGATTGATGTCACTTTTGCTTTCGCGGCAATGGCCTTTATGTCGTTCAGCATGAGAATGTTACGTGCTGCTTCCGGTTGGGGCCCAAATCGGTCGATCCATTCTTTTCCCAATTTAACCAATTCTTCATGCGTCGTGGCGAGCGCCAATTTTTTGTAGGCTTGAATCCGAATTTGTGGCTGCGCGATGTAATCCGCTGGAATAAACGCCGGCACAAGATCCGACTCGGCGAGAACAAAATCTGCCTCGTTCGTGGCAACAAAATCGAGCCGAAGAAATACCTCTACCCTGGATCTGGACCTTTTTCCTTTCAGTTTTTCGACTGCCTGCTGCAATAATTGGCAATACAGATCGAACCCGATATTCACGATATGCCCACTTTGGGCGGTCCCGAGAATGTTTCCAGCGCCGCGAATCTCCAGGTCCCGCATCGCTATCTTGAAGCCGGCCCCAAGACCCGAGTACTGCTTGATCGCATTGATCCGGCGGCGAGCCGCTCCGACTGTCATCATTTCGCGCGGCAAAAGCAGGTAAGCGTACGCTTTGTGCTGAGCTCGGCCTACGCGGCCGCGCAATTGATACAGATCAGCCAATCCAAATCGGTCTGCCCGATCGATAATGATGGTGTTGGCGTTTGGAATATCGAGGCCACTCTCTATAATCGTCGTCGAGATCAAAACATCGGTCTTACCAGACACAAAACGATGCATGACTTCCTCGAGATCGTTCTCGTCCATCTGGCCATGACCGATATCGATGCGGGCCCCGGGACATAAAAGCCGGATTCGATCCCGCACATGATCGATGGTCTGAACGCGATTGTGCAGAAAATAAACCTGCCCATTCCTTTTAAGTTCCCGCTGAATTGCGTCACGGATGATCCGCTCATCGTAACCACAAATCATGGTTTCAACCGGAAGCCGGTTCGGAGGCGGCGTTTCGATAACAGACATGTCCTTCGCTCCGACGAGTGAGAGGTAGAGCGTCCGCGGTATAGGAGTAGCCGATAAGGTCAATACGTCTATCAGCTTGAACCGTTCTTTGAACCGCTCTTTATGCTTTACGCCAAAGCGTTGTTCCTCATCGATTACGACCAGACCGAGCCGGTTAAATTCTAAATCGGGCGAGATTAGCCGATGAGTCCCNATCACGATATCAATCGAGCCGGTCCGCAAACCTTCAAGCGTCGACTTCTGCTCGCGTTGCGTGAGAAACCGGCTCAACATCCCNACCGTGATCGGATAATCCGACATTCGTTCCCGGAAATTATTATAATGCTGCTGAGCCAGAACGGTCGTTGGTACCAGCATGACCACCTGTTTGCCGCTCATCACTGCTTTGAACGCCGCTCGAATTGCAACTTCGGTTTTTCCAAACCCGACATCGCCGCAAATAAGACGGTCCATCGCACGGTCGGATTCCATGTCCTCCTTAGTCTCATGAATCGCCCGCAGCTGGTCTATTGTTTCATTATAGACAAAAGAAGACTCAAACTCGATCTGCCATTTTGTATCAGACGGAAATGCGAATCCGAGGTTCGCATTTCGCTCTGCTTGAATGCTCAGCAGTTTTGTCGCGTAATCGAATACTGCCGTTTCAGCCGCTTTCTTCGCTTTACTCCAGCGACTGTCTCCCATCCCGCTGAGCTCAGGGAATCGTTTGCCGATCCCCACATAACGCGAAATCAGGAAGGCCTGCTCGAATGGAACATAGAGGCGCGATTCGTTCGCGAACTCCAACACAACAACTTCTTGTTTCGTATCGTTCTGATGCAGTGTTTGAATCCCTCGATACTTGCCAATCCCATGTTCGAGATGGACCACAAGATCGCCTTCGGCAATCTCTGAAAAATCGATCGGAGCCCGCGCCCCTCTAAGCCGCGACCGTCGGAGGGACAATCGCCGCGCGCTCGGGCTTTGGTAACGGCCGAAAATTTCCGCATCGCATAGAACAACGAGTTTTCCTTCCGGATAGGTAAACCCATGCGTTAATGAACCGACAACAAACTCGCAAGCGTCGACGTCGATTTCATTATCTTGCAACACATCACGAAGACGTTCTATTTCGCCTTCGTTGTGACAAATTGCATAAAGCCGCCACTGATCCGAGATCCACTCCCTGATCTGCCGGAGCGCACTTTCACGCTTCGCTTCTTCGACTAGGAAATCACCGGCTTCGAACCCTTCAAATCCGGTCCCGAAAAAGGCACCTTCGTATTGCTCAACTTCTCCCACCGACACCGTTCCCGTCGAGATCGCAATCTGTGCTTCGGCGTTGTCGACATCGGCGGCGATCAAGAGATCCCCTTTCCGAATATAATCCCGTAAACTTGTCTTACCTGATTCCGGACCGCCTTGACTTTGCCGAAACGGTTCCCCCAACAGAATCTCACACTGCGGCAGAATCTGAATCGATGTCTGTTCATCTAAATCAAACTCCCGAATCGAATCCACCTCTTCTCCAAAAAGTTCAATTCGGACCGGCAACGAATGTTGCCAAGAAAAAATATCCAGAATTCCTCCCCGCACGGCAAATTGTCCACGGGTCGTGACTTGCGGAACCTGTTCGTAACCGCTCTCGATCAACCTGGACAAGAAGCTTTCCCGATCCATTCGATCGTTGCGCTTGACCGTAGTTGTCTGACTTTGTAGAGCCTCCGGACCTGGAACCAGGTCGTTCAGAGAATCGGCGCATAACACAACCACCGAGCGTTTTCCCTCCGAGACCTTTCGAAGAAGGTCCAATCGTTCCGCGACAATCTCCGGATCGGGTACCGCACCTTCGATTGCCGGCATCTCCAATTGCGGAAAGAACAACCCTTCTACTTGCCAATTTAAGAGTCCGTTAAAGATCTCCTCCTGTCGCCGAACATTTGGACAAACGATCCAGACCGATCGGGAAATATGATACCGGACCGCGCATGCGGTGACAAACGACTGCGCTCCTTCGACTACATGTTCGAAGGCGGTCTGTCCTCTCTTTCTTAGCCGCTTCGCGAATTTCTCCGAACTCGCAACCCCATGAACAAGATTCGAAAGTCTAGAGCCGGAGTCGACTTCCTCGGTTCCGTTTCCGTTTGAGCGAACGCTGGGGCCGCCAACCTGCAAATGAATATTCTTTTGCACTCGCTATCTCCTTAACCATAGGCGGTCGCTCGACAATTAGAGTGCCGACCAGAAATCATCATTTCGGTATCAAGCGTAGAAAAACAAACCATTCCCAACTCTAACTCTCGTCGCGCACGCAGTGCGCATCCAGGAATACTCGCTAAGAGCATTCCTATTGGAAGTTCAGTTCTTTCGTGATCCCGTACCGTTCGATCCTCTTCCTTAGGGTCGCTCGAGTTACACCCAGCAATTTCGCTGCTTTCACCTGGTTGCCTTTCGTCCGTTTCATGGCAAACAATGTGAACTCGCGTTCGAGCCAAGGCAGCAATTGCAGCGAATTATCGGTCGCAGCTGCGTCCAATAAAGTCTCGACTGCCGTCTCCAGAGTCGGTTTCGCAGCTGTGCCGCCGCTCGTCTTAGCGAATTGCTCCGCCTCAAGATCTAAGTCCGGCTGACGCGTTGCCCCGCCGAGCGGAATATCTTTCGGAAGCAATACGTCACTCGTTGCCAGAACACAGGCTCGCTGAATTGTGTTTTCCAGTTCGCGCACGTTCCCGGGCCATGGATATTCCTCCATCAATTTCATCGCATCTTCAGAGAGCTTGAGTTGCGGCAAATGTTTTACTGAAGCGATCTTTTTCAGGAAATAATCCGCCAGCAAATTGATGTCGTCACGTCTTTGGCGAAGTGGCGGTAAATGAATCCGAACGACGTTCAAACGATAGAACAAATCTTCCCGAAATTGTTTCTTCGCAACTTCCTGCTCCAACGTTTTGTTCGTCGCAGCAATAATCCGGACATCGGTTTTGATAGTTGAATTGCCGCCGACTCGCGAAAACTCCCCTTCTTGCAGAACGCGCAATATTTTGCTCTGTACCTGTAACGCCATGTCGCCGATTTCATCCAGGAAAAGGGTGCCACCATTGCTCTGTTCAAATCGGCCTATCCGTTGAGTGGCAGCTCCTGTGAATGCCCCTTTTTCGTGGCCGAAAAGTTCGCTCTCAAGCAAATTCTCAGGGATCGCAGCACAATTGATCGCAATAAACGCCTGACTGCTCCGGTTGCCGTAGTGATGAATTGCGCGCGCAACCAATTCCTTCCCGGAACCGCTTTCTCCGGTAATCATGACCGGGGCATCGCTGTGCGAGACCCTGCCGATCATCTTGAACACTTGTTGCATGGCCTGCGATTGTCCGACAAGACTGTCCTGGTATTGCTCAACCGTAAGCTGCGGCTTGAACGCGGTAGCGGAGCGCATTTCCGCTTGCGCTGTCAACGCAGCATCGACCACCGGCTTCAGATTGAATGGAAGCGATTCTTTGCGCAGATAATCGAACGCTCCAAGCTTCATCGATTCGATCACCGATTGGGTGGTGCCGAACGCACTCATTAAAATAACGATCGCGTTTGAGTCGCGTTGTCGAACCCGCGCCAATAGTTCGAGACCACTAAACGGCATCAGATGCGTTTCGGAAATCAAGAGGTCCGGGTTCTCCGAAACATAGATCTTATACGCTTCATCTGCGTTCGTAGCGACCGCGACTCGGGTCGTTGGCGTCTCGAGCTGGTTTTGAGCCCACTCTAAAAAATCGGTTTCCGGATCAACTAACAAGATCGTCTGCATCAATAGCTGTGCCCAAATGGCTTACTAGGAACCCACTTTCGAAATCCCATTATCCATGAGCAAAATTATAAACTTTCCGTAATTACACCATCGCGTAAACATTTTACACAATTTCCAACCCCTGCGTCTACACCCCTCCGTAACGGCGATTTCGCCGACCGTATTCTTCAACCGCTTCGATCAAATCAGCTCTTCGAAAATCTGGCCAGAGCTTTTGTGTGACGTAGATTTCCGTATAACTCAACTGCCAAAGCAAAAAATTGGAGATCCTCATCTCGCCCGAAGTCCTGATAAATAGATCCGGATCAGGGAACCGGCTAGTGTAAAGACTCTGCTGAAATAGTTCAGCATCAATTTGATCCGGCGCCAATCGTCCCGACTGCACGTCGCCAACAATCTTTTTCACTGCATCGACGATCTCGGTGCGTCCACTATAGTTGACCGCCAGTATGGCCGTCAGCTTGTCACCCATCTCAGTGGCTTTAATTGACTCTTGAACCTGTCTGCGTGCTCCGGCAGGGATCTCATCCAGCCGTCCGATCGCTTCCAGTTTCACGCCCCGCTTGCGCAGTTCGATCGTGTAGTCCTTCAGAAATTTCTGAAGCAACCCCATCAGCGTATCCACTTCTTCCTTGGGTCGCCGCCAATTCTCAGTCGAAAATGTGTACAATGTCACGTACTCAACTCCAAGCTCGAGACAGCCTTCGACACATTCCTTTGCCGAGTTCGCTCCCTCAAGGTGGCCACGGCTTCGGGGCCAGTTGCGTTGCCTGGCCCACCGGCCATTACCATCCATTATCACTGCAATATGCCTGGGAGCTTTGGTGGACATTCTCAATCATTGGGTCCCGCGACCCGTCTAGGGCGCTATACTCCCGCCCTACACATCATAGACAACAAAAATCGTCTGCGACACGCGTGGCAAGATTCCTTTTATTCAACCAGAATCGTCTGAGCACGACTCTTGCCAACGCCCACCAGTCTTAGTTTCGCTCCGGTCAATTCGCAAATCTTCAGCAGGTATTGCTGCGCTTTTTCCGGGAGTTCAGCAAACGAACGCGCTTCACTGGTCGGTTCCTGCCAGCCCGGATATTCAACGTATACCGGTTTGCACTGAGCAAGTTGTTCGATCGACGTGGGCGGTACTTCGACTCGTTTGCCATCCAGTCTGTATGCAACACAGACCTTGAGTGTCGGCAAAGAATCAAGGCCATCCAGATTCGTTACCGCCAATTCGTCTATCCCATTCACTATCGTTGCGTACCTGGTTGCAACCGCATCAAACCAACCGCATCGCCGTTCTCTCCCGGTAACGGAACCATATTCGCGTCCCATCGAATGCATCAGATCGGAAATCTCTTCTGCTTCGGTCGGAAATGGACCTTCACCAACGCGCGTGGTGTACGCTTTCATTGCTCCAACAACACGGTCAATCCGATTTGGAGGCACCCCTGCTCCCGTACACGCGCCACCTGCGGTGGTGTTGGACGATGTCACAAAGGGATACGTCCCATGGTCCAGATCCAAAAAGGTGCCTTGCGCGCCTTCAAACAAAATTTCTTTTCCGGCGCCCATCGCCTTGTGAATCGTTAAAACTGTGTTCGTGACCAATGGCCTGATCTTTTCACCGACCTCTAGGTATTGCGCCAATAGCTTTTTGAGATTAAGCGGCTTGCAACCCGATTCCTTCAAAAGGGCGTTCACTTCTTTGACCCGCCGCTTCAGTTTCTCCGTGAAGACTTCCGGCCGCAGCAAATCTCCGACACGTATCCCGATTCGCGCGATCTTGTCGCCGTATGCAGGACCGATTCCTCGTTTGGTCGTTCCGATTTTCCGGGCCCCCATCGCCTCTTCACGTTGCTGGTCAAATAGTTGATGATACGGAAATACGAGATGGGCGCACTCGCTGATCTGAAGATTCTTCGAATTAATCTTCACGCCTTTTGCCACCAACTCGGACATCTCTTCCCAAAATGCCAATGGATCGAGCACCACGCCGTTGCCGATCACGCAAAGTTTTCCTTTGCGAAGAATCCCAGACGGAATCAACCGGAGAATGTAGGTTTTATCCCCGACAACAACCGTATGACCTGCATTGTTGCCACCTTGACTCCGGACAACAACGTCGACCTTGTCGGTTAGGTAATCGATTACCTTTCCTTTGCCTTCATCACCCCACTGGGCGCCGACTAAAACTGTGTTGGCCATAAAATCTCTAGACACGAAATCGTCCCGGAACTCCGAACCAGCGTCGGTGCCCTCGGGACAGAAAATGATACTAGGTTACGGAACACAGGGACGCAAGGAGAAGGTACGGATTGAGAAGAGTCAGGAGCCAGTACCGGAGCAGAGATCAGTATTCACTGATTACCGATCACTGAATACTAATTACTGGTCACCCAACACCGATACCAACCCGGAACCGTGCCCTTCCCCCTCCTGGCTCCTGAATCCTGGCTCCTTCAAAAAAAAAGTCCCGCCCGGCATACGCCGGACGGGCTCGGAATGAAAATCAAATCGATGAAACGGTAAATCGACTACGGTTGCGCCGGTTTTTCGTTTTCGTTTGCAGGTTGCGGCTGCTGCACCGGTTGAACGACCGGGCCGGCCTGTTGCACCGGTTGTACCTGCGGAGCCGGTTGCGCCGGCGGCGTGTACGCCACAGTCGGGGCCGGCTGATAGGGTTGTTCAGGTTGTTTCGGTTTTGAATCCGGATGCGTCCCGTGAAGTTCGCGATCGAATTCTTCACGAGCTTTGCGAAATTCGTTCATCCCCTGACCCAAACCTCTGAACAACTCCGGAATTCTTTTAGCTCCGAATAGGACCAGCACGATCACAAGGATCACGATCCAATCGGTTGGCCCTGGTGTTACGAAAGCTAACGTATTCATACAATCTATAAACTAAACTACCGCCCCGCTTATTGCATCCAAAACATCCGCAACGGTCAACCGCTTTATTTTAAAGCCGTTAAACGCGAAATTAGATCCGCTTTACTCGTCAGACCCACAATATTGTCTTTCACTTCACCATCCTTGAAAAAAAGCAAAGTAGGAATATTGCGTACATTAAACCGGCTCGCCAAGGCAGGATTATTGTCGACGTCCACCTTCGTGATTTTGATGGTGTCTCCCTGTTCTTTGGCGATTTCGTCCAAGACCGGCGCAATCATCCGGCATGGCCCGCACCAAGTTGCCCAAAAATCAACGAGTACGGGAACGCTCGAATCGCTTATCGTCCGATCGAAACTGGTTTCATCCAGGTGAATTACAGATGCTGTAGACATAAGAAGTTTCTCTTTTTCCAATCGGCGTTCAGCCGAGTTGTGACCCTTAACTAAACGCGATTAATAATTGTACTATAAGAGAAATCACCGAAAAAGCGAGTAACAACCCGACCATTGGGACAATCAAAGGGTCTCGCTTCGGGATCGACCGGCCCTTCGACATCAGAAGATGAACGCCTTGCGCCGAATCGGGTGAAACCTGCTCCACTGAAGCCGCACTCTGGGCTTGTCCAACAGGCCCGCCCGATTGATCAGGCTCGCCCTGGCCTTGCCGAACCGGTTCACCCTGAGCCTGCCTAAGAGGCACCTGAATTCTAGCTACCGGTTTTCTTGTTTCCGCCATGATTATACGCAAACTCCGATGCGAACACACCATGTCAACTCAAGTTTACAGTTTACGGGGTACAGTTCACAGTTCACAGTTCGCGGTTAACGGTTCTCAGGCTACAGTTCGCAGTTCACGGTTCATAGTCGCCGGTTCGCGGATGCATCTGTGAACCGCGAACTGTGAACTGTGAACTGTGAACCGTACCCCGTGAACCTCGTCGAATTATGTCAGGCGCTCGTCAAAATCCCGAGCGAGAAT
>JGI12053J15887_10000733_pt1 | contig 14026 bp, 15 predicted proteins | sample MedBloCAOM1_O3_FD_15887 | JGI IMG/M metagenome (IMG submission 15887)
GGTGGCGCGCGCTTTGGAGCGCACTTGCGCTCCTGAGCGCGCCGGATGAGGGGTCTATATCCGCGGAGACAGACCCCTCACCCGTCCGCGATGCTTCGCGTCCACCCTCTCCCACAAGGGGAGAGGGGAAAGAAAAAGTCGCGAATCGCTTCTGCAGCCCTCACCCCTTCGCCGGCAGCGCGTGCGCAAAGCTCCAGGAATGGCCGAACGGGTCCATGATGCGCGCGTAGCGCGCGCCCCAGAACGAATCCCACGGCGCCAGCGTGACGGTGGCGCCGGCATCGGCGGCGCGCTTCACCGCCGCGTCGCAGTCCTCGACTTCGAGATGCATGGTGACGGAGGTTCCCTTGATCTGGTCGGGCGGAAACACCGCGTCCGCTCCGTGAGAGGCGCGGTGTTCGGGGAAATCGTCCATCACGAAAATCCGCGCGCCGTTAACGTGAATTTCCGAGTGCATCAGGCGTTTGCCGTCCTGCGCCGGCATCCGCAACGCTTCGGTGGCGCCGAGCGCCTCTTTGTAGAACGCGATCGCGGCATTGGCGTCGCTGACGACGAGATGCGGCGTGACAATCTGGACTGCGGCCATTTCAAACTCCTGAATCTTGCTTCCACCACAGCATGACGAATGAGGTAGCCCTGATCCGACAGGGCATGGTGGAATTTTTCGCTGGCTTGCCAACGCCAAGACCCATAACCACCGGCGGTCGAGTTTACGTTAAGCCGTCGAACAGCGTCTTGAAATCGATGGATCACGCGGTATGGGTCCCGGCGTTCGCCGGGACGACCAGGTGAATTTAAGCACGCAGCATCACATCGATCGCGCCGTTCACGATCGCTTCCAGGTCCTTGCGCGGCACGCGGGCGCGGGCGCGGATTGCGATGGTGTGGATGGTCGAGGACGTCAGCTGCGCCAGCACGACCGGATTGGCGGATGCAGGCAGTTCGCCTTTCTCCTTTGCCAGCCGGAAGCAGGCCGCGAACGCCTTGTCGAGTTCGGAAAACCCTTCCAGCACCATGGCGCGGATCTCCGGATCCGACACCGCCTCCGACGCCGCGGTCATCACCGTGAAGCAGCCGCGCGGGCCGGCATCGCCTGAGAGATAGATATCAAGCGCTACCGCGAAGATGCGCTCCAGCCGCTTTCGGATCGGCAGTTCGTCCCTGAAAATATCGATCATCGCCGCACGCGCGTCGGCGCGGTAGCGCTGATAGCTCTTGATGTAGAGCTCGCGCTTGTCGCCGAACGCGCCGTAAAGGCTCGGCCGGTTCATGCCGGTGGCGGCAGAGAGATCGTCGAGCGAGGTGGCGGCAAAACCGTCCTTGCGGAACAGATCGAGCGCCTTGCCCAGCGCCACTTCAGGCTGGTAGGCGCGCGGCCGGCCACGGCGCTTCGGGGCGACCGCCTCAAGTTTGGCGGGCGGCGGAGGCTTTTTACTTTTTTGTACCATCTCGCAATAAATCCCTTGACCTAATTTATATTATGCGGAACAGTATAAAAATCAACCCCGGTTCGGGAAGACTGAACCGGCAGCCAAGGAGGCACAAATGGACCTGTATTTCTCGCCGCTCGCCTGCTCGCTGGCGACCCGCATCGCGCTATACGAAGCCGGCGCCGAGGCCAACTATCTCGAGGTCGATCCCAAGACCAAGGTGATTCAAAACGACGGCTCGGACTTTCGCGCCGTCAATCCGCTCGGGCTGGTGCCGACGCTACGCACCGACGACGGCCTCGTTCTCACCGAGAACGCAGCGATCCTGCAATATGTCGCCGACCGGTTTCCGCAGGCCGGCATCGCTACCGGCCCCGGCATGGAGCGCAGCCGGCTGCATCAATGGCTCTGCTTCATCGGCACCGAACTGCACAAGGGATTGTTCGTGCCGGTGCTCGACAAGAATTCGCCGCCCGAAATGAAAACTTACGTGCTCGGCAAGGGCCTGTCGCGGCTCGACTACCTCGAGAGCTATCTGAAGGGCCGCGAATTCCTGCTCGACCATTTCAGCGTCGCCGACGCCTACCTCGTCACNGTCATCAACTGGACCATGGCGACGCCGCCGATCGAACTGGCGAAATGGCCCGCCGTGAAAGCGTATTACGAGCGGCTGCGCGCGCGGCCCAGCATCGCACGCGCCGTTGCCGAAGAGTTCAAGCTGTACCAGGCCGAACTCGCGCGGCACAAGGCGGCGGCGTAAGCTGCGGCGTAATCTCAGCTGTCGTCCCTGCATTCGGAGTCGGGACTTTTCTTACCCTCCCCTGGAGGGCAGGGGAATCGCATATGACAAAAAATTCGGAGAATCCGAAAGAAAACAGCGAACATGTTCAGGGTTTGATTCTGCTTCGTTCGCGATCCGATTCAATCTCCGGCGTCGCTTCAGAGTCATATGCGATAGCCCTGCCCTGGAGGGGGGATTATATACTTGACGAGTAAGTCAATCCGCTAGGAGTGACCGTCGGAGCCATCCCCGCCGCCACCGCCGGAAGGGCGTGTCCAAAGATCGGGGTTATTATCTTTATCCGGCTTCACCTTCGTACCTTGGCGAAATGCAAAGCCGATGAATCCGGCAATCGCGCAAAAGGCAAGTAGGGGCAGAAGCCAAGTTGGCATGATCTATTTCCCTTGCGTGGCTCAGGTTTCAGGGGAGGGTAAGAACAGCGTTCGCCGGGACGAGGCTGTTCAAAACGGACTCTCCCCCAAACCCGGCGCATCCGCCGGCCGCGGCCCAGGTGCGGCCCAGCGAAGGCGGCGGTCTTGCTCCGCGATCGCCACATCGTTGATGCTGGCTTCGCGGCGGCGCATCAGGCCGGCCTCGTCGAACTCCCATTGCTCGTTGCCGTAGGAGCGATGCCACTGCCCGGCATCGTCGTGCCATTCGTATTGAAAGCGCACCGCGATATGGTTGCCGTCGAACGCCCAGAGATCCTTGATCAGGCGGTACTCATGCTCTTTCGCCCATTTGCGGGTGAGGAAGGCGACGATGGCGGCGCGGCCTTCGAAAAACTCGGAGCGGTTGCGCCAGCGGCTGTCCTCGGTATAGGCCAGCGACACGCGTTCAGGATCCCGGGAATTCCAGGCGTCTTCGGCCATGCGGGCTTTTTGGGCGGCGGTCTCTCGGGTGAACGGCGGCAATGGCAGACGCGACATGGTGACCTCGGGTTTTGGTGGAGCGCGGATTGTATCGCCGCTTTCTCATGAGTCGATGACGCGTTGCCGATCCCCCATCACTAGACTTGATTGGCTTTCATCAGGGTTCGCAGCGCTTTCGGGATCGGCTGCGCCCGGCCCTCGCAGATGAAGGCGACGCGCACCTCGGCCTTGACCAGCACGGCCTCGCCGCGCCGCACCTCCTGCGCCAGCGTGATCGAGGCGCCCTTCACCACCACCGGCCAGGTCACCACGTCGAGCACGTCATCCATGCGCGCGGGCTTGAAGAAATCGATCTGCATCGAACGTACCACAAAGGCAAATCCCGGAGTTTCCGCCTGCGCTTCCGCAAATAGCGTGTGCTGTTCGGCGCCCATCAGCCGCAAATGATTGGTGCGTCCGCGCTCCATGAAGCGCAGGTAGTTGGCGTGATAGACGATGCCGGAAAAATCGGTGTCCTCGTAATAGACCCGGATCCGCATGTGATGGCGGCCGTCGCGGATCTCGCCGTCGAGATGTGCTGTCACTTGCGGCCCCCGATCGCCTCCAAAGGCAATCGTTTTGCGCAAAATATCTCCGGCGCGCAAGCTTGGCCGCGAACTAGGAAACAGCCGGAGCCGAACCGCCCAGGGTCACCAGCACGATCTCGGGCGGGACGCCGAGGCGGAACGGCATGATGCTGCAGCCGAGGCCGCCGGAGACAATGACGTCGCAATTGGTCCGGGTGTGGCCATAGGCCAGTTGGTTTCCATACCGCGACGGCACCACCGGCGACCATCCGAACAGCCGCACCTGGCCGCCATGGGTGTGCCCCGATAGCTGCAACGCGACCCGAGCCGGCACGCGCATCGCCACGTCAGGTTCGTGCGCCAGCAGAATGACCGGCGCGTCGTCGGTCACTTTCCCAAGCGTCGCCGCGAGATCATCGACGCCGATCCGCTTGACCGGCCGGAAGCGCCGCGCCGGAAGATACGCCAGTTGATCGCCGAGCCCGGCGAGCCAGAACGGCCGGCCCGCCTTGGTCAGCCGCGCCACGTCGTTTTCGTAAACCGGAATGCCGGCGGCTTCGAGCGCGCGCCGCGAAATCGTCGGCCCCTGCCCGTCGCGCTGCACGGTCTTGTCTTCCCACCAATCGTGATTGCCGAGGATGGCGTGAACGCCCAGCGGCGCCTTCAGGCCGGCAAGCACCGCTGCCCATTCGCTGGCCGGAATGAAGCGCGTCACATGGCGGTGGCCGGCGACATAATCGCCGAGCAGCACGGTCATATCGGCGCCCAGCGCATTGGTATGCTCGACAATCGACTCGATGCGATCGAGCGACATCCAGGGATCGCAAGCGTGGAGGTCGGCGATGACGGCGATCTTGAGCCGGAAATCGACCGGCCATTGCGGCGGCTGGATATTGTACCGCGCGACACGAAGCCGCAGCGCGGGCTCGCCAAAACCATAAGCGACGGTGGAAACACCGGCGCCGCCGAGGCCGGCGGCGAAACGTAGGAAATGGCGGCGTGAGATCATGAATGGTTAATCGTGATGCATCCGCTTTTTAATCACGGATTGCAGCCAAATTCAGGTGCGATTGTGCAGAAAGCCAGCAGACGCAGAAGATCGTTAACGCGGCGTCAGTCGTCACCCTCCGGGTCGCCGAACAATCCGAACTGCGCCGGATCGCGCGCGGGCTCGGCAAGGCCGAGATGCTTGAAGGCGTGCGAGGTCAGGAGCCGTCCGCGCGGCGTGCGTTGCAGATAGCCGCACTGGATCAAGAAGGGCTCGATGATGTCCTCGATGGCATCGCGCGGCTCCGACAGCGCCGCCGCCATGGTCTCCACGCCGACCGGCCCGCCGCCGTAGTTCATCGCGATGGTGGTGAGATAACGCCGGTCCATGGCGTCGAGCCCGGCGGCATCGACCTCGAGCGCGCTCAGCGCGTTGTCCGCGATCTTGCGGTCGATGGAGTCGGCGTCCGCCGCCGAAGCAAAATCCCGCACCCGCCGCAACAGCCGTCCGGCGATGCGCGGCGTGCCGCGGGCGCGGCGCGCGATCTCGTTGGCGCCGTCAGGCGTGATGCCGATCTTGAGCACGCGGGCGCCGCGGGTGACGATTTTTTCCAGTTCCTCTACCGTGTAGAAATTCAACCGCACCGGAATGCCAAAACGGTCGCGCAGCGGATTGGTCAAGAGGCCAGCGCGGGTGGTGGCGCCGACGAGGGTGAACTTTGCCAGTTCGATCTTGACCGAGCGCGCCGCAGGTCCCTCGCCGATGATGAGGTCGAGCTGAAAATCCTCCATCGCCGGATACAGCACTTCCTCGACCGCGGGGCTGAGGCGATGAATCTCGTCGATAAACAGAACATCGCGCTCTTCGAGATTGGTCAGCAATGCCGCGAGATCGCCGGCCTTGGCGATCACCGGCCCGGAGGTGGCGCGAAAGCCGACGCCGAGTTCGCGCGCCACGATCTGCGCCAGCGTGGTCTTGCCGAGGCCGGGGGGACCTACGAACAGCACATGGTCCAGCGCCTCGCCGCGCTTGCGCGCCGCCTCGATGAAGATCGAGAGATTGGCGCGGGCCTGCGCCTGGCCGACAAATTCCGACAGCAGCTGCGGGCGCAGCGCGGTATCGCCGACATCGTCGCTGCGGCGCTCGGGGGTGACGATGCGGGAGGGAGTGGTCATGGGGCTACTCGTATGTCTTTCTCACCTCTTCACCCAGCTCTAAGCCGTTATCGGAAGCAAGGGCCGGAAAAACGACCGTTCATAACGGATAAAGCAGCGCGTCTCCTTTGCGAAAGCCACCGCCTTCTGTACGTCTGGATCGGCGCCAGCGTCCTTGCGGTACTGTTCGTAGGCCGCGAGGCTCGGAAAGCTGAACATCGCCAAGGCGACGTCACTTTCTCCTTCGGATGGCAGAAAGTAGCCGTGATGGGTGCCGCCGAACCGCGGCATCAGGTCAAGCCACATTGCACAGTAAGCTTCGAAGTCGGCGAGCTTGTCCGGATCGATCTTGTAACGCAGGTAACACGTAATCATCCTGGGGTGCTCCAGCACAGACTTGAACGGGTTTGTCGCAAGCGGGAGAGGCAGCACTCTGCAGAAGGAGCACGTTCAGAAAGAAGCTGCCATTGTTCCCTCACTTCGCCAATTCCTTCAGCCCCAGCTTGATGAGCTGCGCGGTCTCTGCACCCTCACCGGCGCTACGCGACGCCGAAGCAATCGCGGCCGCCGCCTGCGGCTGGCCGTAGCCGAGATTGACCAGCGCCGAGATCGCGTCGGTGACCGGGCGCGGCGCGCGGTCATGGTCGATCGCGCCGGACAGATGCACCAGCGCCGGATCGACATTGGCAAAGGCCGGCGCCTTGTCCTTCAATTCGGTGACGATGCGCTCGGCGACCTTCGGGCCGACGCCCGGGGTGCGCGTCACCGCGGCCTTGTCGCGCAGCGCGATGGCGTTGGCGAGATCCGACGGCGGCAAGGTGGAGAGCACCGCCAGCGCCACCTTGGCGCCGACGCCCTGCACGGTCTGCAGCAGCCGGAACCATTCCCGCTCGGTGTCGCCGCGAAAGCCGAACAGTTTTATCTGGTCCTCGCGCACGTAGGTTTCGATCGACAGCACCGCGGCCTCGCCCGGCGAGGGCAGCGCCTGCAGCGTGCGCGCCGAACAATACACCTGATAGCCGACGCCGCCGACGTCGAGGATGACGTAATCCTCGCCGTAAGAGTCGATCAGACCTTTTAGTTTACCGATCATGATCGTTCTCTTCCCCTCTCCCCTTGTGGGAGAGGGTGGCGCAATGCGAACGCAGTGAGCATTGCGACGGGTGAGGGGTAAGCCGCAAAGTCCGGCGCCCGGCGCTACCCCTCTCCCCAACCCTCCCCCACAAGGGGGGAGGGAGCGCACTGTGTTTGCCCCTCATGCCCCGACCACCTTCAGCCGCAGCGCGGCGCTGGCGCGGTGGTGCGCATGGGTGATGGCGATTGCCAGCGCGTCCGCCGCGTCGGGCGATTTCGGCTCGGCCTTGGGCAGCAGGATTTTCAGCATCATCAGGATCTGGTTCTTGTCGGCATGCCCGGCGCCGACCACGGTCTTCTTCACCTGGTTGGGGGCGTATTCCGCCACCGAAATCCCGAACATCGCCGGCGCCAGCATCGCGACGCCGCGGGCCTGCCCGAGTTTCAGGGTGGCGACGCCGTCCTTGTTGACAAACGTCTGTTCGACCGCGGCTTCCGCGGGCTGGAAGTTGCCGAGCACCGTGGCAAGCCCCTCATGAATGGCCAGCAGCCGGCTCGCCAGCGGCAGACTGTCCGGCGGTTCCACCGAGCCGCAGCCGATGAAGGTCAGCCGGTTGCCGTCGATCTCGATCACGCCCCAGCCGGTGCGGCGCAGGCCCGGATCGATGCCAAGGATACGGACGGGGTGGCGAATCGGAGGAGGTGTCATGGGGTAGTGATACCGCCGGAGCGGGGCCGGCGAAACAGAAACAGAACGCCATACCCCGCGAAAGCGACCCACTCACGCTCGTCATGCGCGGGCTTGACCCGCGCATCCATCAAGCAAGAAAAGTCATTCCAGAGGGATGGATTGCCGGGTCAAGCCCGGCAATGACAACAGGAATGCCTACCCACCCATCTTCTGCATCAGCGCGTCGGACACCTCAAAATTCGCAAAAACGTTCTGCACGTCGTCGTGTTCGTTCAACAGATCGATCAGCTTCAACAGTTTTTCGCCGGTCTCGTCATCGACAGGCACGGTGTTCTGCGGTTTCCAGGTCAGCGCCGCCTTGCGGGCCTCGCCGAATTTCGCTTCCAGCGCCTTCGCCACCTCGCGAAAAGTTTCCTGCGAGGCGTAGACCTCGTGGCCGTTCTCGCTCGAGATCACATCGTCGGCGCCGGCCTCGATCGCCGCATCCAGCATGGCGTCATCGGAGGCGACCTTGGCGTCGTATTCGATGATGCCGGTGCGGTCGAACATGAAGGCCACCGAGCCGGTTTCGCCGAGATTGCCGCCGGACTTGGTGAAGTAGGACCGGATATCGGACGCCGCGCGGTTGCGATTATCGGTCAGGGCCTCGACGATCACGGCGACGCCGCCCGGGCCATAGCCCTCGTAGCGGATCTCGTCGTAATTCTCGCCCTCTGAGCCGATCGCCTTCTTCACCGCGCGCTCGATCGAGTCCTTCGACATGTTCTCCTGGCGCGCGGAAATGATCGCGGCGCGCAGCCGGGCATTCATCGAGGGATCGGGCTGGCCCATTTTGGCCGCCACGGTGATTTCCCGCGCCAGCTTGCTGAACAGCTTGGATTTCTGGGCATCCTGCCGGCCTTTGCGGTGCATGATGTTCTTGAACTGGGAATGTCCGGCCATGCGGTCTCTTTTTCGGATTCGTCCGGGATGGAGGGATGGAAAGCGCGGCGTTATAGGCCGACAACCTGCCAAAATCAAAGATTTGCCGGGNTTNTNGGTATGCCGGTAGTGCCCNCTGCCTNCGTATCAGGCAANTGTTAACCATGATTTCATGCCCGAATGCGAGGATGCCCGGNCTCATTGATGTTCCCNAGAGAGGCCTGATGGCGTTCGGCTGCCGCTGAACGAAAGCCTCCAGGTCGCGCTGGAAAGCATCGGCGCCTGCAGGATTCGCATCGGTGAGCATTCAAAGGCCGGCGCGCAGGCACGATTCGAGAGGCCGGATGCGGCGCTCAGCGAACTGATCGAAGACAAGTTGTGGTCGATCCGCGACGAGAACACCGAATTCGTCACCCGCGCGATGGAGGCCGGCGCTGCGCTGACGAAGATTTTCGAAGACGCCGTCAAGAGCGGCGCCATTTCCATGGACGACATGTTCGACACTGACTACGTCGAGATCGCTGGCACCAATCCGGTTCAGCACCACACCAAAATTCTGAACTGGGCCGATCGCGCGCTGCCGCCGTTCCAGGAGGCCTTCCTCGCCAAGGATCCGCGCATGGTGTTCTGCGCCATGATCGACGGCAACGGCTATCTGCCAGTGCACAACAAGATCTATTCGCATCCGCAACGCCCCGGCGATGTCGCCTGGAACACCGCCAACTGCCGCAACCGCCGCATCTTCAACGACCCCGCGGGCCTCGCCGCCGGTCGCAATTTGCGCTCCTATCTGATCCAGAGCTACGCCCGCGACATGGGCAACGGCAAGACCATCATGATGCGCGAGATCGACGTGCCGATCCGCGTCAATAGCCGGCACTGGGGCGGGTTTCGGACGGCGTACAAGCTGTAGGCTTGCGCGCATCGTGCGATGTCGAAAGACGCCGGCGACGCCGAAGTGCCATTTTTACCCTCGCTCAAACAGCGGCAGCATGTGCTGTCGATCCGCGCAGCATGATCGTGCGCGACCGTCGCTGTGATGGCATCGGCGGCGCAAGTGCCGGGTCATTGTTGAATTGGAGGCTACGGATGGCGACTACGCTGACAATCAACGGCGAACCGAAATCATTCGACGCGCCGGCCGACATGCCGCTACTATGGGTGCTGCGTGACATCATCGGCCTGACCGGAACGAAATTCGGCTGCGGCATCGCGCAATGCGGCGCCTGTACGGTGCATGTCGACGGCAAGCCGGTGCGTTCCTGCATGCTGCCGGTGGGCTCAGTGCGCGACCGCGCCGTCACCACCATCGAAGGTGTCGGCGCCTCGGCTGCCGGCGCCAAGGTGCAGAAGGCGTGGCTGGATCTCGAAGTGATCCAGTGCGGCTACTGCCAGTCCGGCCAGATCATGTCGGCCGCGGCCCTGCTCGCAACCACGCCCAATCCTGATGATTCCGACATCGACGCTGCGATGGCGGGAAATATCTGCCGCTGCGGCACCTATGTGCGGATTCGCGCGGCGATCAAACAGGCGGCTTCCGGACGCCAGTCGTGAGGGCCACGCCATGACAATTTCCCAGACAGTTTCCGGCGAAGTTTCGCGCCGCGCGTTGCTGACCGGCGGCCTGGCCGGCGGATTCCTTCTCGCGTTTCACCTTCCCGTGCGCGCGGTGAACGAGCCGGTACAGCCGCCTGACGTGACCGACGGCAAATTCGCGCCCAACGCCTTCATCCGCATTGATACCGCCGGCAAGACCACGCTGGTGATGCCGCAGGTCGAGATGGGCCAGGGAATCTATACGGCGGTGGCGATGGTACTGGCCGAAGAACTCGATGCCGATCTCAAGCAGGTGACGCTCGAGCATGCCCCGGCTAACGAGAAGTTGTACGCGAATCCCGCTTTCGGCATCCAGGCGACAGGGGGCTCTACCTCGCTCCGCGCTTTTTGGAAGCCGCTGCGAGACGCGGGCGCAAGCGCGCGCGCCATGCTGGTGCAAGCCGCCGCCCGGCAATGGCAGATCGAGCCGGCCAGTTGCACGACGGCGAACGGCGAGGTCACGCACAAGGAAAGCGGACGCAAATTGTCCTATGGCGCGCTGGCGGCGGCCGCGAGCAGCCAGANNCCGCCAAAGGAAGTCGCGCTGAAGGACCCGAAGGATTTCGTGTTGATCGGCAAGCCGCTGAAACGCTTCGACACCCCGGACAAGGCCACCGGCAAGGTCGTCTACGGTATCGACGCAATCCTTCCCGGCATGAAGTTCGCGACGCTGGCGGCGTGCCCGGTATTCGGCGGCAAGGTCGGCAAGGTCGACGACAGCGCCGCCAAGAAAATTCCGGGCGTCCAGAAGATCGTCGTTCTCGACGATCTGGTCGCCGTGGTCGGCGATCACATGTGGGCGGCCACCAAAGGCCTCGAAGCGCTGGTGATCGACTGGGACGAAGGCCCGAACGCGCGCATCAGTTCGAAGGACATCTGGCAGCATCTGCGCTCGGCCAGCGAAAAGGACGGCGCGGTCGCCAAATCCGAAGGCGATATCGCCAAGGGCCTTGCAACCGGCGACAGGTTGGAGGCGTCGTACGAACTTCCGTTTCTGGCCCATGCGACGATGGAGCCGCTGAACGCCACGGTTCATGTCACACCCTCCTCCTGCGAGATCTGGACCGGCACACAGATCATGGCCCGGGCACAGTCGGAGGCGGCGAAAGCGGCCGGGCTGCCGGTCGAAAAAGTGACCGTCAACAACCACCTGATCGGCGGCGGTTTCGGCCGCAGGCTCGAACCCGACATGGTGGTCGCCGCCGTTCGCATCGCAAAGCAGGTCGACGGTCCCGTCAAGGTGGTGTGGACCCGCGAGCAGGACATCCAGCACGATATTTACCGTCCGGTCTATCGCGACACCATTGCCGCGACCTTGTCCGGCGGCAAAATCGTCGGCTGGAAGTATAAGGTCGCCGGCGCGTCCATCATCGCGCGCTGGCTGCCGCCGGCGTTCGAGAAGGGCATCGACATCGACGCGATCGATAGCGCCGTCGATCAGCCCTACGACATTCCGAATTTCCATGTCGAATACGTCCGCGCCGAACCGCCGGCGGTGCCGACCGGCTTCTGGCGCGGGGTCGGTCCGAACAACAATGTGTTTGCGATCGAATGCTTCATGGACGAGCTGGCGCGCAAGGCGGGCAAGGATCCGATCGACTTCCGTCGCGGCATGCTCGGGAAAAACCCGCGTCTCCTGGCCGCGCTCAATCTGGTGGCGGAAAAATCCAGTTGGGGCCAGCCGCTGCCCGCGCGCGTCGGTCGCGGCGTCTGCGCGCAGCCGTCGTTCGGCAGTTTTATTGCCACCGTGGTGGAAGCGGAGATCGACGAGCAGGGCGAAGTGCATCTGCGCCGTATCACCTCCGCGGTCGACACCGGCATACCCGTCAATCCCGATACGATCGTGGCACAGCTCGAAGGCGGGCTGATCTTCGGCATGACCGCAGCACTTTATGGCGAGATCACCATCGACAAGGGACGGGTCCAGCAATCCAACTTCCATGACTACCGCATGCTGCGCATCGATCAGGCGCCGAAGATCGAGGTTCACGTCATCAAGAGCGGCGAAGCGCCCGGCGGCATCGGCGAAACCGGCGTGACCGCAGGTCCGCCGGCGCTGCGCAACGCGATCCTTGCCGCGACCGGCGTGGCCTTGCGGCGGCTGCCGATCGACCGCGCGCTGATAGCGGGGAAAAAAGCATGAGCCCGGGCGCACGTCGCATTCTCTCAAGCGTCGTCGCCATCGTGGTGGTGGCGCTGATCGTGGGGGTCTGGATCATCCGCGGGCCTGGCCCGATGGCCTTCGGCACCGGGCCGAACGTGGCATTGGCGGATTATCGCGGCGCCAATCCGACCGGTGTCCCGGCGGCGCTGGCGCAGGCGAGCGCGGTGGAGCGCGGCGAATATCTGGCGAAGGCGGCGGACTGCATGGTCTGCCACACCACGCCGGGCGGCCAGGAATATGCCGGCGGCCTCGGATTCAAGCTGCCGTTCGGCGCGCTTTATTCTACCAACATCACGCCGGACAAGGAAACCGGCATCGGCAATTACAGCGATCAGGATTTCCTCAACGCCATGCATCGCGGTATCAGGCGCGACGGCGCGCGGCTTTATCCGGCGATGCCCTACGCGTCCTATACTTACGTCTCCGACGCCGACGCGCTGGCGATCAAGGCCTATCTGTTCAGCCTGCCGCCGGTGCGGATGGCTGCACCTGCCAATACGCTGGCGTTCCCGTTCAACCAGCGCTGGGCAATGGTTTTTTGGTCGGCGCTGTTCAATCCGGATAGCCGCTTCGAGCCCGACACGTCGAAGAGTCCGGAATGGAACCGGGGCGCCTATCTCGCCGAGGCGCTGGCGCATTGCGGCGAATGCCATACGCCGCGCAATCTGGCGTTCGCGCTGGACAACCGCAAAAAATTCGCCGGCGCCGTCACGGCGGGCTGGCGCGCCTTCAACATCAGCTCGGACAAGAACACTGGCGTCGGCGCCTGGAGCGATGACGATCTCGTCTCGTACCTGTCGATCGGACATGCCCCGGGTCACGGCACCGCGTCGGGGCCGATGGGCGAAGCCGTCGACAACAGCCTCAGCAAACTGGCACCGGAAGACATTCGCGCCGTCGTGGCCTATCTGCGCAGCGTGCCCGCAATGTCATCGCCCGATCTGCCGGCGACGCTGGCGCCGCCGGCGCCTGCGTCGCACCGGGATGGCGGCGGTACCACATCGGACCCGCGCGGAAAAATGGTGTTCCAGGGCGCCTGCGTCAGCTGCCACGGCTGGACCGGCGAGAGTTCGATCTCGCCCTTCGCGACGCTGACCGGCGCCTGGGCGGTCAACGATCCCGGCGCGACCAATGTCGCCCAGATCGTGATTTCCGGGACCAAGCGGCACACGCCTGACGGCGCGGTGTCGATGCCCGCGTTCGGCAACGCGTATTCCGATGTCGAGATCGCGGCCGTGGCCAATTACGTCACCGCGCGCTTCGGAGCCAAGGGATCGAAACTGACCGCGCAGGACGTGGCGGAGTTGCGCAAGCAGACGGCGCAGTAGAAGCCGTCATCCTGAGGTGCGAGCCTCTTCGGCGAGCCTCGAAGGATGACTTGCTCGGTGCCTGCAGCCATCCTTCGAGGCGCGCAAGAGCGCGCACCTCAGGATGACGGCGGTGATGTCAGTGCAAACTCGCCGGCAATTCGAAGCCTTTATATTCCCGTTGCAGCATCGCCTTCACTGCCGGCGTTTCCGGCTTGGCGTCCGGCGCCGGCATCGGACTGCCGTCGGCCTTGATGAAATCCGGCGGCGTGCCCGGCAACTTGTAGAGATTGAAGCCGTTTCGCTGCACCGCGAAGTCGGCCTGCAGATATCCGTCTGCCATGATGGGACCGGCGGGCGCGAGATAAAAACCGTCCTCGCGATAGGGCCCGAGCACCGAGAACGTGACCGAACCCTTGCGTACACCGCTGAACCGGCTGGAGAGTTTTGTCAGTTCGGTTTCCTTGCCGCCGGGATCGACG
>JGI12053J15887_10000734_pt1 | contig 14017 bp, 21 predicted proteins | sample MedBloCAOM1_O3_FD_15887 | JGI IMG/M metagenome (IMG submission 15887)
CGTCACGGCTTGGAGCTTTGCGCCCAGCCACGGCCGCTTGACGACGGACCCGCCGCTCCTGGCGGAAGCGACCACCACCTTGACCATGTTGGCGGGTATGGCGAAGCCGATGCCCTGTGAGCCGCCCGAGCGCGAGAAGATCGCGGTGTTGATCCCGACCAGGCGCCCGCCAAGATCGACCAGCGCCCCGCCCGAATTGCCGGGATTGATGGCAGCGTCGGTCTGGATGAAGAACTGGTAGTCGCTGATTCCGACCTGGGTCCGCGCCACCGCCGAAACGATGCCGTGGGTGACGGTCTGGCCAACGGCGAAAGGATTGCCGATGGCGAGCACCACGTCGCCCACCTGGAGCGCGTCCGAATCGGCGAACTCGAGCGCCGGAAAACGCTCGTTCTGCGCCTTGATGCGCAAGACCGCCAGGTCCGAGCGCGAGTCCTTGAGCACCATCTCGGCTTCGAATTCGCGCTTGTCGGACAGCGACACCTTGACTTGGTCCGCTCCCTCGATGACGTGATTGTTGGTCACCACGAGACCCGCGGCATCGACGAGGACGCCCGAACCCAGGGAGCGCTGGACCTGCTCACCCGGTCCTCCAGGGCCGTCCGGCACCCCGAAGAAGCGCCGGAAGATCGGGTCGTCGAGCAAGCGATTGCGGACAGCGACAGTCTTGGCGGCATAGACGTTGACGACGGCCGGCGCGGCGCGCTGCACCACCGGTGCATAGGACAGCCGAAGCTCGTTGGGCGAGGTTGGGACGCGCCGCTCCAGGGCACGTTCTTGGCCAAAGGCGGCGAACGGGGCCACGGTCAGGACCACGAGGATGGTGGTCGCAAGCCGACTAAGGCGAGGAGATATGTTCGGCTGTAAAGACATGGGAAATCCGATCCTGACGCGGTGAGATATAATCCCGACGTCGCGGCAATTGAAGGGCGCCTCGAACCGGCACGGCTGTAGAACAAGACCTGCGGCCGAGCCTAAACTGACCCGCCATCCCCTCCCCGCCGAGGCTTCCGTGAACCAGACCCCCGCCGAATCGCCTGCCACACCATCCCATGGCGGCGAGCTGCGTGCCTCTGGGCGAGCCGTGATTTATGTGGCCGCCTTTGTCACCGGCGGGATCGTGATGAGCTTCGAGATGCTCGGCTCCCGGTATCTCAACCCCTATTTCGGCAGTGGCATCTATACCTGGGCCGCGCTGATCTCGACCGTGCTCATCGCCCTTACCGCGGGCTATTTCCTCGGCGGCGCCTTGGCCGACCGCACAGCCTCGGTGGCGATCCTGGCACTAACAGTGATGATCGCATCGCTCTATCTGCTGGCGTTGCCGACCTTCGCCCAAGGCATCCTCGAATTCGTGCTCGCCGGCCTCGACGATATCCGTGCCGGCAGCCTGGTGGCTGCGCTCGCGCTCATGTTCTTTCCGGTGGCCTTGTTCGGCATGTATTCGCCCTTCGCCATCCGGCTTCTGCTGCGCTCCGCGCAGCGCTCCGGCAGCGTTTCGGGCGCGGTCTACGGCGTTTCCACTGCCGGCTCGATCGTCGGCACGCTGGGCACCACCTTCTTCCTCATTCCAACGATCGGCTCGCGCGCGATCACGCTGACGCTGGGCGCACTCGGACTGATCGCGGGACTGGCATTGCTGGCGCTGGCGCGCCTCGAACGGCGTGCTGGCGCTGCCTTCGTCGTTCTCGCGCTGGCGGCGCTCGCGCCGTCTTCGGGCCGGGCGGAAAGCCTGGTCGACGACGGCATTCGGGCGAACATGCTCAAACGCCCGAACGGGCGGCTCGCCCACATCGAAACCGAATACAACGACATTTTCATCACCAGGCGGCAGAACCAGCTCGTGATGTCGTTTCAGGTCAAGGGCTGGGACTACACCGAATCGGTCACGAACCTGCTCGATCCCGACGACCTGCCGCTGCGCTATGCACAGGTCATGACGATCGCGACCATCTACCCCGAGACGCCCTGGAGAATCCTCATGCTCGGGCTGGGCGGCGGCTCGATCTCTGGCTATCTCGGACGTTTCATGCCCGAAGCCGTGATCACCACGGTTGAAATCGATCCCGGGGTCATCACCGCCGCCAAGACCTATTTCGGGGTGCGCGAGACCGAGCGCATGCGCTACCGGGCCAGCGACGGCCGGGTGTTTCTCAATCGCAACAGCGATCTCTACGACCTCATTCTGCTCGACGCCTACCGTGGCGGCTACGTCCCGTTCCATCTGCTGACGCGCGAATTCTACGCGCTGGTCAAGCAGCGGCTCGCGCCGGGCGGTGCCGCCGCCTTCAACGTCCATGACGGCAGCAAGCTTTACGCCTCGACGGTGAAAACGCTCGGCGAAGTCTTTCCCGCGCTCGATCTCTACCCAACGGGAACGGGCGAGGTCATTGCAGTTGCCAGCGCTTCGCCGCTCGACAAGGAGACGCTGGAACGCAGGGCCGCGGCGCTGCAGGCGCGCCACGGCTTTCGCTTTCCGCTGCCGCAGATGCCGCAGCGCATGGAGAAGCCGCAGGCACAGGGAGCCAACGGCGACGTCATCACCGACGATTTCGCGCCGGCCGACGTCTACGATGTCATGGGCAGGGATCCGCGCCGCCGCAAATGACGGCCAAACTCGGCGCCGAGAGGAACGTCACTCCTTCGCCGGTACCGTGCGCAGATAGGCGACCATGGCATCGAGGTCGCCATCGGTCATCTTGGCATAATACGGGTACCCCATCGGGGGCTTGAGCCTGCTGCCGTCCTTGCGCACGCCTTGCGTAATGGCGCGCTTGATGTCGGCATCGCTCCAATCGCCGATGCCCTTGGCCTTGCTCGATGTGATGTTACGCGAGGTCGACGTACCCCACGGCCCGGGAAATTCACGGCCGCCCTTGCCGAGCGAATTCTGAAAATCGGCTCCCGCGCCGGGCGGACCGAACGGCGTGTGGCATTCCATGCAATGGGCGATGGTGACGAGATAGAATCCGCGTTTCACCTTGTCGCCGAGATCCGCCTCCGGCATGGGTTGCTCGGCGCCGGGAAACACCTTGTGGGGGATCTCCATCTTGTAGACCGGATCCCTCACCTTGTTGTTGATCGGCGGCAGCGAGCGCAGATAGGCGACGATGCCGTCGAGATCGGCCGGCGTGAGAATCTTGTAAAAGCCGGTGGGCATGACTTCAGCCAAGTGATGGCCGCTCGGCCGTTCGCCTTCCAGCAATGCCTTCTTGAAATCGGCGTCACTCCATTTGCCGAGACCGGTCTCGGGATCCGGCGTGAGGTTGGACCCGGTGACATCGAACGGCGGCTCGTTGAAACGCAGTCCGCCCGACAACGCCTTGTCGAATTGCGGCCCGTTCGGCCCCATGGGCGTGTGGCAGTTGTTGCAGGTCATCACAGTATTGACGAGGTATCCCCCACGCTCGACCGGCGTTTGCGCGACGGCCGTGGTCGCGGACCCGGCCGCGAGCAAAGCCACAAGACCAAGATAGGCGCCACGGTTCATTCCAGCCCTCCTCATTTCACCGGCTCACGCCGGCTGCAAACACCTTCGCCGCCCGGCGGCAACATACCGCCTCGGCCGGGCTTGCCAATGAGTTATCACCAGGAATCAAACTGGGCGCGCTGAACGCAAAAAGGGCGGCACAAATGGCCGCCCTCGCGCTCAGGTCATGCCGCTTTCGTCGTCACGCCGCGGCGGTCGCGTCCGCCTGGGCTGCGGACCTCTCCGTCACCGGCCCCGAGTCCTTGCCCTTCGCGGCCACGTCGCGATCGACAAATTCGATCACCGCGACCGGGGCATTGTCGCCGTAGCGGAAGCCGGCCTTGAGGACACGGGTATAGCCGCCGTGGCGGTCCTTGTAGCGAGGGCCGAGCACGTCGAACAGCTTCTTGACCATGGCCAGGTCGCGCATTTGCGCGATCGCCTGTCTGCGCGCGTGCAGGTCGCCACGCTTGCCGAGCGTGACCAGCTTCTCGACGATCGGCCGCAAGTCCTTGGCCTTCGGCAGCGTGGTCACGATCTGCTCGTGCTTGATCAAGGCCGCGCACATGTTGGCGAACATGGCGCGACGATGCTCGGGCGTACGGTTGAGCTTGCGATGAGCCTTGGCGTGACGCATGGGAGACCTCAGACGGCGAAGGACGAAAGGCAGACGACGGAGGCAAGGAGGTCAATCACCTGACGTCCGTGGTCCGGCACTGTCCTCTGTTCAGTAATGATCCTCGAAGCGCTTGGCCAGTTCATCGATGTTGTCGGGCGGCCAACCCGGCACTTCCATGCCGAGATGAAGCCCCATCTGGGCCAGCACTTCCTTGATCTCGTTGAGCGACTTGCGGCCGAAGTTCGGCGTCCGCAGCATCTCGGCCTCGGTCTTCTGAACGAGGTCGCCGATATAGACGATGTTGTCGTTCTTGAGACAGTTGGCAGAGCGTACCGAAAGCTCGAGCTCGTCGACTTTCTTGAGGAAGGCGGGGTTGAAGGCGAGGTCGGGAATCGCCTCGGTCACAACCTCCTTGCGCGGCTCCTCGAAGTTGACGAACACATTGAGCTGGTCCTGCAGGATACGCGCGGCATACGCGACCGCATCGTCGGGGCTCAGCGCGCCGTTGGTCTCGATCTGCATCGTCAGCTTGTCGTAGTCGAGGATCTGGCCCTCGCGGGTGTTCTCGACCTTGTAGGAGACTTTGCGCACGGGCGAAAAGAGACTGTCCACGGGGATCAAGCCGATCGGCGCATCCTCCGGCCGGTTGCGCTCGGTCGGGACATACCCCTTGCCGGTATTGACCGTGAACTCCATGCGGATCTCGGCGCCCTCGTCCAGCGTGCACAGGACGAGATCGGGATTGAGCACGACCGTGTCACCAACGGTTTGAATATCACCGGCGGTGACCGTGCCCGGTCCCTGCTTCTTCACCACCATGCGCTTGGGGCCTTCGCCCTGCATCTTGATGGCGATATCCTTGATGTTGAGCACGATGTCGGTGACGTCCTCGCGTACGCCGGGGATTGACGAGAACTCGTGCAGCACGCCGTCGATATGGACCGACTGCACCGCAGCGCCCTGCAGCGAGGACAAGAGAATGCGTCGGAGCGCATTGCCCAGCGTCACACCGAAACCGCGCTCGAGCGGCTCGGCCACCACGGTCGCCTCGCGTTTAGGCTCGGCGCCCGGGGACACCTGGAGCTTGTTCGGTCGGATCAGTTCCTGCCAGTTCTTCTGGATCGTCACGTTGGCACCCATCGCTTTGACCGGCGCGGCAGCGGGGCGCGCCCCCCACTCCGCCCCGTGGGAATGATCTGCGCCGGCGGACTCCTCGGCAGCCCGCCGGATGAGAATATCGTCTGTCATACTCGGCGCCTCTTGCGTGGACGGCAGCCGTTGTGCGGAATCGGCGTCACGTCGCGAATGGAAGTGATGGTGAACCCGGCCGACTGCAAGGAACGCAGCGCCGATTCGCGGCCCGAGCCCGGCCCCGCAACCTCGACCTCGAGAGTGCGCATGCCGTGCTCCTGGGCCTTCTTGGCGGCGTCCTCGGCCGCCACCTGCGCCGCATAAGGGGTCGATTTTCTCGAGCCCTTGAAGCCCATGGTGCCGGCAGACGACCAAGCAATCGTGTTGCCTTGCGCGTCCGTGATGGTGATCATGGTATTATTGAACGAGGCGTTCACGTGCGCAACGCCGGAAGCGATGTTCTTGCGTTCGCGCTTGCGAACGCGGGTGGCTTCTTTGCCCATTCTCGATCCTCTCGCTGCACGGCAGCAGCCGGCCAAATGGTCCGGGACGCGGACTTACTTCTTCTTACCGGCAATTGGCTTCGCCGGACCCTTGCGGGTACGGGCGTTGGTATGGGTGCGCTGGCCGCGAACAGGTAGTCCGCGGCGGTGCCGCAACCCTCGGTAGCAGCCAAGGTCCATCAGCCGCTTGATATTCATGGCAACCTCGCGCCGGAGGTCGCCTTCCACCATATAGTCGCGGTCGATCATTTCGCGGATCTGCAGGACCTCCTGGTCGGTCAGCTGAGACACCCGCCGCTCGTCAGGAATTCCTACTTTCGCCATGATTTCGTTGGCCTTTTGGGGCCCGATCCCATGGATATATTGCAGTGCGATAACGACCCGTTTATTGGTCGGTATATTAACGCCGGCGATGCGGGCCACAGCTATCCACTCCTATTGCCGGCCCAACCGAAGCGGCCGGCGACCATTCCACTCGATGGCAAACGATAACGCGACACCCTCCCCGTTCCCCGGGGCCCGGTATCGTTCGATCGCTCGACTTGGATGCGGGTTATTAATGGATTCAATGTCGTTTCGTCAACCTCTGCTGGCGATTGCTTTTGCGTGATGGAGCCTTGCGGGTGGCGGAGGCGCGCCCGGCGGACTTGCGCGCCTTGGCCTTGGTCTTCGGGGCCTTTGCCCGGGCCTCTGAAGCCTTCGTTTTCGCCCTGCCTTTCGGAGCCGCCATCCCGGGCTTTTCCGCCCCCGCCGGCCGGCTTGCCGCCGACTTGCCCTTGACGGACTTGCGGGCGGGCGTGGCAACTGAGGTTTTTGGGGCCTTTTCCGCCTGGCGCGGGGCTTTTTCGGCTGGGGGGCGTGCGGCCGGCGCATGTTCGCCAGATCGTGCTTTGAGCATCCGGTCGATGGCGTTCGATACTTCCGGAATCGGAGCCATGCCGTCGACCGACCGCAGCACGCTCTGAAGCCGGTAGTAAGTGGCGAGCGGCGCGGTCTGATCGCGGTAGGCCAGGAGCCGGCGGTGCAACACCTGCGGATCGTCATCGGCACGCAGCGCCTCGCCGCGCGCCTTGGTCTCGGCGATTCGCCTTTCAATGCGCTTGAGCAGGATGCCTTCGTCCACCTTCAACTCGATCACCGCGTCGAGCTTGAGGCCTTTCTCCCGGAGCATGCGATCGAGCGCATGCGCCTGCGGCACCGTGCGCGGGAACCCATCGAGAATGAAGCCTTTGTGTGCGTCCGGCTCGTCGATGCGATCGGAGACGATCGCCACCACCACGTCATCGGGCACGAGCTCGCCGCGCGCCATCAGCTCCTTGGCGCGCAGCCCGACGGGCGTGCCGGCGTTGACCGCCGCGCGCAGCATGTCTCCCGTAGAAAGCTGCACCAGACCATGCGTGGCCACGAGCCGTTGCGCTTGCGTGCCTTTGCCGGCCCCCGGCGGGCCAAGCAGGATCAATCTCATCTACGCCGCCCCCGCAGCTTCGATCGCTTGATTAGACCTTCATATTGATGCGCCAGCAGATAGCCTTGGACCTGTGCCACCGTATCCATGGTGACGCTGACCACGATCAGCAACGAGGTGCCGCCGAAGTAAAACGGCACCGCAGCATAAGAGATCAGAATTTCCGGCAAGAGACAAACCAGGGCGAGGTAGCCGGCGCCGATGACGGTGATGCGCGAGAGCACATAGTCGATGTATTCTGCCGTGCGTTCGCCGGGCCGGATGCCGGGGATGAAGCCGCCGTGCTTCTTCAAGTTCTCTGCAGTTTCCGTCGGATTGAACACGATCGCCGTATAGAAAAAGGCGAAGAAGACAATGAGCGCGACATAGAGGATCAGGAATAGCGGACGTCCGTGGCCGAGCTGGGTGGTAATCGTGACGAACCAATCCGGGCCCTGGCCGGCGTTGAAGTTGGCGACCGTCGTCGGCAACAGCAGCAGCGAGGAGGCAAAGATCGGCGGGATCACGCCCGACGTGTTGAGCTTGAGCGGCAGATGCGAGGACTGCCCCTCGAACATGCGATTGCCGACCTGGCGCTTGGGATACTGAATCAGCAATCGGCGCTGCGCCCGCTCCATGAAGACGATGAAGGCGATCACCGCGACTGCCATCACCAGGACCAGAACGATCAGCCCGGTCGAGAGCGCGCCTTGGCGGCCGAGTTCAAGGGTGCCGACGATCGCGGAGGGCAGCTCCGCCACGATGCCCGCGAGGATGATCAGCGAGATGCCGTTGCCGATGCCGCGCGAGGTGATTTGCTCGCCCAGCCACATCAGAAACATGGTGCCGCCGGTGAGCGTGATCATGGTCCCGATGCGAAAGAACCAGCCCGGATCGGTGACCACGCTGCCGGCACCTTCGAGGCCGACCGCGATGCCGTAGGATTGAAAGCACGCGAGCAGCACCGTCAGGTAGCGCGTATATTGGTTCATGACCTTGCGGCCCTGCTCGCCCTCTTTCTTGAGCTGCTCGAGCGTGGGCGAAACCGTGGTCATCAACTGGATAATGATCGACGCCGAGATGTACGGCATGATGTTCAACGCGAAGATCGCCATGCGGTGGATGCCGCCGCCGGAGAACATGTTGAACATGCCGAGGATGCCGCCGGCCTGCGAGCGGAAGATCTGATCCCACGCCGAAGGATCGATACCGGGCAGCGGGATATAAGTACCGAAGCGATAGACGAGGAGCGCGCCGAGGGTAAACCAGATGCGCTTCTTGAGCTCCTCGGCCTTCGCGAGGGCCGAGAAATTGAGATTGGCGGCGAGTTGTTCTGCTGCAGAGACCATGGGGTTGAAGCTCCCGTTCCGCCCCCCAGAAACGTTCCTTTGGGCGCCCCGACCTATATAGGCATCAGGCCGGCTGTTCGCCCGCCTCCCGCTTGGGCGCCAGGACCGTGACCGAGCCGCCCGCCTTCTCCACCGCTGCCACCGCCGACTTGGATGCTCCCCACACCGTAAACGCGACCTTGGCCTTGATTTCGCCGGAGCCGAGCAGCCGCACCCCGTCCCGGGCCCGTCTCAGCACGCCCGCCTTCACCAAGGCCTCGGCATCGACCGGCGCGCCGGCGTCGAGCTTGCCGGCTTCGATCGCCGCCTGTACCCGGTCGAGATTGATTTCGTTCAGCTTGCGCGCGAACGACGTGTTCTTGAAGCCGCGCTTGGGAAGACGACGGTGGAGCGGCATCTGGCCGCCTTCGAATCCCTTGATCCGTACGCCCGAGCGCGCGGTCTGGCCCTTGCCGCCGCGGCCGCCGGTCTTGCCGGTGCCGGAGCCGATGCCGCGACCGATGCGAGAGCGCTTCTTGCGCGCCCCCGGGCGGTCGGCGAGTTCGTGCAACTTCATTGACGCTCTCCCTTTGCGTCCACCACGCGAACCAAATGCCTGACCTTGGCGATCATGCCGCGGGTCTGCGGTGTGTCCGGCACCTGCGCCACGCGCCCGATTCGATTGAGGCCCAACCCAATGAGCGTCTCCCGCTGGGTATGGTGGCGGCGTATCGGGCTGCCGGTCTGTTCAATCTTGATGCGTTTATCGGTCTTGCTCATTTCGGCCTCCCGGCACACCTGACGAGTTTTCAGTCGGCGGCCTGCTCGCTCTCACCCGGCTCGCGCCGGCGCCCCTGCAGCGTCGACACCTTGATATTGCGGCGCGCAGCGACGGAACGCGGGGAGTCCTGATGCTTGAGTGCGTCGAACGTCGCGCGCACCATGTTGTATGGATTGGACGAGCCGAGCGATTTCGCCACCACGTCCTGCATTCCCAGCGTCTCGAACACGGCGCGCATCGGGCCGCCGGCGATGATCCCGGTCCCGGGGGGCGCCGCCCGCAGATACACCTTGCCGGCGCCGTGACGACCGGCCACGTCGTGGTGAAGCGTGCGGCCTTCGCGCAACGGAACGCGGATGAGACCGCGCTTGGCGGCGTCGGTCGCCTTGCGGATCGCCTCCGGTACCTCGCGCGCCTTGCCGTGGCCGAAACCGACCCGGCCCTTCTCGTCGCCGACGACCACCAGCGCAGCGAAGCCGAAGCGGCGCCCGCCCTTCACCACCTTGGCCACACGGTTGATGTGGACCAGCTTGTCGGTGAATTCACTGTCGCGCTCATCCCGGTCGCGGCGGTGTGGTTCACGTGCCATGATCTTGTTCCAACTTGTTCTCGTCCTGCAGTTTCAGTCGTGTCGTTCGTGTTCAAAAATCGAGGCCGCCCTCGCGCGCCGCGTCGGCCAGCGCCTTGACGCGGCCGTGGTAGAGATAGCTGCCGCGATCGAACACCACCTGTTTGATGCCCTTCGCCGACGCGCGCTCGGCGAGCCGTTTTCCGACCGCCTTGGCCGCCTCGACGTTGGCGCCGGTCTTGAGGGTGTCGCGCATGTCCTTTTCCAGCGATGAGGCAGACGCCACCGTCTGGCCTTTCGCATCGTCGATCACTTGTGCGTAGATGTGCTTCGACGAGCGGAAAACCGAGAGCCGCGCGCGGTCGCCGGCGGCGCGGCGGACATTCCGCCGCACCTTGGCCATTCGCCGTAGCGTCCGATCAATAACTGTCGCCATCGTGCGCTCCCATCACTTCTTCTTGCCTTCCTTGCGGAAGATGTATTCGCCCGCGTATTTGACGCCCTTGCCCTTGTACGGCTCCGGTTTGCGGAAGGAACGGATTTCTGCGGCGACGTGCCCGACCTTCTGGCCATCGATGCCGGTGACGACGACTTCGGTGGGCTTAGGCACCGCGATCGTGATGCCCTCGGGAATCGGATACACGATATCGTGGCTATAGCCGAGTTGGACCTGCAGGTTTTTGCCCTGCAGGGCGGCGCGGTAACCGACGCCGGTGATCTCGAGCCTGCGCTCGAAGCCCTTGGTTACGCCCGTCATCACGTTGGCGAGCAGCGAACGGTAGGTACCCCACATGGCGCGGGCGCGTTTGGTGTCGACGCGCGGATCGACCTTGATCTCAGCGCCGTCCACCTTGGCCGCAACGTCGCCGTGGAGCACAAGCGAAACCGCGCCCTTGGGCCCTTTCACATTGACGACTTGGCCGTCCACGCTGGCGGTGACGCCGGAGGGGACCGCGACTGGCTTTTTTCCGACACGAGACATGATCTTATTCCATTGGCATCCGACTAGAACGATCTCCCGATCGTCGTACCCGGGCCCGTTCGTTTCAAATCAGAAGACCGTGCAGAGGATTTCTCCGCCCACATTATTGTCGCGCGCATCGTGATCCGCCATCACGCCCTTGGGCGTGGACAGGATCGCGACTCCTAGTCCGTTGTTCACGCGCGGCAAGGCTTTCACCGATGCATAGACCCTTCGCCCGGGCTTAGACACCCGCGAAATCTCGCGGATGACCGGCGCGCCGTCGAAATATTTCAACTCGATCTCGATCTCCTTGTGCCCGCTGGAGTGCTCGACAGCCGCGTAGCCCCGGATGAAGCCCTCGGTTTTCAGCACGTCCAGCACGCTCTCNCGCAGCCTGGAGGCTGGCGTCGAGACCTTCGATTTGTTGCGCATCTGCGCATTGTGAATGCGCGCGATCATGTCGCCGAGCGGATCGTTCACACCCATGCTCGACCTCCTACCAGCTCGACTTGACCAGGCCCGGGATCAACCCCTTGGAGCCCAGGTCTCGAAGCGCGATGCGCGAAAGCTTGTGCTTGCGGTAGTAGCCGCGTGGGCGCCCGGAAATCTCGCAACGGTTGCGAATGCGGGTGGCCGACGAGTTGCGCGGCATTTCTGCGAGCTTGAGCGTGGCCGCGAACCGCTCCTCCATCGGAGTGTTCTTGTCACGCGCAATGGCTCTCAACCGGGAACGCCGGCCCGAATATTTCTTGGTCAGCCTACGCCGCCTATTGTTCTTCTCAATCGAACTTTTCTTCGCCATCAATATCTCCTGGATTTCCGCGTTTGAGGATTCATCCTCACTGCCGGAACGGGAAGTTGAACGCGCTCAACAGTGCACGTGCCTCGTCGTCGCTTTTCGCGCTGGTGCACACTGTGATGTCCATGCCCCAGACATCGGCTGCCTTGTCGTAGTCGATCTCGGGGAAGATGATGTGCTCCTTGATTCCGATAGTGAAGTTGCCGCCGCCATCGAAGCTCTTCGACGACAAGCCACGGAAGTCGCGCACGCGCGGCAGGGCGATATTGATCAACCGATCGACGAATTCGTACATGCGCGTCTTGCGCAGCGTCACCTTGCAGCCGATCGCCTGGCCGTCGCGCACCTTGAACGTGGCGATCGACTTTCTGGCCTTGGTGATCACCGCCTTCTGGCCCGCGATCAGGCTGAGATCATTGGCGGCGGCCTCGACCTTCTTACGGTCGTTGACGCCTTCGCCGATGCCCATATTGAGCACCACCTTTTCGATCACCGGCACCTGTAGGCTGCTCTTGTAGCCGAACTCCTCGGCCAGCTTCTTTCGCACAACCTCTTCGAAATACGTCTTCAGGCGCGGCGTGACGCGCTCCTCCGGCTTCCTTGCCTTCGGCGCCTTTTCGGCGGCCTCGCCCTTGGCGACCTTGTCGCCCTTCTCGGTCTTCGCGACCTTTGGCGCCTGTTGGCCCTTGCCGCCCTTCTCCGGCCGCGGAGCCTTTTCGGATTTCTCGGATTTCCCCGCCTTGGCCTTGGTTTCGGTATCAGCCATCGATCTCAACTCCTGAACGCCTGGCCACCCGCACCTTGCGCCGATCGTCGCCGCTGCCGACGAACTTGAAGCCGATGCGTGTCGGTTTTCCGTCCTTGGGATCGGCAAGCGCGAGGTTGGACAGATGCACCGTCGCTTCCTTGGAAACGATGCCGCCCTCCTGTTGCGCGCTCTGCTTCTGGTGGCGCTTGACCATATTGACGCCGCGCACCAGGGCACGATCATGATCGGGGCGCACCTCGATCACCTCGCCGGTGCGGCCCTTGTCGCGGCCGGTGAGCACGATCACCTTGTCGCCCTTGCGGATTTTCGCCGCCATCACAGCACCTCCGGGGCGAGCGAGATGATCTTCATGTGGTTCTTGGCGCGCAGCTCGCGCGGGACCGGCCCGAAGATGCGGGTGCCCACCGGCTCCATCTGCGGATTGATCAGCACGGCGGCATTGCGATCGAAGCGGATGATCGACCCGTCGGCACGTTTGATGTCCTTCGAGATCCGTACCACCACCGCCTTCATCACCTCGCCTTTTTTTACGCGCCCGCGCGGAATGGCCTCCTTCACCGACACCACGATGACGTCCCCGATAGTGGCGTATTTGCGCTTCGAACCGCCCAGCACCTTGATGCACATGACGCGGCGCGCGCCGGAATTGTCCGCCACGTCGAGGTTGGTCTGCATCTGAATCATGACGCCACCCTCGTTCTTTTGAATTCCACGCGCATAGCGCTCACACTACTTTCTTCTTCTCGCCCCGGACGACTTCCCATCGCTTGAGCTTGGAGAGCGGCCGGCGCTCCTCGATCCAGACGATGTCGTCGACGTGGTACTCGTTGGTCGCGTCGTGGGCGTAGTATTTCTTGGTACTTCGTACCGTCTTCTTCATGACCGGATGGGTAAAGCGGCGCTCGACGCGCACCACCACGGTCTTGTCCTGCTTGTCGCTCACGACGACGCCCTGCAGCGTGCGCTTCGGCATCTCTCGCTTACTCCGACTTGGATTTCGAGCTCGCGGCGCGCTTTTGCGCAGCGATGGTCTTGATACGCGCGATATCGCGACGGACCTGCCGGACCCGAGCAGTATTCTCGAGCTGCCCGGTGGCCCGCTGGAAGCGCAGGTTGAAGCGCTCCTTCTTGAGTTTCAGAGCCTCATCGTCGAGCTGGTCGACGGTCATGGCCCGAAAATCACCCACCTTCATGGTCACTCCTCAACCTACTCTGCGATACGCTCGATGAAGCGTGTCTTGATCGGCAGCTTGGCGGCGGCAAGCGTCAGCGCCTCGCGCGCGGTCACCACCGATACCCCGTCGATCTCGAACAGGATGCGCCCGGGCTTGACGCGGGCGACCCACAATTCCGGCGCGCCCTTGCCCGAACCCATGCGAACCTCGAGCGGCTTCTTCGACACCGGCACGTCCGGATAAATGCGGATCCAAACCCGTCCCGCCCGCTTCATGTGCCGGGTGAGCGCGCGCCGCGCCGCCTCGATCTGCCGCGCGGTGACGCGCTCAGGCTCCAGTGCCTTGAGTCCGAACTGGCCGAACGCAAGGTCCACCCCCGAGGTCGCGAGGCCCTTGATGCGGCCCTTGTGCGCCTTGCGGAATTTCGTCCGCATCGGTTGCAGCATGGCTCTTCGCCTTTCTTATCC
>JGI12053J15887_10000735_pt1 | contig 14008 bp, 11 predicted proteins | sample MedBloCAOM1_O3_FD_15887 | JGI IMG/M metagenome (IMG submission 15887)
CACCGACCCATTGACCATCACGAAGAACGACAACTGGGGAACATACTCGGACACATACGGGACCGGCCCGGGAGGTTTTCGCGTGGTTCAACTGGGAGCTAAGATTTACTTCTAAGAGGACACTATCGAGCAAGGTTCGGATTTTTGGCGTGCGGACGAAACACGCTTATGATGTCGCCGGCAACTTATGGATCGTCACCGCCCTAGGTCCGTAGACGTCTTGGAGATGTGCGGTGGCAGCCGTCTTGCCGTCGATTACAAGAATTTTTTCTATTGGCCCAAGTCAACGATTCCCATCGCAATCGAGGGCATTCGTCCGGGCACATGCCTGTATCTGCGAGAGTCTCCGCGACTGACCTGAGTGGCTGGGATGCCGCTGCAAGATAGCGGAACTCCTTCCCGGCGTTGTTTACCTTCCTTTGGACGTTAAGCTTCCCTTAAGATTGATCCGAGCACATTTATGAGTGCGGATGGCGGCACCGCACGACATCGGAGACGGAATGAGGGTGTTGATNGTNGAAGACGAGAAACGACTGGCACAGAATGTTGCTGCTGCCCTTCGGCAATGTGCAAGCTACGCGGTCGATGTGGCGGAAGATGGGGAATCAGGTCTTTTCATGGCTGAATGCAACGAATATGACCTGATAATTCTCGATCTGATGCTGCCGAAGCTGGCGGGTCCCGAAGTTCTCGAACGATATCGGAAATGCGGACACGAAGCTCCGGTCTTGATCCTGACAGCTCGGGACGAGAAGGAATCCATTATCAAACTGCTCAATGCTGGAGCAGACGATTACCTTTCCAAGCCATTCGATCTGGGAGAGTTGCTGGCGCGGGCCAAAGCGCTAGTGCGACGGGGGAAGGGTAAACCGCAACCGGTGCTGACCATCACGGATCTCGAGATCAATTTATCCGAGCGGACCATCCGGAGAGCGGGAAAACTCGTCGAGCTCGCGCCCATGGAATATCGCGTACTCGAATATCTGGCGACTCGCTCGCCGGCCGTGGTCTCCAAGACAGAACTACTCGAGCACCTTTACGATTACAACTGGGAAAAATTCGGGAACGTTATTGAAGTCTATATCTCCGGTTTGCGTAAAAAAATAGACAGTTGTTCCGGAACTAAACTCATCCACACTTCGCGAGGACACGGCTACGCCCTCCGCGCCTACACGAGCGCTGGCCGGGATCAATGAAGGACTCCATCCGAAAACAGATTATTGCCATTGTGCTGGTTTCACAACTCCTTCTGGCACTTGGGCTGACGCTGGCAATAGTCCTGTATAGCCGCTCCCAATTGCTCTCGGCTTTCAACATAATGCTGGAAGGCCGAGCCAACTCAGTGCTGGCAGTGATTCATGACTCAGAAGATGAAACTCAGAAACTGATTCTCGATCGCGAACGCTTAAATGTTCCGAACAGCGACCTGTTCGAGATATGGGATGACAAAGGCGGGTTGGTTTGGCGTTCCACAAATTGGAGTGGGGCGCCCGCCCGAGTGATCGCGTCCAATGACTCTTCTTTTGAGCTGACGGTGAACGGATCCTCCTACCGCGGAATTGCGGTTCACAAGGCAACGATTTTTGATGAGGAAGACAATCAGTCTGGTCCGTTGCGCAGAGTCACCATCATCTACGCCTCGTCGACTCGAGAACTAGATCAACGCATCTTTAAGATCGGTCTATTCGCAACGGGCGCAAGCCTACTCTTGCTGTGTTTCTCCGGACTGTTTGCGGCGTATGGTGTCGCGAAAGGGTTATCTCCAATGAAAGCACTTGCCCGAGAGGCGGCTCGAGTCTCAAGTCGGAATTGGAGCTTTAGCCCGCCTCCGGAGGCACGAAACAAGAAAGAATTGCTGCCGCTGGTAAATGCATTNGAAACCACGATTGCNGGCCTGCAGCGGGCGTTTGATCGCGAACGGCAATCCACGGCGGATGCCGCGCACGAACTCAAGACNGCCGTCGCCATCCTGAAATCCTCATTGCAATTACTGGCTTGTCGACCTCGGTCGAGTGAGGAATACACACACGGCCTGGATCGTGCCCTCGAGGATTGTGACCGTCTCGAAGCATTGGTTAGTGGAACTCTGACTCTGGCACGTGCGCAGCGGTGGGCAGACGAGGGAATATCCGGCGATCTGCAGGCGACCGACCTTGGCGCCACCTGCGAGAACTCTGTCGCCAATCTGCAGTCCCTGGCCGAGGCACGAGGCGTGGAAATTCAATGCCTGGCAGATGGTGAATACGCCGTGAGAGCAGATCCGGGCGATCTCCAAACGGTGTGGGTGAACTTGCTGCAAAATGCTATTCAGCACTGTCCAACAGGGTCAAGGGTATCGCTAACCATATCCAGCCCGGCGCGGGACGCTGCTGTGGTTGTGGTCGAGGACTCAGGTTCAGGAGTACCTGCAGACCTTCTCCCCCACATCTTCGAGCGCTTCCGGCGTGGTGACGTATCTCGTTCCCGCACCACGGGAGGGTTCGGTCTCGGGCTCTCAATCTGCAAAGCCATTATTGAAGCCTATGGTGGCCATATCCAGATTGAGAATCTAAACGGATCAGGAACGCGTGTCTCGGTTTCACTCCCAGCTACAGTGAAAGTCGCGGTTTCAAAGTAAGCCCCACCCTTAAGCCCCTCTTAAGGTAGACACACCTAGCATCCATTCCAGTGACGTGGGACGGTAGGTTCGGCACGGAGAAGGGATCTTCTCGCCTCGGTTCTATTTTGATCATCGTGTGTCTCTGGGCGGCGGTTTACCTTGCAGGCATCTTCAGCCCGCCGCTTCTTGATGATGTCGACTCAGTCCACGCTGAAGCCGCGCGAGAAATTGTGCTGCGTCATGATTGGGTCACTCTTCATACCAACGGTATCCGGTATCTGGAAAAGGCTCCCTTGATGTACTGGGCGATCGCCGCGAGCTACAAGGTATTCGGCATTAGCGACTGGAGTACCCGTCTGCCGATTGTTCTGGCGATGCTGTGCCTGCTTCTCTCTACCTACGTCCTGGGTCGCTACGTGTATGGCGAAACGGGCGGATTGTTCTCAGCTTTGGCACTGTGCACTTGTATCGGCCCATACATATTTACGCGCTTTCAAATTCCGGAAATTTTCGTGGCCCTGTGGCTGACGTTAGCGCTCTACTTCTTTGTGAAGTCACTGGAAGGAGATCCTCCTTCGCGCTTTGTGTGTTGGGGATTTGCCGCCTGCTGCGCTTTGAACGTTCTTACCAAAGGCCTGATCGGGCTGGTGTTTCCGATCGGTACCGTCGTTGTTTACCTCCTACTCACGCGGGACTTGCGTCGACTTCTGAGGTGTCACCTGATATCGAGCACAATTGTCTTCTTCGCGATTGCGCTTCCATGGCACGTGCTCGCAGCGTTGCGCAATCCCGCCCAAGGCTCTGTGCGGGGATTCCTCTGGTTCTATTTTGTCAACGAGCAATTCCTGCGATACCTGAACAAGCGCGTGCCTCCTGGATATGACACCGTTCCCTTGTTCATCTTTTGGGGATTGCTCGTCCTTTGGTTAATGCCCTGGGCTGTTTTTCTTCCGCAGGCACTGCGCGAAATTCCAGCGACGTGGCGAGAGATACGAGGCGCACTTAGTCTTCGTCAGAAAGCCAACCTGCTTTTCCTTCTGTCTGCCTTGCTGATCTTGATTTTCTTCAGCGTCTCGACGCGGCAGGAGTATTACACCATCCCCGCACTCTCGGGACTTACGCTTCTGGTGGGCGGCTGGCTGGCAAAAGAGTCGAAGGCTCCAACGGATTCTGCCGAGCGGCGAGCAGGCAGAATATCTTCCCTCGTCTTGGTCGGTATTGGAATTGTCGCCTCACTGCTCGGCTCGGCTTTCTTGTTTTCTTCACGCTTGCCCACGGCCGGGAGCGACTTGGCCGATTTGTTAAAGAAGAACCCCCAGCAATACGATCTCGCTCTCGGTCATTTTCTCGATCTCACGCCCAAGGCTCTCGGGGCCTTCCAAGGTCCGCTGCTCGGCACTATTGTCGCGCTGTTCCTGGGAACTTGGCTGAACTGGTTTCTGCGGAAGCGGGAACGAGTGAAGCACGCCAACTTTGTGCTGGCGTTGATGATGGTTGGATTGTTGACGTGTGTGCACTCCGCTTTCGTGACCTTCTCGCCAATTTTGTCCTCATCACAGCTGGCAGTCGCAATTGAGCATGACTACAAGCCGGGCGACCTCGTGGTTGTTGACGGGGAATACCATGAGGCCTCGACGCTCAATTTTTACACGCGTCTGCCGTTACGCGTTCTGCACGAACCCAGTGGAAATCTATGGTACGGATCACAATTTTCCGACGCTCCACATGTCTTTGAAACGGACTCCTCGTTTGCCGCCCTGTGGACCGGACCTTCCAAGGTATTTCTCTGGAGTACTGAAGACGAGCCAAAAGTATTGAGCGGCAGAGTTCGCCATCTGTTAGCGCGGAGTGGCGGAAAATACATCTTCACTAATCGAAAGTCAGGCAATTGAAATGGCTACGATCTTGCTCGCAATTGTTCTTGGCGCTCTCGTGTACTCGGTACTTTCGATCTTAGCGGCAATTCGCTATCTGCGCGTTCCTTTGCCAACTGCGAATTCAACTGAAGCAGTCAGCATTCTGAAGCCGCTCTCGGGCCTCGACGACAACCTGGAATCTAATCTGCGAACATTCTTTGAGCAGAATTACCCAGCGTTCGAGATCTTGTTTGCTGTCCGGCATGCGAACGATCCGGCTGTTGCGGTCGTGGAAAAACTGCAGCTGGAATATCCTCAGGTTCCGACTCGTCTGCTTGTTACTGGCGAACCTCCTTGTCCAAACGCGAAAGTCTTCAGCCTCTCCCACATGCTCAAGATCGCCGCGAATGACCTGGTCGTGATGAGCGATAGCGACATCCGGGCACCCTCGAACTTGCTGCGAAACGTGGCTGCTGAGTTCCAGGATGTCAACCTCGGAGTTGCGACTTGCCCTTACCGAGCTGTGCCAGCCGACAGTTTTTGGTCACGTCTTGAGGCGACGGGCCTGAACACAGATTTCTTGTCCGGCATACTGGTGGCAAGGATGCTCGAAGGCATGAAATTTGCGGTAGGAGCAACAATAGCCGCGCGGCGGCGGGCGCTTGAAGGGATTGGCGGCTTCGAGCGCTTGAAAGATTACCTCGCTGAGGATTTCGTGATGGGTAAGTTAGTCGCCGCCGCTGGTTATCGAGTGATTCTTTCTTCTCAGGTAGTCGAACATTGCCCTGGTAGTTCAGGGTTACGGCAGATCGCGGCGCATCGTTTGCGGTGGGTTCGTAGCACGCGACGCTCAAGGCCAGCTGGTTATGTGGGCCAGTTGTTCACTATGCCGCTTCCAGTTGCTGTCGTGCTTTGCCTGGCTGATCCCGCTTGGTGGCCGGTTCTGCCTCTGACACTTTTGGTGCGGGGGGCTGCCGCCTATGTGGTTTCCGCAAGGGTGTTGCGGACGAGGATCAACTGGCTGTTGCTACCTATTGAAGATCTCGTTGGATTTGGTTTCTGGCTGGCGGGATTCTTTGGCCATACCATCGTTTGGCGTGAGCAGAGATATCGTCTCAACCGAGATGGGCGTTGCGAAGTGCTGGGAGAAAAGCGAGCGCACGTCCAGGGAATTGACAGCTCGTATTTCCCTCATATCGAAAAGTAGTGGGGGTCTCGAAGGCTGATAGCATCGCCTTGATGACCGAAAGATCGACATTGGCATTCAGCGTCCGCAGGACGCTCTTCTCTTCCGCTTCGTATCCGCTCTGATCCTTCTTCGAGCCATATCTCGGCCATATCTGCTCCGGTCCGCCTGCGCATGAAACGATCCTCACTCTGCTCTCACTATCTGGATGAGCTGGAAAGAAATGCCACGGAATCGGTACCAATCGTAGCTGCCCATCCAAAGTGCAAATGCTGTGCGTGGAGCGGTTCAAATTTTCACTCTTGCCAAACAGCGACCTGGTTTTCAAGGAGAACATCATGNTGAACAAGAGCAATAGTCCANGTAACAGCGCGGACCAGAAATCAATTCGCGTCAACGTAGAATTTCATGGCACAGGCGAAAAAAAGACTCNGTCCGCGCGTGCTTATCTCTTCGATCTCTATGGGCGTTTTGTGNCTTCACAACCGGTAGAAGGCAAGTCCCTCACGTTTCAAGTGAATGCCGGCCAGAAGTATCGGGTNCGAATTGGGCCTGATCTGCTGAAGGACCAAAAGGCAGAGCCTGCGGACTTGGCCGCCCAACTCGATCAAGCCAAAGCCTTCAGCCAGGATTACATTCCTGCGATTCATGGTGACGTTCTCTCCGTCGCCATCAACCAGCAGTACTGGTTGTGCTGGCTCTTTCCGACCTGCATCAATGTGCATGGCAGCGTTCGAAAGCTGCTGAATCCAGGCAGCACGCAGCCGGTTTACGCTCCGATTTGCCAGGGTACAGTGCAGATTTTCCAGGTGGACCTGGCGTGCACGCTGGATCTGCTGGCGCCCCCTTCTTGTTCCAGCTACGAGACAGCTTGGTGAAGCGGCTCACGCTGGAGGTGCAACAAGTCCCTCATTTGATCAATCCCGGTGATCCCGGTCCTGAGAATGTCGTCAACAAAATTTCCCAGGCGCGCGTCAATCGAACTGGCACGGGCGTGTCAGAGAAACAGCTTCTCAGCGCGAACCGCGCCACCGCCGTCTCCGCCAGCGCCGGTACGCGCGGATTCAACCGTGCGAGTTCGCTTTCCGAGGCTGCCATCACCCTCCGCGCCTTGGAGGGCGCCAATCTGAAGCAGTACCTTGTTCTTAACAAGGCTCTTCTGTTTTGGCTCTGGTGCGAACTGATCCCGGACTGGGCTTTTTGCTGGCAGGAACTTACCGAAGTACTGATTCAGTCCGATGGCTCTTTCTCAGCCGAGGTTTGCTTCTGGTGTCCNGAAGACTTTCCCGATCTTTATTTCGAGGTTGTGCAGAANATCGCCGGGACTGCGCGAGAGATCTACGATCCCCAGATCGCNTGTAGCACCTATTACAACTACGACGGTTCGGCGTCTGTCGATATTGTCGTGGACGATCCTGAAGCCATCACTTGCCCGCCAATTAATCCTGGCCCTAACTACCTTTACGTATGGCCCAATTACATTGGATGGGAAGATCTGTGGTACGTGAAGGGACTGACCGATGGCGTGGGCCCGGACTTGGGTTTGTTACCTGGGAAAACTCCGTGGGGTGGGACGCTGCAGCTGAAGACGCAAATGCATCCGGATTTGCCAACCCCCGGTATCAGTTACTTCCGCTGGTCGTATAAATTCCCCACGGACCCGAACTTTACCCATATTAAGGATCCCTTTACGATCCGGAAGCAGAAAACAATCTACATCGCGCCGTCAACGGTGATTATTCAAAATACGCCGGTGACATTCGTCACGCAGACAGTTGGTGCCAACACTGACTTGTTCGCGATTCCCGAACATCTTCCGGCCGACACCGTCTGGATCGATTTNCCCTATGGGAATTTCGACAGCACGTTGGGNGCGATTCCGGACCCGGATCCGAGCAACAACTGCAGGCTGGGGCTGCTGCCGGGTNAGAGCGGATTGTGCACGCTGAAGCTTGAGATGTTCGACAACGCTGGCAATCCTGTTGCGAGCGATAACCTGGGCGGACCTGCTACGTTCGCGTTCCTTCTTGCCGACCAGTCGTTGCCGGTCGGAACCTACACCAATGCCCCGGCCTACAACATCGACGGCGTCGGCAACTTGACCTTTCAGATCATGGTCGACAACAACCACACCGTTGCGCAATTACCCAAAGTGCAGACGCCGATTAGTTCCACCGACACTGACCCGTGCGGCATCTTGCACTACACAAACGGCAGCGACCAAGTCGACATTTACTACGTTGCCTTCCATCCCCACGACTATCTGGACTGGAGTCTCGGTGTCACGCTGGGAATCATGGGCTCAGTGGCGGGCACCGGTGGTAATGCCAGTGCGGGCTCGCCGGGATTCCCCGCTGACTTTGCCAACTCGGCGAGTGCTCTGTTGCAGACGTGCACACAGGGTGCATTTGCAGTCAATCTATACTGCTATGCGCGCGCGACCAATGGGTACAGCCGGCAGAATCAGTACGACTGCTCGGCCACCATCGGGTTCGCATTGCTCACGCCTTAGCAGAGCAATTTTGGACCGGAACAACTCGGTCATGAATTGTTTAACGAAGGAGGGTCGCATGGTCAACCAGCCGGCGGCCTCTCCTTATATCTCTGGAGTGCCGCCTAACACGCCAGCAGCTTTGCATTTGAGTGAAACGATATGGGCTTCTATTTGCTCACGCTGTGTGTCCTCTGTGTGTGGCGAATTACGCACCTGTTGCACGCGGAAGATGGCCCTTGGGATTTGCTGGTCCGTTTGCGTAGATTCGCAGGAACCGGTCTTGCCGGCAAGATGATGGACTGCTTCTACTGTCTAAGCTTGTGGGTGGCTCTGCCGATCGCACTCATGGTGCCAGAAACTCGCCTGGAGCGCCTCCTCTGGTGGCCAGCACTGTCAGCGGGAGCCGTTCTGTTGGAACGGACCTCGTCGTTCCAGAGCGCAGATGTGACAGCGTCCTACATAGAGGATGTGCCGTTAGAAGATGAAGGAGGAACTAAATGTCCTGTTGTGGAAAGATGAGAACACAGCTCGGCGCAACGTTCACTCCGGCGCACGGTCAGCATGTGAGTCCACGGCCCTCACCCGGAAGGTTTGGCAGATTTCCGATGGGGAGCATTTCTTTTGAGTACATTGGGCCTACAGCTATCACAGCGGTGGGAGCGACGACAGGCCGGCAGTACCGCTTTTCCACTCCCGGAGTGCCAGTGGCCGTGGACGCTCGTGACCGATGGTCGCTGGCCAAGGTACCCAAGCTGCGTGAAGTCGGTAAGTTGTGAACCCCTCAAAACTGATGGCGACCGCCGTGTCACCTGCGGCGTGTCCACTCACAGCGAGCCACAATCATGGCAATAAACTCACTGGGATAAGGCATGGTGTCCGCCATTAACTAATGATGACAGCAGCTTTCCGTGGATTCTGAGGTCCTGCGCAAGCCTCTTGCTTCTCGATACTTTATCTGTGCACACTATCGACTCCGGTGAGTTACTTCCGAAAGCGCCGAAAATACAAAGACTGGGGTGGTTCAGATCTACGGCGCCACAGTCAGTTGAGGCATCCGGTCGCGGAGGGCTGTGTAAACGCCGCCCTGCGCCGACGAAGATACGTGTGATGAGGTGTGTTTATTCAGCCAAAGGGAGCCGACTACTGGCTGCGTTGGGCAACCTTCGTGGGATGCGGCGCATTTCTGTGCCAGTTGATCGCCTACAATTTCGTCGACATCGACCTCTGGCACCAGATGGCTCTGATCCGGGAGAGCCTGGCAGCCGGTCATCTGCTTAAATCGGATCCCTATGCCTACACCCCAACCCTCCGCCCTTGGATCGATCACGAATGGGGAGCGGGAGCGATTGCATATTTCGCGACGGTCTGGCTCGGAGGCCGCTCGCTTGTGGCCTTGAAAGTCTTGGCTGCGCTCGGGACCGGAATCATGTGTGTGCGGTGTTCCGAGGGTCGCGCAGGCGATTTTCGCCTCTTCGGCGCATGCGCGCCCCTGGCCACTTTTCTGGCATATCTGGGATTCTTTCCGGTGATTCGGGCGCACGCCTACTCATTTTTTCTGACCGCGTTCTGGCTATTGCTTTTGGATGGTATCGAGGCGCGGCCTTCGGACCGGACATGGCGTCGGACATGGATGATAGCGGGGCTTGCGATTTTCCCACTGTGGGTGAATCTCCATGCGGGCTTTGTAGTTGGGCTTTGCCTGACTGGAGCGCACGCCCTCGAGCAACTGCTTCGCCGGAAGCCGGTCCGGCACTTACTGTTGTTGCTGACCGGGATGTCTCTCGAGATTGTTTTCAATCCGTATGGAATCGCGTACTTCAGTTACCTGGGGCGCGCACTTCTGATGGCGCGTCCCTACGCACCCGAATGGAGCGTGGTCTGGAGTCTGGGAAACGCGTGGACGGCTGGTTTCATTGCGGCTGTGCTAGTCGCTGTCTATTCGGTGTGGTCGACTGGATGGCGCGGCTCACCGGGCGTTTTTATCCTGGCGGCGACGGCGGTCGAAGCGGCGATTCACCGAAAGCTGCTGCCGCTGTTCGCGGTTGCGTGGCTTTGCTATGTGCCCCGGTACTTTCAGGAGACAGCTCTGGGAGAGTGGTGGATAGAGTTCGCACAACGCAGATGGCGATTTCTTTCGGCGGCGTGGATCATGATCGCCTGCGTTTGCATGGCGGCGGCAATACGCCAGAAGCCGTGGGATCTGGCCGTACCCCAGCCACTGTATCCGGTCGGGCCGGTTGAGTACTTAGCAAAACAGAAGTTCGCTGGCAACCTCATGGTGCCATTCCGGCAAGGGGCGTATGTTTCGTGGAGACTATATCCGGCGGTAAAGGTTTCGCTGGATAGCCGGTACGAAGTCGCTTACCCCGATACCATCGTCAAGCAGATTTTCGAGTTCTACGAGGGCCGACCGGATTGGCTGTCCACACTCAGAGAATTCCCCACCGATGCAGTCCTGATCCCGAGGGACGCTCCGATATCAAGGTTGATGCAGCAGACGGATTGGCGTCGCGTTTACACGGATCAACAGTTTCAAATCTATGCACGACCTGACTCTCGCCTGCCGGCGCAAGACTGGTCATCGACCTCGTTCCAAGGGGTGTTCCCCTGATGGAGTTTCTCTTCCCTGCAGTTTGGTGCGAGGGCGGTGCCGCGTGTCCGCGGAAATTGTTCGCGATTCGTAACAGAGTAAGGTTGCTAGTCCAACGAGTGAATACTGGGTTAAACTGATGATCTTCCCTAGCAGTCCTCTGGCCTTGAAGGAGAACCTATGACCGCCTCCGGTCGCCGTGCTCTGTTGACTATTCTTCTGCTCACCGTCTCCATCGCTTCAGCCCAGGATTTCAAGAAGCAAGTGATCTACCAGATCATTACGGACAGATTTGTCAACGGGTCTACCGCAAATGACAATCCTTCACAGAGTGTGGGACTGTTCGATTCGACGAAAACGAATTGGCATCTCTATTGGGGTGGCGACCTTACCGGCATCCAGCAGAAGCTGAGCTACTTAAAGGGCATGGGTGTGACGGCAATCTGGATTTCGCCACCGGTCGATAATCTCAACCTTAATATCCCAGATAACTCTGGCAATCCGACTGCGCCCTACCACGGATACAGCGCACGCGATTTCAAGCGAATTGAAGAGCACTACGGGGACAGTGGAAATGCCTGGACGGAGTTTGACGCTCTGGTTACAGCGGCGCACCAGAATGGCATCAAGGTGATCGTGGATTTCGCGGCGAACCACAGCAATCCAGAAAACGCCGGCGAGTTCGGCTCAGTTTACGACAACGGCACTTTCGTCGCCGCCTACAACAACGATCCCAGCGGAGTCTTTCACCATAATCCTGATGTGGGTGATTTCAATGACCGCTATCAACTGCAGTACTACAGCATTTTCAGTCTAGCTGACCTGAACCAGGAGAACGCGACGGTCGATGCCTATTTGAAAGCTGCCTTGAAGCAATTGCAGCAACATGGTGTCGATGCCTTCCGTATGGACGCGGTCAAGCACGTCACATGGGGTTGGGAATACGGTGAGGTTAATTCGATCTTCAACAATGGGCCGAGCTTTGTGTTTGGGGAGTGGCTGGAAGGAGGCCCGGGCGACCCCCTATATCACGACTCATATAAGTTCGCCAATAAGAGCGGCATGTCGCTTCTGGATTACCCGCTGTACACGGCGGTGAAAGATGTTTTTGCGAGTAACAATTCCTTCACTGAAATTGACAGCACTTTGACGTCCGAGAATAGCAACTTTCTTTGGCCGAATGACCTGGTAACCTTTGTAGATAATCACGATCAGTCCCGGCTTCTCAGCATTAACAACAACACTAACCGGTTGAATGAAGCGACGGCATTCATCCTGACCTGCCGGGGTATCCCCATCATCTACTATGGGGACGAACAATACCTGCATAACGATACGAATGGAGGAGGCGATCCCTACAATCGGCCGTGGATGTCCTCGTTCAGCACGACGAGCACCGGTTATCAACTTGTGGCAAAACTGGCCGGCTTGAGACAGAGTAATCCCGCTTTGGCGTACGGCACTTCCCAGCAGCGCTGGATCAACAGCGATGTGTATATCTATGAGCGGAAGTTCTTCAATGATGTGGTTCTGACTGCGATTAACAAGAGTGACACCACGTCATACAGCATTGGTGGACTCATCACAGCACTGCCTGCGGGGACTTATTCGGACTATCTCGGTGGATTGATGGGCGGCATGAGCATTACCGTGAACTCCGGAGGCGGCAACAATCCCGTCAATACATTCAGTCTGCCCGCGCACACTGTGGCAGTATGGCAGAACACGTTGACCGCAGCGACACCAGAAGTAGGCTCGATCGGACCAACCGTTGGCCAGCCCGGAGTAAAAGTCACTATCGGGGGAAAGGGCTTCGGCAATGCGACGGGTAGTGTGCTGTTTGGCGCCACAGCTACGACGATCAATTCGTGGTCAGACACTGGCGTGACATTCACCGTCCCCGCAGTCGGGAATGCGATTTACAACGTACAACTCAAGAACTCTTCTGGAACGGCGGCGAACACCATCCAGTTCACCGTACTCACGGCGAAATTGGTTTCGGTCACTTTCACAGTCAACAACGCGTCACCCACCAATGTGGGCGATTACATTTTCCTGACCGGCAACACGGTGGAGCTTGGCAACTGGGGCACGACGTTCGACACAGCCGTAGGGCCTATGCTCACAGCTAACTATCCAAACTGGTTCATCAACACTTCGATGCCGGGTGGAACTACCATCCAGTTCAAATTCATAAAAATCGCTTCCAATGGCACGGTGACTTGGGAAGGCGGCTCTAACCACACATACACCGTCCCAGCTAGCGGCACAGGTTCCGTTACGGTGAATTGGCAGAATTGAAGTCGGGCTTCGTTCCTTCGCGCCGCATCTGATTCCGAGATCTCAGGTCCCGAGTTTGCGGCGGTTCTCCAAGTTTGCAAGAGGGTCGTTTCAGGATTCATGCCGCGAACGATGAAATCGAAAGCCAGCGATCTAAAGGGGATGGTATGAAGGCGAAAGTTATTTTCGCGATAATCATAGTCTTGCTTTTAGTCGTGGGATCTTTCCTGTTTTTACATTCGAGTCAGCTTAGAGTCGTCGTTCCGGACTATCAGAAACCGCCCGAAGAGCTGGTACACATAGATCAGGGATGGACCGAGGATCAAAGATTTCGTTTTCACCACACACCACAAGGAACCCGCCTTGTCCCTTATGACTGGTTCATGGCGCTGGAACAACCATGCTTCTCGCTATTCGGTTGTGAGCTGTTTGCCGACAAGACCTACTTGGCGCGCTTCGGCTTTCTAGCCAGTCCGGTGGAGTCCAAACTCAATCCCGATGACCTACCCATTGGCTTTGCCCGGCAGGAAGATTTTTATGATCCAGATACTCGGAAGACCTATCCGGTGGTGGGACTGAACTGCGCGGCCTGTCACACCGGGGAACTGCACTATGGCAAATACGCGGTACAGATCGACGGCGCACCCGCCATGATCGAAACCGGCCAATTTCAGAAAGCACTCGGGTTATCCGTCATTTTTACGGACTTGATTCCCTTCCGNTANGGTCGTTTCGAAAAGCGGGTTCTCGGTCCAAGTGCATCCGAAGATCAGAAGGNGGANTTGAAAACCAGATTTACCGCATTTATCGAGAANGCAAAATTCGAGAAGACGAATACAGACCGCGGAAAAGTCTATGACAATCTCGCGGGGTTTGGCCGGACAGACGCTCTCACCCGCATCGGAAACCAAGTGTTCGCCGTGGACATGATGAATGCGGCTAACTTTGCGCAATCAAATGCGGCCGTGCGTTTCCCCCAGATTTGGGATGCTTCCTGGTTTAC